>LLEN01000113.1_pt1 | contig 17630 bp, 18 predicted proteins | sample 595881 | NCBI WGS metagenome assembly LLEN01 (sample SAMN02919314, study PRJNA255460) | bioreactor metagenome | biome: chemostat; feature: culture 2012_10.3; material: sediment; isolation source: day86 10degC chemostat 2012 inoculated with Wadden Sea sediment taken from... | place: Germany: Bremen ...
TGCAGCAAAATAGCCAGCAGCTCATGGGAGTAATGAAAAGTACGGTTGAGAACGCAAGCAGCAGCGAGCAGCTCATGGACTCTGTCGATAGTGAAATCAATCAGCTCACCGAACGCAACCAGCTCATCTCTGACCGTAGTACTGAAATTGCAGCCGCTGCTGAGCAGCAAGGTGCTGTCGCTGACAGTATCGCAACCAGCGTCGAGCAGGTTCGCTCACAATCGAGCCAGATTTGCGATGTGATAACCCAGTCAGCCAATCAAATAGAACGATTGAACCGACAAGCTGAAGAGCTTGAATCATTAATGAATGGCCTTAAAGCTTAAATTAATACTCTGTGGCGATCTCAGGGTGCGCTGCTATGCGCACCCTTTTTGTTTCAGCAGCCTAGATATTTGCCGCGACCAATACATATCAAGCACATTTATCCTGCCATTCGCCATAAGATAAATTTGCTTTTCCACTTTACGGACAACATAATACGCGACCATTCCGAACTCCTTACTGGGCAAGTCATGACTGTTTCAATTTATCTGGTAAAAGGCCGAGAAAAATCACTTCGCCGCCGCCATCCTTGGGTCTTTTCACGTGGTATTCAACGAATTGAAGGTAAACCTTCTCTTGGTGAAACCGTTGAGATTTTCGACCATAAAGGCGGATGGTTAGCTCGTGGTGCATATTCTCCACAATCTCAAATCCGTGTTCGGATATGGACATTCAATAAAAACGAAGCTGTGGATGTGAATTTCTTCGTTAACCGCTTAAACAACGCGCAAGGCCTACGAGATATTCTGGCACAGCGTGACGGCCTTACGGGTTACCGCCTAATCGCAGCTGAATCTGACGGTCTTCCGGGGATCACCATCGATCGCTATCAGGACTTTTTAGTATGCCAACTATTAAGCGCCGGTGCAGAAGCACAGAAGGAAGCGTTAGTTGAAGCACTGAACATCTGCTATCCAGACTGCAACGTCTATGAGCGTTCTGATGTTTCTGTACGTAAGAAAGAAGGCCTAAAACAACGTACTGGAGTACTTTCTGGCGAAGAACCACCAAAATTCGTTACCATCGAAGAAAATGGCGTTAAGATCAATGTTGATATCGCGGGAGGCCACAAAACAGGTTTCTACCTCGATCAACGCGATAGCCGCCAGGCCGCTGTCAAATATGTTGATGGCAAGCGCGTACTTAACTGCTTCTGTTATACCGGTGGTTTCGGCCTATATGCGCTTAAAGGCGGTGCGAGCGAAGTAATCAACGTGGATGTCTCTCAGCCTGCGCTGGACACAGCCCGACTCAACGCAGAAATGAACAACCTTTCTGTTGAAAATGCAGAGTTTGTGAATGCTGATGTATTCAAGTTGCTACGAGAGTACCGTGAACGCGGCGAACAGTTTGATGTGGTTATCATGGATCCACCAAAATTTGCTGAATCTAAATCTCAGCTGGTTGGCGCATGTCGTGGTTACAAAGATATCAATATGCTGGCGATGCAAATCCTCAAGCCTGGCGGGACTCTTCTTACTTATTCCTGCTCAGGTTTAATGGACAATAACTTGTTCCAGAAAATTATTGCTGATGCCGCACTCGATGCAAAACGTGAAGTCCAGTTTATCGAACGTTTCAGCCAAGCGGCTGATCACCCTCTGGATAGTGCCTATCCTGAAGGTTTCTACCTGAAAGGCTTCGCCTGCTACGTGAAATAGTAGACATTAGAAAGCCAGGCGTTACAGTCTGGCTTTCGTTCCTAGCTCAGGCTGGCGGCAATACAGCCGCATAACGTCATAATAAACAGGAACCATTTCAATGTTTCAGTTTTAGCTTTGATCGCCATTTTAACGGCTAAATTTGCACCAAACATTGTGCCGAAAGCCAGAATCAATCCCGGCACCCACATCACCAGCCCTTCAGCAACAAAAAAAGCCCCAGCGCAACGACGGTAAAAACTAACGTACACAACATTTTTAACGCGTTAGCTCTAACCAGATCATAGCGAAGCGTACCGGCTAAAGCCGCAAGTAACACAAAACCAACGCCTGCCTGTACAAAACCGCCATAGAAACCAGCAAGACCTAACCCCCACCAGGAGCTAGGTGTCTCCATCACTTTTCGGCTAAGCGTACCCGGCTCGGGAGCTACAATAGAAGGCTTAACCAAAATAATAAAAGCCATTGCCAGCATGGTGCCAAGTAGTAGCGGCTTTATCCACTCTGGCGGGGCATACGCAGCCCTGCCGCCCCAAGCAACCCACCGACAACAGACGGGATCAAAATAGGCACGGTGTCAGATGTATCTAATTTACCGTGCTTACGAAATCCGACAACGGCAGTCAGTCCCTGGATTGCGACCCCTACCCGGTTAGTCGCATTGGCAACCTCAGCAGGCATTCCCATGACCATCAGTGCCGGCAGCGTCAGATTTGATCCTCCTCCTGCCAGCGTATTGATAATGCCGGCCAAAAAAAACCGGTTACCAACAACAAAATAACTTGAAGAAGCGTGATATCCATATGCTTTTCAACTTCCTATTTAATTTTGTATCAGTTATACATTAATCTTTGCGCTATACGCTACAGCATTCAGGTTATATTCAGGCCGTGAGCGCCAAACTGCTGTCATTATAGAACCATCAAGGAACCGACATGAAATTTCGTACTGCCATTCTAGCCTTAGCCGCATGCGGGTTAAGCTTTTCTGCTCTTGCAAATGTCAAACTAGAACTTCCCTACAGCGCCGAGCTCGTTCTAGTCAACGGCCTTGAAGCCGACGGAAACGACCCTGTTTCATTGAGTAACGGAGAAAACCAAGTCGCGTTCCGTTATCAAGATAGCTACCGTGAAAATGGAGAGCACCAGCTGTTCAAATCTGATGTGGTCATCATGAAGTTTTCTGGTCAAGATTCAACTTATCATCTTGCGCTACCAAAACTTCGCACAGCGCAAGATGCCCAGAGATTCAACAAAAGTCCCGCTTTGACGCTTACAGACGGACAAGGAAAATCGATTGAATTTCAGCAAGATAAACTCATGAAGCACGGTCTACAGTTCGGACGTGATTTAGAAAAGGAAATTGCGCAGTACAACCTAACGGACAAACCTGCCACCCTTAAATCCGCTGTAGCAATCACCACATTGCCAGCCATCATCCCTGCCGGTGATACCAAGCAGCAAGGTAAAAATGTTGCTGAGAATATGCTGAACTACTGGTATGCCCAAGCCGACGAAGCAACACGTGAGCGCTTCAAAGCAAACATCAACCAGTCATAGCGGCTCAGGATAAGACACTTGTAGTAAAACAAAGGCTCAGCATCGTTGAGCCTTTGTTTTACCGGCTTAATTCATCAAATACGTTTCAGCCTTCATCTCACTGAGCATTTGTCGATAAAGACGAGGAACTAAGTCGAATGACACAGAACTACCTTCTGTCAGCTTCGCCAACTGTATCCAGTCAGCAGATTCGTAAGCTATAACCATATCGACCAATTGCTGCAAGTCGCCACCAGCACCAGTAAGTGCCCTCTTGATATCATCGTGAATTTTTAGCATATCTAGAGCTTCTTCCATATCCAAACCAAGGATATCTGGCAGATTAGAAAATAACCCACTTAAAAAGGCCCTGTCCACAACAGCCTTCTTTCTCCCCATCCTAATGGCCAACAACTCACAGAATCGTGCACGACTTGTCGCCTTATTATATATATCGCTAGGGCGAGTATCCGTAAGCTCGTGTGTTGTTAGCAGTGAGATAAACTTACGCATTTTATTTTCCCCCATAAAACAAACAGCCTGTTTTACCGAGTAAATACTCCCTTTCCTTCCATACATAACTGAATTTAAAAAAAAGAAATAAGCTTATGTGTAAGTTTGGCATCGGTGGCAAGAATATCGGTTAACTCTTGATAGCAGTAATCTTCAGTCATTACATGCTGAAATACATTCAACAATGTGCCTTCTTGCAACTTTTTGGTTCGCACCTCAGCAAGATCTTGTTTCGAAAACAAATCACCTTTATAAAAATCCACGCCAAGAGAGTGGAATTCATTAAATTCCTCATCAGACGAAATGTTCTCGATAATTATCCGTACATTATGTTTTTGTGCTTTATTTACCAACAACCGTACTATTTCTGACGACTTATTCATCGCATCAAGCTTTATATGACTGATATATCTTAGAAATTTTTCATTCCCACTGAATAGGGCTTTCTCATTGAGCACTATATGATATTGACTTTTTTTTAGCTGTGCGAATGAGATCAAAGAGTTCATCATCCAGAACCTCTGAAGATGAAAGCTCTAAAACTAAGCCTCTCGACGGAAAAAAAATAACCAGTAATTGCTTTCAGAGTCTCACGATCAAATGTAATGACCAACGTTTTATTATCTGAATAACGATCAATACCAGCCTTCGCAAGCAGTTCATTAAGCTTTCGAGGATCAGATTTGTCCATAAAAACAGCCGCAGGTATGCTCTTATCACCCAACTTTTTTTTCTATTAACAAAACTGACCTGATATGCAATTTTGACTCTTCTTGCATTATATATCGGATGTCGAACCGCGGAAAATTCCATTTACTTAAACAAATCTCTAACGCCGGATAGTATTTAAAGTAAATATGTCACCCGCGAATTTTTCAAAACAAATTTCGTATCGCCTTTATACAAGCGCACAAATTACAAGTCAAATAGCTCATAACACAACACATATGCAATTGATTTTATATTGCTTATCCCTACACTCATTCTCCTAAGCTAAAACTATTAATGTGAATATGATTGCTAAATCCAAATTGCAGATAAAGATAATATCATCCTACAAATTAATTGCTTCTCGGTGCAAAACAAGCTTGTTTTACTTACATATCACCAGCATTTTTTTTGCGAGTTATCATGTAAAAACCAACAATAATAGATTCATCTTCAGGTTATTTTTCTATAGTTATTTCACGGCGAAATTAAAGCACAAATACGCCGCAATTTTATTTTTTTTACCGATAATAGAACAATGACTTAAGGATGAACAAATGAATCATTTAAAACACGGAAAGGTGATAAAGCACACTTTCAGGTTAAGTGCCCTCACCGTTTCATGCATACTTGCCTTCAATGCCCAAGCGGCAATGGATTGCAGCACGATTGAACCCTGGGACAGTGCTAAAGCCTACAGTGGCGGAGCTCAAGTTCAGGAAACGAACAAAGTCTATAAAGCCAACTGGTGGAGTCAGGGAAATAACCCAACTGCCAACACTGGCGAATGGAGTTTCGTCGACGACTGCAGTACCGGCGGTGGTAACGCGGTACCAACAGTATCACTGACGTCACCATCAGGCACTGCCAATATCACGGCAGGTGATACGGTGTCCGTGTCGGCTAACGCCTCAGATACTGACGGAACAATCAATAAAGTTGAATTCTATGTCGGCCAGTCTCTAATCGCGACCGTTTCCAATGCACCTTATACGACCAATTGGACCGCAACGGCAGGCAGCCATACAATAATAGCCAAAGCATTTGATAACAAAGGGGCAGTCGCAGAATCGGCAACCTCTGTTACGGTCCAAGAAGGCAACACAGGCAATACGGCACCGTCCGTCGATCTGGCTCTTTCCGCGACCTCTGTTAATGCTGCACAGCAGTCACACTGTCATCTCAGGCAACCGATTCAGACGGCACCGTTGATAAAGTTGACTTTTTCGTTAACAGTACTTTGGTAGGTACTTCGGCAACAGCACCTTTCACCTTAGTCTATACGCTGCGCAGGCAGGAACGCTCAATATTCATGCCCGTGCAACTGACAACCTTGGTGCAACCTCTGACTCTTCAACAGTACAGTTAATCGTAAATGGCGGTAGCGTCGCCAAAGACTGTCGCCCTGATGGACTCTACCAAACAGAAGGAATCACCGTCCCATACTGTACTGTTTATGACGATCAGGGCCGAGAACTAATGGGTGCCGATCACCCACGTCGTGTTATTGGTTACTTTACCAGCTGCGCGCCGGTGATGATCCGCAAACCTCTTACCTAGTTAAAGACATCCCCTGGGAGCAGCTGACGCACATCAACTATGCATTCGTCAGTATTGGCGCCGATGGCAAAGTCAATATTGGCAACGTCAACGATCCAACCAACCCGGCTGTCGGTATGGAATGGAACGGCGTTGAGATTGATCCTTCGCTCGGCTTCAAAGGCCACTTCGGAGCACTCGCAACAGCGAAAGCCAAGCATGATGTAAAAACCCTGATTTCTATTGGTGGCTGGGCTGAAACTGGTGGTCACTTCGGATCAGATGGCAATCGTGTTGCTGATGGTGGCTTCTATACTATGACCACAAATGCCGACGGCAGCATCAATCACGCAGGGATCCAGAAATTTGTCGACTCTGCCGTAGCAATGATGCGCCAATATAAGTTTGACGGTCTTGATATTGACTATGAATACCCAACATCAATGGCCGGTGCCGGCAACCCAGATGATAAAGCGTTCATGGAACCACGACGCCAGTACCTGTGGGCTTCTTACCAGGAGCTAATGAAAGTGCTTCGTCAGAAAATAGACCAAGCCTCAGCACAAGACGGCACTCACTACATGCTAACCATTGCCGCTCCATCCTCTGGTTACTTGCTACGTGGTATGGAGACTTTTGATGTCACCAAATACCTCGATTACGTCAACATCATGTCTTATGACTTACATGGCGCCTGGAACGAACATGTCGGCCATAACGCGGCGTTGTTTGATACAGGCAAAGACTCAGAGCTTGCGATGTGGGACGTCTATAACACAGCACAGTACGGTGGCATTGGTTACCTGAATACTGACTGGGCATACCACTATTTCCGCGGTTCAATGCCTGCTGGTCGAATCAATATCGGTGTTCCGTACTATACCGTGGCTGGCAAGGTGTAAATGGCGGCGAGAATGGGCTATGGGGACTTGCTCCACTCCCTAACCAAGCAGAATGCCTCCCAGGAACAGGCGAAGGGCAGAAAAATAACTGCGGTAATGGCGCAATGGGAATTGATAACTTGTGGCATGACAAAGGCGCTGCAGGTAACGAAATGGGGGCAGGTTCTAACCCTATGTGGCACGCAATGAACCTTGCTCAAGGTATTTATGGCTCTTACACCGCAGCTTACGGACTAACACCGGCAACCCACCCACTAACAGGCACCTACACCCGCAACTATGATTCTGTAGCCGTCGCACCATGGTTGTGGAACCCCGAGAAAAAGGTCTTCCTATCGACTGAGGACGAACAATCTATCAACACCAAAGCCGACTATGTGATGAACCAAGAAATCGGCGGCATCATGTTCTGGGAACTGGCCGGTGACTATAGCTGTTATATGCTAGATGCCAACGGAAACCGTACATCTATAGACATGACAGAAAATGCCTGTAAGACCGGAAACGGTGAATACCATATGGGTAACACCATGACTAAGGCTATCTACGATAAATTCAAGTCAGCAACACCATATGGCAACAAGATAGCTACCGGAGCACTTCCGACTGAGGCTCTTGATATCACGGTCGCGGTTGGTGGCTTTAAAGTTGGTGACCAGAACTACCCAATCAACCCGAAGGTCACCTTCACCAACAACACAGGCTACGAGATACCAGGCGGAACCGAATTCCAGTTTGATATTCCGGTTTCTGCTCCTGATAACGCAAAGGATCAATCCGGTGGCGGTTTGAAAGTTATTGCTTCAGGTCATAGCCGTGCCAACAACATTGGCGGCCTGGATGGTGTAATGCACCGTGTGTCCTTTAGCCTTCCAGCCTGGAAGAGCCTACCAGCAGGCGGCACGTATGAGCTAGATATAGTCTACTACCTACCGATCTCGGGTCCTGCTAACTATAGCGTAAACGTGAGTGGTAAAGATTATGCCTTTAAGTTCGAACAGCCAAGCTTGCCAATCGGTGATATTTCAGCCGGGGGCGGAAACGGTGGCGGTGATGGCGGCCAATGTGTAACAACAGGACTGAACACCTACCCTAACTGGCCACAAGCAGACTGGCCGGAACCCCAAGCCATGCAAACCAAGGTGATAAAATCATTCACAATGGCGTTGTATACGAGGCAATCTGGTGGACAAATTCTGTTCCTGGAAGCGATAACACTTGGTCTACAGTGTGCGCAATTTAAGCATTTGTTAACTTCGTAGCTTAGCGCGGGGTATTTCCCGCGCTTTTTTTTACTGGAACCGGCTGTTTTTCGACCAGTTATATTTCTATTCCACACAAAAATAATCGTCAAAATTACGTCACAATAAGCACTCTGTTGATTGTTGTTTTTTTTGACGCGCTACAAAACAGCAAAAAAAAAACGCGATATTGTGCTCAAAAAAAACAGACAAACAGTTGAAGCAATGATAATTCATTCTTTACAAGTAGCGCTTACTATATTGTGTATATAAAACAGAGGATTATGTGATTATTAATAATAACACTCTCATCTTTAGGATATTTTACACAAACATGACACTGATAGGGTGATAATAATAAATTCTACATTTAACATGATGTATTTTAAAATAAACGTTCATTTCCACTTAAATAAAACCGGATTTTTTTTGCTCTTCTGTTCGTCAACGCCTAGCTAACTCAAGCCTAAACTTTATATTATTTTATGGTAAAGTCTCGCCATCTTAGTCATAAACCAAACAATAGAGTGTTTAAGAAAAACAATGAAGAAGGCGACTTACCTGTTCATCTTGGTTTTTTTTCCATTTGCCACTGCAAGTATTTGCTAGCAATACTCACAGTAACTCATATAGTAATGTTAATAACCCTGATGTCGTCATTAACCATGTATATGAAGAGGCCAATTTAAAAGGAATTATTGATTATCAAGTATTTAAAGAAGGCTATAACGCTTACTTTAATACTAAAGGAAGAAAAAAAACAGTTACTTACCATTATTGATTACAGTAAGCCTTCGACAGAGAAACGCTTTTTTTTGTTATTGATTTGAAAAGGAACAAGCTGGTATACAACACGTATGTTTCGCACGGTGTTAACAGCGGTGGCAGAGAAGCCAAGCGCTTCTCAAACACTGTTAACTCTAGGCAAACATCTTTAGGTACCTACCTTACAGACACAACCTACTACGGCGGCAATGGTTACTCGTTAAAACTTGATGGCCTAACCCATGGTGTAAACGACAACGCGCGTCGACGCTATATCGTAATCCATGGAGCGAAATACGCTACAGAATCATTTATCAAGCGAAATGGATATTTGGGACGCAGTTGGGGTTGTCCAGCCCTGCCAACACGTTTATCTCGACAGATTATTGATACAATTAAAGGTGGTAGTGTTATTTACGCACACGCATAATATAAAGTTTGTCTAAGTGGCTGTTATCTATATTAACAGCCATTATTTCTTTATAGATATACCATTGCTTATAGCGGAGCTTATTCGCATTTAAAACGACCTTCCACCTTTTATATTAAAGGCGTCATTATATGACGGACTAATACTTTAATATAAAAAAAATCAGAACATCAATGTGTTAATACATCTTTAACTCGTCACCCCAAGTACGACCATAAAAATACCATTCTTTGTTTTCGCCCCCATCAGATAAGTATCTTGGAGCAGCAGGCCCTCGCTTGCCATAAAGGAAGTAAGTTCCAATTTAGCATCATTACTTAAATCCAGCCCAAAACCAAACTGTTCACCCGTGGCTTTCATTACAACTTGGGACGGCTTCTTTCCGGTGGCGTATTCTCCCTTAACAAAACTCTTTGCATAGATATCACAAATAACAACACTACCTATAGCGGAATGTTGTCGATTTCTCGCAGCGAACTTCTAACCGATTTCTCATCAAGATAGAGAGTAACACCTTCCCACAAAAACATAGTTCGCCTGGTCGGATCATACCCTGCCAGCTTAAGTTTTTCATACCAATGCGGTTTTAAGAAATCTACTGATACAAAAGTAACATAGCTGGCATCGATACCGGCTTTCTCAAGACTGGCAATCTTTAATTGTTGGATCTTTTCCTTATCCAGTTCAAAACAACGCAGCTTGCAAGCTTTGAACTTCCCGAAGCAACGCGTATCAAAGCCTGCACCCAAACAGACAAACTGCTCAATACTGTTTCGGTACTTATCAATAAGTAAGTCAAAATAGAGGGTACGAGCCGTTACAAGATGCGAAAGACCTTCTTCTTCTTGTTGCGGGATCACCGGATAGCCATAGGTACTACCACAAATCTTGTAGCGAAGGTAACTTGGAAAAAAAAGAGCAGCCACAGCCCTAACAGAGAGTTATTCGGTAGTACTCGATGAAGCTGCAGAGTTATCTGATCTTCTCTTAAACCGAAGATATGCATGAGCCAGCGACCGTTAATGACTTCAACGGCTGTCGACGCTACGCCTAATTGTCGACTAACATAAACCTGCTTGTAAAATATCAGTATCAATCCCACAACGGCCAACGGGACGAAGAGGTTTGCACAAGGACAAAAACCACTAAGGCGATCGCATTCATACACTAGCCCCTCCTTCAACATTCCTCGCCGAGACACGCGCTATCCATGTCTATATGCTGAATTGTTACAGCGTACTCATGAGTCGAAATAACTCTTTGATACTAGACCACCTTGCAATGATTGGCTTCTAGTACGTTTTAAGGCTCCATATTTTGGCAAAAAAAATCCCTGCCTAGGCAGGGATTCGAAAATTTCGGTGAAAGCTTACTGTGATTAAGCAAGTACTTCTTCAGCTGACACATATGGTAGATCCAGAGCAACTGCAACTTCGTCGCAAGTGATCTGACCACGGTATACGTTTAGGCCGTTTAGTAGGTGCTTGTCTTCCTGTAGCGCAGCTTTATAACCTTTATCAGCTAGCTTCAGGATGTATGGTAGCGTTACGTTGTTTAGTGCAAACGTAGATGTACGAGCAACTGCACCAGGCATGTTCGCAACACAGTAGTGAACAACATCATCAACAATATAAGTCGGATCGCTGTGAGTAGTGGCGTGCGAAGTTTCTACACAACCGCCCTGGTCGATTGCTACATCTACAATCGCCGCACCTGGCTTCATATTCTTAATCATTTCAGCAGTAACCAATTTCGGTGCAGCAGCACCAGCAACCAGTACACCACCAATAACAAGGTCAGCTTCAAGTACGTGTTTTTCGATAGCATCTTTAGTTGAGTATACACACTGAACAGAACCGCCAAACTGCGCATCCAGGTTACGTAGTACGTCGATGTTACGGTCAAGTACAACAACGTTTGCACGTAGCCAACAGCCATTTGTGCTGCGTTTGCACCAACTACACCACCACCGATGATAACAACTTTTGCAGGCTCAACACCCGGTACACCAGCAAGCAACATGCCGCGGCCGCCTTTTGATTTCTCAAGCGCAAACGCACCAGCCTGAATTGACATGCGACCTGCAACTTCTGACATTGGTGCCAATAGTGGTAGGCGGCCTTTGTCATCAGTTACTGTTTCGTACGCAATACACACTGCTTTGCTATTTACTAGATCTATAGTCTGCTCTGGATCCGGGGCAAGGTGAAGGTAAGTAAACAGGATTTGACCTTCACGAAGCATCGCACGCTCTACAGCCTGCGGCTCCTTAACTTTAACGATCATTTCTGATTCGGCAAAAACAGCTTCTGCTGTCGGAAGAATTTGAGCACCTGCATCAATGAAATCCTGATCACTGAAGCCGATACCTGTACCCGCTAATGTCTCAACATACACAGTATGGCCATGTGCAACTGCTTCGCTTACTGAAGCTGGAACCATACCCACACGGTACTCATGAACTTTAATTTCCTTAGGTACACCAATAATCATCTTTGTATCCTTGCTGCCTTGTTTAAAAGTTATATACACAATAAAGAAAAACTCTTGGAATGTGCCACCATTTTTTTTAACCTATTTACAACAAATGAATCTAGTATTTTGTTCTGTTGTGGCACAATAATCTGTTTTTGACCCAGCTCACACAATATTAATTCAACTTTCGAGCTCAAAACAGACCACTAAACCAGCTTTTAGCCAGCATCCAGTTGTTATTACCAAATGAAAGGCCAGCAGCAGTCATAATGACTACCGAGAAATATGAAATCACATGCAAATAACAGTCAAATTCAGTGTTTTAGAATACATCAGATAGAAGAAAATTCAGGATTTCGACCTTTGATAGCAGAATTGTATACATGTAAAAAAAATGCGCGACCCTGCCCAAATAGCAACAAGCGATCACAAAAAAAACAAACATGCTGGCGATATTTATGTGTCATAGAGCACATTTTGGAAGGTATAAAAAAAAGCCGCAAAGGCGGCTTTAATAAAAATGGAAGAGCGCGACTAACTAGTCTTCAAAGTCCCAAGGCATATCTGGCAAAGCATTCAAGTTTTCACTATAACGCTTCAAATCAAAGCTACCTTCATTTTTTTTGCAACGTCAAATACCTCAACAGACAATGCGCAAGCAATCATCTGAATAGCTTCATCTCTTGGCGTGCCCGTCATCACCAGACGCATTAGGGTTTCCTTAACTTTGACCGGGTTACCTTCCGCCAGCTGATTTTCTACCGTTTCAACCAGCATATCGCCGGTCATGATCTCATCATTTTCCATAATTAAACCTGTAAATTTCGCTTACAACACCATTCTATACGAATTATCGTTAGCTTTAACCGTATGCAACATCAGTTCCTTCCGAAGCATGACTAGGGAGTTGTATTAAATCAGCCACAGTTGAATGAGCTTGAGCCATTGTCTCGAAATGATAGTCAGGCGTGATAAGCCAATCATTCTGCTCTTGATTAACCAACACAACTTTCAAACCTGCCGAATAGGCCGATTGCACTCCTGTAAAACTGTCCTCAATGGCGATCACTTGTGAGGTATGGTAACCCAATATTCTACACGCATAATGGTAAATATCCGGCTCGGGTTTATTCTTGTCGACATCTTCACCACAGAACACATAATCAAATAAATCAAGCCAACCGTGGCGATGCAAAATCCCTTCGACATATTCTCTTGGTGCACTGGTCACTACAGCTAAAGGCAAATGGCCATGCAATTTATGCAGTATTTCTTCTGCCCCCACCTTGGCGGGGATTGTTCCTTGCTGCAAAGCTTCTCGCGTGCGTTGTTCCATCTGAACCAGCATCTGCTCAATTGAAAGATCCAATGAAAAACGCTCTTTTAATGCAACAGCAACTTTATCCCAGGTAACACCTGCGTATTCGCTCAAAAAAAAGTGCCGATGGCATTTCTTTACCAAGCTTAGCCAGATAACTCGACCAGTTGTTGGCATGGAACACCTCCGAGTCAACCAAGGTGCCATCAAAGTCAAAACAAATTGCTTGCATATGATTTATATCCTAACTATCAGCTATTTCAGTGCCGTTATAATCGTTTCCGCAAATAAAGTTAGCGGTTCTTCAGCAGTGTCATAAACGCATCGAGGGGAACCGGTTTACTGAAATAAAAACCTTGAACATACTTGCACTTCAACTCCCGTAGGATATCTAACTGTGCCTTGGTTTCGACCCCTTCGGCGACCACTTTAATGCCAAGCTTATGGCTGAGGTCGATGATCAGAGAAACTAATGTCAGGCTGTCTTGACTCGATCCGAGCTCTTTAATGAAGCCCCTGTCAATTTTGATAATATCAGGACGTAATTCAACTACAGCACTCAGCGAAGAATAGCCAGTACCGAAGTCATCTAAAGCAACCTGAATATCCCGCTGTTTGAAGTAGCCCAACAAACTTTGGATGTCACTGCTTTCCTGAGAGGCCGTCGATTCTGTAATCTCAACAATTATGGATTTATCAGGTAGCCCATATTGCTCGATCACCTCCCAAACTTGTGGCTCATCACTACTGTTGATGAACTCTTTCACCGAACGATTAACAGAAATACTCAGGTTGGTATGCCCGGCTTCATGCAGCTTTCTCAAATCCCGGCAGGCCTGATGTAGAACAAACGCTCCCACCTGCTTAATAAGACCGTACTTTTCAGCAATAGGAATAAAGGCGACCGGTGAAATATCACCTTCTACATCATCATGCCAACGAACAAGGGCTTCAAGCTTATTTATCTCCCCGGTCTGAGCATTCACGATAGGCTGGTAATGCACTGTCAATGCCTCTTCGGCAATCGCTTTCTTCAGACGGTCACGCAGCTTGAGTTTTTGAATGTATTCTGACTGAAGTTCACCGTCATATTCACAGAATCCGTTCCGCCCCTGCCCCTTCATGTTATACATGGCATAATCTGCATTTTTTTTAACAATGCATGGTGAGTCAAGCCACTATCAGGAAAGGCTGAAATACCAATACTAACTGTGGTGTTGATCTCTATCCCATCAATATACAGCGGTTTGGATATTGCCGTAACGATATCCTGAGCGCGCTCTTTTGCATCTGCTGCTGCGATATTCGGTAATAAGATACAGAATTCATCACCACCATAGCGGCATATGTTGTCTTTCTCATGGAAAAGTTTCTTCAACCGATCGGCAATACGAGTCAACACCCTGTCACCAAAGTCATGGCCATACAGATCATTGATCGACTTAAAGTCATCCATATCAATAAACAGCAAGGAGAAAACGTGGCTATTCTTGTGCACCGAATTAATTAGCTGTTCAACACGGTGAATAAAGCTACGACGATTGACCAAACCGGTGAGAGGATCATAGTAAGCAAAAAAAAGGTTAACTGCTCTTCAGCTTTTTTTTCCAGTGGCTGATATCCCGAAACACCGCAACATAGTTGATAACTTCATCATTGCTATCCCGAATCACATTGATCGACATTTCTTCGGGATATATTTCACCGTTTTTCCGTTTGTTCCAAACTTCGCCCTTCCAGTGCCCATTGCTATTCAAGCTATACCAAAGCGACTGGTAATATTCTTTATCATGAAGACCCGAAGACAGTACGTTGGGTGTTAAGCCCAGCAACTCTTTTTCACGGTAACCGGTTGTTTGTTCAAAGGCACGATTTACGGAAATAATCTTGTTGGTTTTGTCAGTGATCAAAATACATTCAGAGGTATTATCAAAGACGACCTGAGCACGACTTAGCTGTCGCCTTGCTTCAACCGTATTCGAGATGTCTCGCTGGATACCCGCAATACGAATTGGACTGCCTTTGGTGTCCTTTGCTATCACACTTCCTTTCAGTTTCAGCCAGCGCTCATTGCCATCATCAAGCTGCGGATAATGCACTTCGCTCAAGCGAAATTCGAACTGGAATACACTGGTGAAATTTTGCTGAATAAAGCGCTGGAAAAAAAATTCAGCCCCTCGATACGGTCTTCAGAATGAATACAGTCTAACCACTCAGAAAAGTCGCTACCGTTTTGCGGTTTTTCCCGATCGAGAATACTCCAAAACTTTGGTGAGGTGAAAAACTCGCCGGTAACGAGATCGTACTCCCAAATTCCTTCTTCGACAGAGTTGAATGTCGTATTCAGTTTATGTGAAGTTTTGGTCAGCTTTGCTGAAATCTGATAGACGTCGGTAACGTCATGAACGGTGCCACGCATCAGTAGCGGCTTACCATTTCTGTCACGCGTCACATCAGCGCGTTTACGCAAATACTTGATTGAGCCGTCTGCTAACTGTGCTCGGTGGACAAGGTTATAGCTAATTGACTCCGATTCAATAGAACCGTTGAGCGTACTGATAACCCACTCTCTGTCTTCTGGGTGGATATACTCGGATAACAATTCGATTGTGGGCGCTATCGATGTATCCTCAATACCATAAATACGGTAAACCTCATGGCTCCAGGTAATTGTGCGTGATGTTAAGTCCCAGAACCAACTGCCCACTTTCGCAACGCGTTGGCCTTCCTCCAACTCCCACTGTAATTTCTCTTGTTTTGACAATAATGCAGAATACTTTAGTTCAACACCAAGAAAATAGCTGAGATCATCACACCAGCTCTGGGCTTCCTCTGAATGTTCATACTTCTCTTCAAACAAACAGACAATAATACCAACAGGCTCGCAGCTCTGGGCAAAAACAGGTATCCCCAAGTAGGCTTCAGCATTTAATTCCTGCAATGCTACATCCTGGGGGAAAAGAGCAATAACATCAGAAGAGTAGCAACAAGACAGGCTAGTCGTTTTTACCTCCTGACAAGGCGTACCCAATAACGGATAGGTAAAGTTATCTTTTAGCTTGCCTGTGTCACGATATGAGATGGTATTCGCATAATTTTGAGATTCATCAAAGCAGCCAATAAAGCAATGCTTGGGTGATAAGTGTTCAAACAGGAGATTAGTGATTTGATCAAACAACTGATTTCCATGTAAATTTTTTTTAGCGATTTTTCTATTGTTTTATTCATCACTTGTTTAAGAACACTCTGAACGATAATGCAGTACCAGGAATATTTCCTAGTTATATATGCGAAACGACTGAGACTTTACAACATGGGTTATGTTTATTAAAGGAAACTATACAAGTTGTTGATGCCATTATCTAAGAATATTGATTAACATCACTTTATACCTCAAGGGAACTGCAGGCATAGCCGAGAGGCATACCCGCTCCCTCCATCAGTAAATAGTTATAGTAAATACATCTTGTTACTGTTCGCGGTAAGGTTAGTTAACGACCTGAGCTTTAGGGTGAGCAGGAAGCCGTATTGAGATTAATGTGGTTATTGCAAGAAAAGCAAAGGAAACCCACAAACAAGCTGCCAAACCCGATACTTGATAGAGCCACCCTGACAGAATAGTACCGATCAGGCGCCCCATCGCATTCGCCATATAATAAAAACCAACATCCAGCGAAACACCATCATCTTTGGCGTAACTCACGATTAAGTATGAATGCAATGATGAGTTCACCGCAAAGACAGCACCAAAAATGAGCAGCCCAGCAACAATCGTAATCTCAGGCTGCCAGCCTATCTGTATTCCAAACGCAACGAGCGCTGTAATCACGGATAGCAAGCCGGCCCAGTTCAATGCGGCTTTGCCATCAGGTACAATCCCCTTGGCCTTGCCGGTGATCCGCGGTGCAAGCCCCTGAACAAATCCATAACCAATCACCCAGAATGCCAAAAAGCCACCGACCCAGGTATGATCCCAACCAAACACCTGCCCCATATAAATAGGCAGGGCAACAACAAACCAAACATCTCGGGCACCAAACAGGAACATACGCGCTGCCGACAAGATATTAATGCTGCTGCTCTTAGAAAAGATATGGGTAAACTTCACTTTATTCTTGGCCTTCCCCATACCCTTTTCAAGCCATATCAGGCTCATAAGCAACACGACAAACAATACAGAGCCATCGCAATCACAGCACCTTTAAAACCAATTGTCGCGAGCAGGAGGCCTCCGATAAAGAACCCAGCTCCTTTTAGCGCATTCTTGGAGCCAGTTAATATCGCTATCCATTTATAGAGTGCGCCTTGCTGGTTACCGGGCACCAGCGTTTTAATGGCACTTTTAGCACTCATTTTATTCAAATCTTTGGCAATACCTGATAGGGCCTGGGCCAACATAACCCAAGGGACAGTCAGATAGGCACTAGGAACAGCCAGCATAAACAATGCCACTACCTGCATCGCCAAGCCGATGTTCATGGTCCGGTTCAGGCCT
>LLEN01000114.1_pt1 | contig 17613 bp, 19 predicted proteins | sample 595881 | NCBI WGS metagenome assembly LLEN01 (sample SAMN02919314, study PRJNA255460) | bioreactor metagenome | biome: chemostat; feature: culture 2012_10.3; material: sediment; isolation source: day86 10degC chemostat 2012 inoculated with Wadden Sea sediment taken from... | place: Germany: Bremen ...
CTTAGTCAGCGTGGACTCGAAGTCAATGTATCTGCTTTTCTTCCACATGGTTTGTTGCGCTATCAGATATGCGGCAATAACCATTTGCCGATGAACTCGGAAGAGCTACGGCAATTGGCGCGGTTAACGGATGAGAGCTTGGCTGCCGGAGCTCGGGGCGTCAGTTTGGGACTGATTTACCATCCGGCACTGTTTAGTGATCAGAAAGAGTTGCTTACAGTCGCACAGGTTGCGGCACAGCATCAAAAACCGTTAGTCGTGCATGTGCGCAGCGAGAGTGATGAGATCCTGGAAGCCGTGCAGGAAATGATTGCGATTTCGAACCAAGCAGGATGTCAGTTGCATATATCTCATCTGAAGCTGATCGGTCGTCGTAACGCCCCCAAGTTAGATCCATTATTGACATTAATTGACCGCCACGATCTCACCTTTGATCAATATCCGTATCACTATGGTAGTACGACTCTATTTTCAATCTTGCCTCCGGCTCTTATACGCGAGTATGCCCCGGATGAGTTGATGAAAGCATTGAAAACATTAGCAATCAGGCGACAGGTGCGTGATTGGTTTGCCGAGCGGATTTTACCGCAGTCTGGTGAGCCGTGGGATAACCTACCGGCATTGGTGGGCTGGGAGAATATCTTGATATGCGAGGTTGAAAATCAGCCAGCAAGGCAATGGCTGGGACGTTCAGTGTTCGAGTGTGCTCAGCAAATCGATCAGCACCCAGTTGATTTTGTCCTCGATCTTCTTATTAGCGAACGCGGTAATGTACGGATGATCGATTATTTTATGGATGAGGCTTTGGTGGAAAGGATCTTTCAACATCCGCGAGGAATGGTTGGGACAGATACCATCTTCGGTGGTCGGATCCACCCAAGGGTCAGTGGTACTTTCCCTCGAATTATTGATCAGTTTGTTAAGCGCAAGCAGCTACTCCCCCTAGAGCAAGCGATACACAAGATGACGGCTTTGAGCGCTGACACTTTTGCGTTGCATAAGCGTGGAAAAATTGTGCCGGGCTACTATGCTGATATCAGCATGTTTACGGATGAATTCAGGGATAATTCGACAGTAGACCAACCGGAAGCCTTCGCCACTGGCTTACGTGATTTATGGGTTAATGGCTGCCGGAAAGTGGCTGATGGAGATTATCTGGAAACACGCTCAGGTCAGCTGTTACATCATTGGACGGGTAATAAGTAGCAAGAGATACTGCTAAAAAGTGCTTAGTTGTATTTGAATGGATTGAACGGTCAATAAACCAGCATTTATTTCCAATAATACTTGCCTAACATCCAGTTCATGATAATTTCTCCTCACTGTTTATTTTTGGGATAACTACCATGCCAAAGGCAAGTGAAATTAAAAAGTTTGCAGCGATCGAACATAACGGTAAAGTGTTCCTTGTTAAAGAAATTAGCAAGTTAACACCTAGCGGCCGTGCAGGCGCAAGTCTGTACAGAATGCGTCTTTATGATGTAGCAACTGGCGCGAAAGCTGATGAGAGTTTCAAGCTGATGAGATGATTAATCTTGCGGACTTTAGCCGTCATCAAGCATCTTTCTCTTATATTGATGGAGACGAGTATGTTTTCATGGATGATGAAGACTATACGCCATACAACTTCAACAAAGAGGCGATTGCTGAAGAGCTTCTGTTCATTACAGAAGAGACTAAAGGTATTCAAATCCTGACTGTTGACGGTTCTCCTGTTGCTATCGAGCTGCCTGCTACAGTTGATTTGGTTATTGTTGAAACGGATCCTTCAATTAAAGGTGCATCGGCAAGTGCTCGTACAAAGCCAGCCGTGCTTTCAACAGGCCTGACCGTTCAAGTCCCTGAGTACATTGCAAGCGGTGAAAAAAAATCAAAGTTAATACCACTGAGCATAAGTTTATGAGCCGTGCTGACTCCAAGTAATTGGTAATATGGATTCAGTGAATGATTACAAGCCCGGCTGATATAAATAACTATCAGCCGGGCTTTTTTTTAAAATTCAGCCTCAACCTGAAATTGCATGAATTCGTTGGTGATTGGGTGTGCGAGCTCTAGCCGTTCGGCATGCAGATGTAATCGATCAGCTTTGTTGCCGTAGAGATCATCGCCAATCATTGGCATGTGCAAGCCTTCTACATGGGCGCAATGAACACGGAGTTGGTGTGTCCGACCTGTTTTGGGGTATAAATACACTTTAGTTCGTGAGCACTTTCGCTCGATAACTTCCCATTTTGTTTCCGCCGGCTTGCCATGTTCGTAGCAGACCAGCTGACGCGGTCTGTCATCAAGATCACCGCGTAGCGGCAAATTGATAATACCTTCATCCAGCTCTATCAAACCATCAACCAAAGCCACATAACGCTTTTGGATTGTTCGTTGAATAAACTGCTTTTGTAGGCTTTTATTTGCTCTATGGGTTAAGGCAATAACCATCAAACCTGAAGTAGACATATCAAGCCTGTGAACGATAAGCGGTCCAGTAGCATCCGGAAAATGTTGCTTCATCCGAAGGTAAACGGAATCTTCTATGGTTTTCCCTGGCACAGATAAAAACTCAGCCGGTTTGTTAACTACGGCCATGTCGTTATCTTGGTAGATAATCTCGACGGTCTTTCCTTCGCAGGGGTTGGCGAGTAACGGGTTTTCGTCCATATCTATACCTTCCAGCATATGTTCAAGAATTGGCTGGCATTTTCCTTTGCAGGCAGGATAGAAATTTTCATGTTGTCTGATTTCGGACTTGGGTGATGATCCCCACCAGAACTCAGCAATAGCTAGCGGCTTCATTCCCCATTTGAAGGCATACTGCAGTAATTTAGGGGCTGCACACTCACCCGCACCTGCTGGGGGCGTTTGTCGTGTGGTATCGATAAACAGATCATTGAGATCTTTCTCAATGCCATTTACGTTCAAGAAACGGTATTGGGCAAACAGTTTCTTTTGCAAAGCGGCCGAGAGTGCTTTTCGTTTGATTTTAAGTGCGGTAATTTCATCTGTTAGCACACATAGCAGTTGCTGCACGCTATTAAGACGCGTTTCCCAATGTAGTTTTAGGTCTCTTAGCTGCAGCTTTTCTATGACACTTTCTTGGCTAAGCCGTTGTTTTAGCACCCGTAGCTCATCGGACGCAAGTTCAGAGCCGTTGGCACGAAGTGCTTTGCGGGCTTTACGTCCTTCAACCATTCGGTTTCGGTGAGCGTTTAGTTGTTCGCTGCTAGTTGCTTGCTCGGCTTTTAGTGTCTTTTCAGTTTCCGCTATTTTCGGGTTGCATTCTAGCAGTTCGATCTTGGCTGTGATCTTGTTGATTTCTACTTGCTCGGAAAGAAAGAAACTATCTTCCGTTAGCATATCAAATACCGGAGGTACAAAATTTGGCAGCAGATTTTGTTCTGCTATTTTCCCCGAAAAAGCAGATAGATAGCCAATCTCACCTTGTTCATTTTGGACCAACAGGACGCCAAACATTTTACCGATAGCGGCAGTTTTGTCCTCGGAAAGACCAAAGTTATGTTGCCATAGCGTTTGTGTTTGTAGGTGGTGCTGAAGCTCTTTCGCCGCCAGTAAACACAAAGGGTGGGGCTCATAATAGAAAGGAAAAGTGAACCGTTCTGGCAAGCTATATGTGTCGATCGATTCTTTAAATGGCGTAAAACAATGTTCCGGGGAGTGCATATGCTGATCTATTGTAATAACAGTTGAGAGCTGAAGGAGCATATAGCTCCTGCGGCAGTTAGGCGGCGATTCTAACCTTTCAGGATCGAGAGATCACTATGTGATGCTGAATTCTTATTGTTTTGCCTCTAGTACAGATCTAAATGGCTCTGTAGCTTCAGTCAGCTTCACATTGGAGGTATGACTTTTGTTTATGAGGCTCTAGTTATTGGCCTGTTCATGACGACAAGGTATGTATTTCTTAGGGTGATGCCTTTATAAGTATGATTTGTTTGGCGAATATCAATTTTCATATCCAACTAGTTGGTATTATATCGCGCTCATTATAAACGCCAGTTCGCTAACCGTTGCGTTGAGTGGCTTTTTTTTATGAACTGGTTAGTTTTGCGGTAAAGAGTATAGGCATTTTCGTGGGTAGTTGTGGAGATAATTTGCGGAGGTGTTTCAGTGTTATGTAGTATTAATGGAGTAAATATGAAACTTAGGGCTTTAATCCTGTCCGTTTTTTTTGATTTTGCCAAACATGGCTTTTGCAGAAACAGCAAGTAGTGATTCTGACGAAGATGCGTATTACAAATGGGCCAATAGTGTATGGGAATCGCTTGACCGTCAGACCGGACAAATAGAATTACCCAGTGCGATTGCGACATTAAACATTCCTGAAGACTTTTACTATTTATCTTCCAGTGATTCAGAAACTGTATTAGTTGATGTATGGGGTAACCCTCCCGGCCAAAATACATTGGGTATGATTTTTCCTGCTGATTCAACACCATTTGATAATGACTCATGGGCAGTAACTATCCGGTATGAAGAAGATGGCTATGTTTCTGATAGCGATGCAAATGACATTGACTATACAGAGCTGCTTGAACAGATGCAGTCTGATACTAGGTCGGAAAGTCAGGAGCGTGTTGATCAGGGGTACGAACCAATTGAACTCATTGGTTGGGCTGCAGCCCTCATTATGATTCGCAAACCCATAAAATGTATTGGGCTCAAGAGATAAAGTTTGGGGCTGATGAGGTCAATACGCTTAACTACAATATTCGAGTTCTAGGTCGAAAAGGTGTTTTAGTTTTAAATTTCATCGCTGCAATGGATCAAAAACAGTTAATAGAATCAAAGCTTGACTCGGTTCTAGCACTCGCGGAATTCGACCAAGGTTCAACATACAGTGATTTTGACTCCAGCACCGATAAGATGGCTGCTTATGGCTTGGGGGCGTTAGTTGCCGGTAAAGTGGCTGCAAAAACAGGGTTTCTAGCCGCAGCTCTGATATTCCTTAAGAAGTTCGGTTTGGTTCTTGTTGTAGGTGTTGGTGCCTTTTTCAAAAAGCTAATTTAAGCGAAAAAAAAGATAAGTAAAATACCTCATCAGAATTACAAGACGAGCAGGCTAAAACCAACCTCAACGTGTTGGTGAACGAGACAGGCTGCATGATACTGCAGCCTGAATTTTAAGGTACTCGTTGCTTTAAGCGAAGTTAATTAGTTTTATCAGTTGCCAAAGAACGCCACCGTACTTTCTCGCCATTGCTTAATAATGCCAAAATTGCACCTGAAGGTATCTGCATTTGATCTTCTGTTTCTTGGGTCTGTTCAGAGAAGTTGGCGATAATCTTGCTGCCATCACTGAAGCAGGTCTGTTGCAATAAACCTTGTTTATCAAGCCACTGAAAATCAACCATTGCTTTGTTCCATAGCTGTTTGTGAATGGGAGCAAAGCCTTTTTGATAGTGGACTAGCGCCTGTAAGCGAGGAGCTTTACTGCTACTGGCTTCATCACGGCTTAGATGCACCATTGCCGGAGTGTTGTACAGCATGGCAATTAGGTCGCGTTCCATTTGTACATTGCTGAACTTCAGGCTGTCGCTATGCCAGTGATGGCTATTAATGACTTCGTCATGGAATACCGTTTGGTACAGCGGTACTTTGTACTGCGGAGCAAAAAGCAGTGTTTTATAGAGTTCTTTCACCTGAGCTGATTTAAAGAAAAAGTCTGGCTTCTGATCTGGGTACCAAGCCCCTAAAAAGTAGGGCGATCGGCGGTTGTTCTTCATATCTGGATCTGTCCAACCAAAGCCGACCGTTTCCATTCCATGTGCGAAGGCAATGCCCTGAGTGGTTAAACTATTTCCATCTTCTGAGCCTAGCAACACATTAGGAACGGTTGCGATCCACTGCATACGGTCGTTAAACGCAGTGAGCATGTCGGTCTGGCTCATTCCGTCTAGGTTCATTCTGCTCTGGCTCAGTCCGTCACGTCTCATGCTGTCTGGGCTCATTCGAACCTCCGGGTCACTGTAATCTTCTCGAGCCATTGCCGTCGCATCAACATCTAAAAACAAGCTGTTAAAGCGCCCAAAGTGGATTATGTCTTTGATTCGCTGTTCTACATAGTCTCTACGGCAGGCTGGGTTTAGGTAAAAGCCATTGCCGCGAAACCCTTTTTTGTTTTTGACCATTGGCTTTTTCGATGGCACATACTTCGCGCATTTCGTGTGGAAGCTGCGCGGTAAGCCAAGCGTCATTAACACCGGGGGGAATTGCGGTATTGTAGGAGTCATAAGTCCCTACGAGGTATCCCGCCTCTTTGGCTTGGTCGATGGCTTGTGGTTGATAAAACGCGGGCATCCAGTTGTCGAAACCCAACCAGAGTTTTTCTAAGCCAGCTTTTTTTTCAGATTATTGACCATATCTTGCGAGATTGCCTGCCCCCATCGTTCTGGTGAGATCAGGTAGCGTCCTGCGTATTTGGCAAGCCAGTTTTTGCGCTGCGCTGCTGCTTGGTATTGCTCTTTTATGCCATTACTATTTTGCATTGGTGGCACGACAGGAAAAGTGAAATTTACCGACTGATTGATACTCTCAACCAACAGGCGTTTATGGTAGCTGCTTAGCCAATCTTGCCCTTGATGCAGGTTATTGAGTTCTTCTGTCGCTTCTTGGGATGGCTCGAGGTTTGGTTGGCTGAAGTACCACGCTTTCAGCCCCCACCAATCTATTACGTCTTCCACCGCAAAGGCATCACGCCCAAACAAATAGACATGACTGGCACCGATCAGTTTTTCTATCTCCGGGTTATCATGGAGCTTGGCTGAGAGTGGCTTTGCCTTCTGTTGTTTTATCCGCCATTTACGGTACTGCTTTGCACCTGAGAGTGGTTCATCACCCAAGGTGATCTGCACGCTAAAGGCCTGATCTCGGTTTAGCGGGGTAAAATTGTGTGTAGCCTGCATATCTAGCTTTTTCTGCGACTGCGTGAAGTTGAGTTCGTTGTCTGTGGCAGTAAGTAGCTGATAGTTCAAAAATAGACCGTCTTGTTCAGTTGTCCAAAACGGCATTTTTAGATCTTGAGTAGTATTTGAACCGGAATGTTCTTCGCTTAGGTAGCGTATCCATGTTTTGTTATTGGTTGGTACGCGCATGCCTTCGTTAAAAGGGAGCAACAAATTTTGCGTTTTATGTTCTGCCAAATCAAACCAAGTTAACTTGATTGGCTGGTTACGTTTGATGGTCGTTTCATTGCTAACAGTAAATACCAGTTTCAAGCTTTTATCAAATGTGGCGCTAACCTCAACATTGCTTGGTTTGAGCAACCAATATGCCTGGTTTTCGTCTGGTTGTGATAGCTGTGTTGCGCGCTGTGGCTGACCGTTGATAGCAAGTGCAGCTTGGTTTACCGATAGGTTGTGACGCTGTTTTTGCCAGCTAATTTGTAAGCTGGCCGGATCGATAGAAATACGCTGATTGTTTTGAGTTAGCTGTATTTCAGTGCTGTAAACCGAAAAGCTCATTGCTACTGTTAAGCTCATGAATAGAGGTGTTATTGTTTTCATAGCGACTGTCTTGTGTGGATTTGTTTCGATTAGAAACCAAAGCCAAAGCCGATTTGTCACCTATATGTCTCTATTACCGACGTGGGTAGACTATAGCGCTGGATATATTCCACTTTTATTCTCCCTTGATATTCAAATTGGCTAACCACACCGCTTAGCCATTTGGCCTTGGCTGGCACTGTATCAGGAAGCGACGCGTTGTCTGAGCCGTTGTCAGCGGTGATGGGCGTAAGTTTCATTGGAGCAGGTTGCCCGATCAGGTTGTAATCTTCATCAAACCATTGCCAACGTACAGAGGACGGTGCACATGAAGCGACTCGATTGGGTGGTGTGATGGTCAATGATTTGAAAGTTCGGTCTGCCGTGGAATGAAGCCAGGGTGTCGCTGCGAACGAGGAAATGATCAATGGATAGTGAACGCCATTAACCGCTAGCTGATGCAGTCCTGGTTTAGGTTGACTCAATAGTTCGTTACTTTCAAACTCGGTGTATTCCTTGGTCGGCGAGGTGATTGCCGCTGACATGATCAGTGTGTTGTATTCATCAAACAGCTGTAGCTTAAGAGGTTGTGTAACCTGCTCTGTCGATAGTTTTACTTGATAACCCTGATTGTTCACGTTGCCTTTACTGATGATAGCGAGGCTGATATTAGCCGCTATAGAGGTTGCGCTTGTAAGCTGCTTACCGCATTGGGTCTCGCTCAATATCGCTTGTTTGACTGGCCGCCAGTAGCGCTCTTCAACGTTATGACGGCTCAAGCTGAGCTGAAGTTCTTGCCAGGCAAGCAGCGTATTGCCTTCGACTAACGCTGAATAGCTTGCTTGTAGCGGAGTTTCTGGAAACCAGTTATTGGCTAGCGAACTCGAACTTAATAAGCTGCTAACTACGAAGAAAGTCAGTCTGTTCATGCGATTTTTACCAGTCGATAGCCAACCCCACGCAGCGTTTCTATCTGTAAGTTTGGGATCTTTTGCCGTAGCCGTAGCACGTGGTTGTCCACGGTTCTGGTGGTCGGGAATGCTTGATAGCCCCATATTTTATTCAAAAGCTCTTCTCGATGAAATACGCGGCCTTGGTTTTGTACCAACATCAGCAGTAATTGGAACTCTTTGGGTTTTAATTCGACACAACAGCCATTGTCGGTTACAGCTCGATTTGAAACATCAATTTCGACTTGTTGATAACGGATCAAACTATCACCCAGCGGACGTAGGTGGGCATAGATGCGCGCTAGCAACTCTTGGTGTGAAAACGGTTTAAGGACGTAGTCTTTTGCTCCTGCCATTAATCCTTTTACTCGCTGTTCAACGTCGACTTTTGCGGTAAGGATGATAACTGGCAAAGCTTTGAGCATGAGCCACTGGGGAAGAAAGTTTATACTGTCTCCTTCTGCTAGCTGGCGGTCAAGGATCACTAAATCAGCACGATACCAGTGTTTTTCAACGTTTCCGGTATTGCTAAGCCATTGGCAGCTAAAGCCGTGTTGTTTTAAGTATTCACTCAGCCCTTCTCCGAGCAGTTTATCGTCTTCAATCAACAAAATTTGACTCATAGCGGTAACTCCAAAATACAGCGAGTGGGCTTGCGTTGGCAGATAAGCTTGCCGCCCATTTTCTTCATCAAGCGTGAGACGATAGTAAGACCAATGCCCATATTGGCTTGGCGTGTAGGGGGAGTGATAATGTGTAACCAACGTTGAGCCATATTTGGGAAATTGCCTTGATCGGAAACTTGGACACGTAGCATTTTATTAACCTTTTCGACTTTCACGTCGATGGTGATTTCACCTTTACCATGTTGTTGGGCGTTTTTGATGAGGTTATCGAGACAGATCCCAAGCCAGTAGTAGGGCAGTTCCAACTCATGTTTCTCATTTATGGTGTATGGAAGCTGGTACTTACCTAGGCAGTGATCCAGCCAATCTGAAATATCAGCACGTTGGCGTGGGAGTTGAACGTCAGAATTGGTAGTTAAATACCCTGTACTGGTTTCGGTTAGTTGAGCTAGCCGCTGGTGGTCGGCCATTAAGCGCCATACCGCCTGCTGTGTGTGATCGCTTAGATCATCAAATTGATCGCGAAACAGCTCAACGGTTAAGCCTAAGCTGGTGATTGGGGTTCGCAGCTCGTGAGTTAGCAGCTGGAGGATAAACTGTCGCTCTTTTGCATCTTGTCGGCGTTGATAAAGGCTACGAAATACCAGAGAGGTAATAATCAATGTACATAAAGCCAGAGCCCAACGAGACCATTGTGACTCAGGCGCCGTGACAGTTAAACAAAGGTTGCTGTAGCGAAATGAGCAGCCTGCTGCCGGGCTGTCTACTATCTTCAATTTCATCGACTGCGCAAGTGGTTGCCATTGATTGACAGCGATGGCTTTCCAGCCCGATTCGTTGTTTAGCCACAACGTTTTTTTTGCCTGGAGAGATAGGCTCGATAGCCTGACAACAAAGCATCAACGCCTTGAGGTGCTAGCTCTGATAGCAAAGGGTGGAGTGGGTGAGCTGTGTTAGCCAATGTTAATTGATTCTGATGCTGAGCCAGAAAACGATTGGCGGAGACTTTATCGAGCGATGCCAGATACCTGTCGGCAAAGCTGCCTCCAGCCGGGTGAAGCAAGGTTTTGTTATCAAACTTATTATCAAACCATGTGCCCGCCAATGGTCTTTCTTGACATAGTGCCAGTTCAAATTCGATGGAATTTAGCAGGTTGGAATTGGCAAGGGAAGACTGACCTAACTGACAACGTTGGCTAATTTGCCAAAGCTGCTGGATCTCCAGCCATTGAAATTGACCGAAGTTGGGGTATTGGCTACTGCTAAGAAGCAACGATTTCGGATAACGATTGATCTCTGTCTGGCTAATTTCTTGTATAGAGGCAAGTTCATCAGCTTGCTGATAAAACTGCTGCCACAGGCTTTGAGGTTTATCGCGCTCTCTTGGGCGGCAGTTGGCAACGCGCTGAAGCCAGTAGCAATAACGCCAATAGCCACAAAGCTTGTAGCAACAAAACCAGCAACAAGTAAGCCAAGATGTTGAAAGCGAATCATAATCTGAAAAGGTAGCAAATAATGGCAATCTTAGCCTTTTTCTCCATCTGTTTGTAACCTCTGTGTCAACATTGAAATAACACTTCCATTCTTTCATAAATCTTTCTCTATAAAATTTTTACCATAAGTTTTTCAATGAGTACGAAATTTTTTTTATTCGACTTGCAGGTCTTGTAGATGAAGCCGCTGGAATCGCGGACGAAGAGTGAAGAAGCAGGAGCTGCAAGATGACAGAACAGGCGATAGTTAATTGGGTATATCAAGTTGGGGCAGGTGATGCACCGTTTATCTTGTTTATCGCCATTATTCTGATGTCGTACTTGCTGGAAGATGTCGCGCTTGTTGCGGCTGCCGTATTAGCCGCCAATGGGTCGTTACCGTTGCAGTTTGCCATTTTGGCAGTTGTTGTCGGGATTGCGACAGGTGATTTAGCTTTGTATTACCTCGGAGCGTGGTCGTCATCTTGGAGAGGCTTTCGTTACGCGATATTAACGAACAAGCGCATGCGCAGTGTGCGCCGTCGATTGCAGCGTAATACCACCACCAATATCTTCATTATTCGCTTTATTCCAGGAATACGCACGTTGGGCTATGCATTGTGCGGTATTTTTCGCGTTCACCCATTGCGATTTTTAACCGCGATACTTGCCGCCACCGCTGTATGGACCAGCGTGGTGTTCACCATGGTTTATCAGTTGGGCAGCCAGGCGTGGGTGCAAGCCAGCGCCTACAAATGGTGGCTGATTCCGATTGCGGGGCTGATATTGGTCATTTCGAATTGTGCGGTAAAACGCCGATTGCAACACCCATCGTATTCATAGTTCGTTACTCGGCTACACGAGATACCTTCACCATGACGGCTTCATTGTGATAAGCATATTCAACTTTAGGGAAGAGGCCAAAAGGCATGACAGCTAAGTCAAGATTGCATCATTTATCTATTTCGCCACCTATTTTGTTAGAACATATTGACTCAATTCCAGATCATTCTGCTTCGAATTTACCGCAGTTGTCCGTAATTGAATCTGCCAACCCAGTGAATATCGGTATGCCAGAGCTGGAACCGGATACGGGTGTCAGTGTGTCACGGTATGAGTTCTGGCCTGCATGGTTTTTCTATACGCCAGTGGTGATGCAAAGCCTGTGGCATGGGTTGAAATACCGAAATGTTGCGCTGCCGTTGATCGCCAACCCTGGGATTGCCCTGAGTGGCATGGTAGGCGAATCCAAGAATGATATTTTGGAACTGGCGGGCCCTCAGGCCAAGAAGTGGATATCTCCGTTTGTAACGTTAACGCGTAGCGATATGCCAGAAATCATGCTGTTGAACGATGCATTGTTGGCGATGCGTGATGAAGGAATTGACTTTCCTGTTGTGGCCAAACCGGATTTGGGGTGCCGTGGCGCGGGAGTGCAGTTGCTCGATAGCGAAGAAGGGGTATTGGAATACATTCACTCCTTTCCTCTCGGGGCCCGTTTTTTTTATTACAGAAAAAAAGCGCCGTATGATGCAGAAGCTGGTGTGTTTTACATCCGTTATCCCGGTGAGAAAAAAAAGGCCGTGTCACCTCCATTACGTTGAAATACTCCCCGTTCGTCGTTGGCGATGGTATGAGCACCTTGAAGCAATTGATTGAAAATGATCCCCGAGCAGGACAGCTTAGTCACCTGTATTTGCCGCGTCATCAAGACAAGCTAAATTGGATATTAGCTGAAGGTTGCTATTTTCGTTTAGCGTTTGCTGGCAGTCATAGCCGTGGCTGTATTTTCCGCAATGGCAATCAATACATTACCGGACAGTTAGCTGAACGTCTGGATCATATTTTTGATGACTTACCGGGTTTTCACTTTGGTCGGTTAGACGTCAAATTTCGTAATATTGAGAGTCTGATGAATGGTGAAAATCTGACTATTCTTGAAATAAACGGAGCCAGCAGTGAAGCCGCCCATATTTGGGATCGTAACACTCCACTTAAAGATATTTTCAGCACTCTGTTGGTTCAGTATCGCACCTTGTATGAAATTGGTCATTTGCAACGAAAAGCCGGCCACAAAACCCCCTCTCTGTGGGAGCTGTTTAAAGCGTGGCGTACTGAGAAAGCCTTGGTTGAGCATTATCCCGCGACAGATTAGATCTTGTTGTAATTTGATTAAGATAAAGAGGTAACGATGACAATACAGTCCAACATGGCAACGCACGATAGCCCCAGCATTTCGCCTTTGGCGTCTGATGTACTTGCATTAGATTCCTGTGTAACTGGCAATATGGATGTGATTGAACAAGGCATTGCATTATTAGGATCCTTGAGTGACGACGATTATCAATATGTTGCCGCACCGTATGTAAACAGCAGTATTGGTGAGCATTTTCGCCATAGCCTCGATTTGTACTGTTCTCTAATGAATGAAAAGCAAACGGGGGTAATAGATTATGATTTTCGCCGCCGAGGCGCACCCGTTGAAGCATGCCGTACGACAGCTTTACGCGAACTAGAACACATAAAGCAATGGTTACTGGCTCTGCGGAGTAGCGATATTTATCGCCACGTTGAAGTGAAAACCGAGGTGTCGTTGCATCAACAGTATTCTGAGCAGCTAACTTCGAGCATGGCGCGTGAATTGATTTTTGTGGCAGCGCATGCGATCCATCATTATGCGCTAATTCGCGTGTCAGCATTATATTGTAATGCAGAGGTCAGCGCTGAGTTTGGCATTGCACCAGCGACAGCGAGTTATTTGCGGGGGCAAGCATAATGTGTACGGCAACATGGATGTTAACGTCCTCGGGCTATCAAATATTCTTTAACCGTGATGAGCAAAAAGGCCGACCAGAAGCCTTGCCACCAACCCGTTTCGATGACGCTAGCACTGAATTTGTGATGCCGGTAGATCCGGTTGGAGGCGGTAGCTGGATTGCGATGAATGAGCATGGTTTGTCGTTATGTTTACTGAATTACTATCAAGGAATACAGCCGCAACAGCCGTTGATCAGTCGTGGTTTACTGATCAAACAGCTCGCCAGTTGTCGTACTGCAAGTGAAGTATTGGCAACATTGGATACGGTGCCTTTGGTTCATTATGCGCCATTCAGTTTGATGCTGTTTGATCCGGCGTTAACGGAATCACACGGCGATGTATTGGCTGTGTGCTGGAACGGCATTTCGTTATCGCCGATCATGCCGCAAGCACCGATGGTGTCATCTGGAGTAGATTTGCCTACTGTTACGGCATACCGTCGTGAGGAATACCAGCGCTACGTTGAACACGGTGTGACTGCTAAATCGCTGCATGCGTTTCATGCCAGTCATGTTTCGAGAGATAAATCGTTAGCGTTTAAGCGCAATGCAAGCCAAAGTCACCTTTCTGCCTGCATGCATCGTGACGATGCGCATACAGTCAGTTTTACCCATCTTGAAGTGACTCAACAGTTATTAACCATGAACTATCACGCCGGATCACTCTGCGCAGATAAAAGTGGCGAAAAAAAAGAAAAATAAATGGAAATAAAAACCCGATATCCTCGTTCTTATTAATCAGAAAGATGAACGCCGCATCTGCAGAACTTGTTATTTAGGTCGCTCGAAAAATATTACGTATTAAGTGATAAATATTGGTTTTCTGTCATACGGCGGACAGTGATAGACAAATAAAAGGGAAGGTATGAAAGTATTAGTAGGATTTTTTTTGTTATTGGCAAGCAATGTTGTATTAGCAGGAGACGTTATTTATACAGGTTTTTTTTCAGTAATAAAGCCTTAGACGGTTATGACACTGTTGCATATTTCGTAGAGGGAGAGGCAGTTAAAGGGAATAACGCGTACACTATCGAGTATAAAGGTGCAGATTGGTATTTTTCTTCTAGAAAAAAAACCGTGATCTATTTGTGAGTGAACCTGATAAATATGCACCGCAGTACGGTGGTTTTTGTGCTTGGGCAGTAGCAGCAAAGAACGACCGCGCACCGGGTGATCCAGAGCAATGGACTATCGTAAGAGACGCTAACAATACGCCTAAATTGTACCTTAATTATGACAGCGAGATTAAACAACGTTGGGAACAAGATATTTCAGGATTTATTATGAAGAGCGATAAAAACTGGCCGAGACTGTTAACGAATTAACACTATGAATTTAGCGCATAAACAAATCTTCTTAGTAAGAATATTCTGGTTATTGAGCAGGGCCTAATATCACATACCACGCTAACTACCCATACTTATTATCATTAATCGCCGCAGCAATATGGGGCGAGGGATACGTATATGTGCGCATCCTGAGGTGAGTAACGCTATTCATACCGTTTTTCATTTCAGCTATGCAATCTGTATTTAACCATATACGTAAAAAAAATACAAGGATTTCCCATGAATAAAACGACATCGACAGCCATTTCACGCCCCACATTATTATCGTTGACAGGGGGACTCTCTCTTTTTATTGCCTTTATCTTCGTGCAATCATTATTTTTTTTAAATTTACGAATTCGTACGAAACCCAGTTTATTTTCGGCACCTTAGCGGGGTGGTCTGGCTTCGAATGGTTTGGATCCTATGGCGCTTACTTGATTGGGACTGCAGAGCTGATTGCGGCGGTGTTGCTATTTACCCGCTTTCATAGCATTGGTGCCGTGATGGCGATGGGCATCATGAGCGGTGCAATCATCTTCCATCTGTTCACACCGCTGGGTGTTGTAATGCCAGAGTTTAATGCCGCGGGGCAGATGACAGGTGCTGACGGTGGTTTGTTGTTTTGCATGGCCTGTTTGATTTGGATATCAGCAGGTGTGCTGATTATACGAGACAGTCGCCAGCCGCAAGGTTTCCTATATCAACTACTGGAACGAGGCACTGACGCAGCAAATGGAAATATCGTATGAACCTACAAAGCAGCCCGTTTCGTTTACCGCGTGTGACGCCATTTGGTTTAGGTGAATCTGTCGCTGAGTGGGCGACAGGTTTGAGTCAGCTTGATGAGCTATATCAGCAGCGACCTGCAGGGCTTAGTGCTCATGCCTTCATGCGTTACACCTTAGAGGTACTGGGTATTGATTATCAAGTTACCAAAGGTAGCCTGGAGAATGTCCCGCACACTGGGGCAACGGTTGTGGTAGCGAATCACCCGTTGGCGCTCTAGAAGGCGTCATGCTGGCAGAATTATTGGGACATGTACGTGATGACATTAAAGTGCTCGCAAATCATTATTTAAAGCGCTTACCTGAGATCAGCGAGCTGTTTATTGCCGTAGACGTGTTTGAAGGCAAAGACGCGATTAAGGCCAACATGAAAGCAATGCGAGAAGCACATCAACATTTGGCGGAAGGGGGATTAGTGCTGATTTTCCCTGCAGGCGAAGTGTCGACCTATCAACCTGCGACAGATTCTATCGAAGAAGAACAGGATATGTCACACCGCTTGATTGATAAGGCATGGAGTCGCTCCGTTGCTAGATTGGTTAAACGTAGCCAAGCGACAACGGTACCGATCTTCATTGACGGTCAAAATAGCAAAGCCTTTTACATGGCGGGGATGATTCACCCGATGCTGCGTACCCTGTTGTTGGGGCGCGAGTTGCTCAATAAACACAACAAAACAATGTCGATTGCTATTGGTGATGCGATTCTGTTTTCTGAATTGAAAGCGTTAGATGATAAAAGCGTGGTCAACTACCTGCGACTCAATACCTACTTATTGAGTGCGGTACATCCGTTGCAAGGTAGTGAAAAAAAACTCAACAAACCACCATTGAATCAACAGCTCGCGAGTCAGCGTCTGAAAACGTCAGTGTCCCCGTGATTGCGGCGATTCCACCTGCCTTATTGCAAGCGGAAATGGATCTGCTTGATCCGAGTTGCCACCTGTTAATGCAAGGGGATTTTGAAGTGTACTGCGTGCGATCTTCAGCGGTTCCGATGATGATGCAAGAAATTGGACGCGTTCGTGAAATCAACTTTCGTGATGTTGGTGAAGGCACCGGTTTAGCGTGCGATGTGGATGACTATGATCCCCATTATCATCATGCTTATTGTATGGCATAGCACCCGCCACGAATTGGTTGGCGCCTATCGAATGGGGCTGGTGGATGAGTTGGTCGAAAAACAGGGAATCGATGGTTTATATTCGCGTAGCTTGTTTGATTATGATGAAGCGTTTATCAATCAGTTGGATACGGCAATTGAGCTGGGTCGTTCAGTGGTTGCCGGACCGTATCAGCGTAGTTTAAGTGCATTATTGTTGTTATGGAAAGGTATCGCGACGTTTGTCTCTCGCCACCCTCAGTATACCCATTTGTTTGGTCCGGTGAGCATCAGTAACGACTATAGTCTGGTGGCACGTCAGTTGATGGCCTCAACGTTAACGGTGCATCATTATGACTACGACAAAGCGGCGTTAGTGAATGCCACAACGCCATTGAAAGGAGATGGTCAAGCCTTCTGGCATACAGACATGTTGTCTGCCTTGGGTGATGTGAAGCTGTTATCAAAAGTGTTGAGTCGGTTAGAGCAAGGTCGAGGTCTTCCTGTATTACTACGCCAGTACCTCGGCTTGCAAGGCAAGTTGGTATGCTTCAACGTTGACCCTGCGTTTAACGATGCACTGGATGGTTTGATAGTCGTGAATTTGCTACAAGTTCCTGTAAAAACGCTGGCTAAATACATGGGGCACGATCAGGCTAGAGCATATTTGGCACAGCATATCTTGGCCAATGAGTAATCATGAGTAACACATGGATATGATAATGCGAACGGCAAAGCCATCATCACGAAGATGTTATCATTGGTCATCTATTGCCGAAATTCAGGCAAGCTTATCGGTTATACAGCAGGAAACGCTAATCCAGAAGGTTTCGATTCAGAGATTGTCAGGCTTTATGTTAGCTCTTATGTTCAGTAAATTGGAGTTGGTGGTCATTTATTTGATGAAATTAAGTCCATATTCAGTCACGGCATAAATGAGAATGAAAGCTTGGATTTTATTGGGCGTGCCGAACAATAAGTTTTATATGAAGTACAAGCCGATAAAGATAAGACATATAAATATTACAATATCTGGCTT
>LLEN01000115.1_pt1 | contig 17539 bp, 20 predicted proteins | sample 595881 | NCBI WGS metagenome assembly LLEN01 (sample SAMN02919314, study PRJNA255460) | bioreactor metagenome | biome: chemostat; feature: culture 2012_10.3; material: sediment; isolation source: day86 10degC chemostat 2012 inoculated with Wadden Sea sediment taken from... | place: Germany: Bremen ...
GGTGTAGATCACCCCTTTGGCCGCATCAATCACTGAGCCGCCACCCAGCGCAACAACCACGTCCGGAGTGTCGGCATCCATTTGTTTCATGCCATTCACAATGACCGAAATATCCGGATCCGAGGTCACGTCAGCGAATAGGCTGACGACCATCTGGTTATCGAGCAGGCGCTGACGAACTTTGTCGGCCATGCCAAACTTAACCATCGCTTGATCCGTAACGATCAATGCGCGCTGCCCAGCCAGTGTCCCCAGCTTATCCAGGGCGCCGTTGCCAAAATGGATCGTCGGCTTAATCAGAAATTCATTCATGCTCTCTGTTTTTCCTTATTTGTCCTGGTGGACTTTCTCCACGATGGCAACGATTGACATGGCCTTGTACTGCTCTTTGTGCAGCGCAAAATATTCCTCAACCAGGACCAGGTCACGAACACCGGCACCCACACTGTCGACGGCAACATAGGTTCGGTTTTTGATCGGCTCCAGGTCATCCCCCAGCGCCGTTACCAGCAAGAGGTTGCTGCCTCGTAGTTCGTCATTCTTCTGGGGGGCGACGACGTGCCAGTTACCTTTGCGAGAATCATAGTTTTGCCACCTTCCGTTACTGCCAATTAGGACGCCAAGCGACCCATCACCTTTTTAATGATGCGTTCGACATTCTCTTCGTTAATGTCTTCACAGGCAGGAGCAGGAACACCGCAACCAAAGCGATCGTCTGCCGCAGAGACAGATGCAGCTACAGGTGCAGATGATGGGGCTGTGCTACCGGTAAAACGCGTATCTTCAAAGATGCTGGCTGGCGCATTTGATGCTGTGGCCGCCACTACAGGTGCAGAAGTAATTGGTGCTGACATAACTGGTGCTGGTTTCACCGCTTCCGCTACACTTGGATCTGGCTGACGCAGATCGTTGATGTTGCGAACCCCGTAACCGACCTTGCGCACATTCAGCAAGTTCATCGGGCTGACGTTGTCGGAGCTGGAGCCACCGCCAAGCGCACCGCAACCCAGGGTCAATGCAGGGATCAGGTTAGTCGTGGCACCAATACCGCCCAGTGCTGCCGGGGTGTTGACCAACATGCGGAATACCGGTTTTTCCAGCGCAAACTGACGAACAATGTCTTGGTTCTGGGTGTGGATAACCAAGGTATGACCCATACCTTCGTTCGTTAGCAGTGATACGACACGATCACAGGCCGAACGCCAGTCTTCCTCGATGTAAAGTCCCAGAACAGGGCACAGTTTTTCACGCGAGTATGGATTCTGGTGAGACACGCTGTCTTGAAGGGAGATCAGTACCTTGATGTGGCCAGGGACAGTAAATCCGGCGAGCTTGGCCAGTGAAATCGCACACTTGCCAACGATAGCAGGATTGATCATACCGTTTGGACGAAGCAGGATATTCGCCAGCTGTTGTGACTCTTGCTCATTCATGAAGTAAGCGCCCTGAGCCAGCAGCTCCTGGTGCACCTGATCATAAATGCAGCGCTCTGCAATGATCGATTGCTCGGAGGCACAGATCACGCCGTTATCAAAGGTTTTACTGGTAATAATGTCGCTTACCGCCTGCTTGATATCAGCACTGCGTTCGATGAATGCTGGGCCGTTACCCGGGCCGCCGCTGATGGTCGGCGTGCCAGATGCATAAGCTGCGCGTACCATCCTTCGCCGCCGGTCGCCAGGATCAGCGACACATCCTTGCTGTGCATGAGCTCTTTGGTTGCTTCCATCGTCAACAGCGTCACCCCGTCAACGATACCGGCAGGGGCACCCGCCTCCAGCGCCGCACGTTTCACCAACTCAATCGCTTTTTTTTGCTACATGCTTTCGCGTTCGGGTGAGGCGAGAAGATAATTGCATTACCGGCTTTTAGCGCAATCAAGGTTTTGTAGAAAATCGTTGACGTCGGGTTAGTTGACGGAACGAGTGCAGCGATTACCCCGAGAGGCACGCCCACTTCCATCACCTTGTTCACAGGATCATCTGAAATCATGCCGATCGTTTTGATTGACTGGATATGCTCGTGCACTTTGGTCGACGCAAAGGTGTTTTTCAGTACCTTGTCCTGCCAACGGCCAAAGCCGGTTTCTTCGTGTGCCATTTTCGCCAGTTCTTCAGAATGACGAGCCGCCTCTGCAGCAATATGTGCCACAATGCTGTCGACCTTCTCTTGCGAGAACAACGCAAACTGCGCTTGCGCTTGTTTGGCCTGTTTCAGCAGCACTCGGGCTGCCTGAATGGATTGTAAATCCTTGTCTAAAGTCATGATCTATAGTCCTTCACTTAACACGTGAAATGAGGAGGAGGATTGCCCTACAGCCAATGGGTAAGGCAAACTCAATCCGACATCTCGCACGGTGGCGACATTAGGCTTTGTGCTGAGACGCGATTTTCTCAATGTCGTTATGTGGGCGAGCAATGATGCGCGATGACACCACTTCCCCAATTTTTTTTGCGCCGCTTCAATGCCTGATTCAACAGCCGCATTTACCGCACCGACATCGCCTTTCACCATGACAGTGACCAGACCGGAGCCAACATTTTCATAACCAATCAGCTCAATATTGGCGGCTTTGCACATGGCATCAGCAGCTTCAATACTTGGAACCAAACCCTTTGTTTCGATAAGACCAAGTGCATCTTTCATAGAACTTTCCTTTTATTCAGTCACTGTGTACTGAGAGACAATTTTCTCAATGTCTGTATGTGGGCGAGCAATCACTAACGAGGTAACCACCTCACCGACGCGTTGCGCCGAATCCACGCCTGAATCAACCGCCGCTTTCACCGCGCCGACATCGCCTTTCACCATTGCCGTAACCAGACCAGAACCGACGTTCTCGTAACCGATAAGCTCGACATTGGCGGCTTTACACATGGCGTCCGCCGCTTCGATACACGCAACCAGCCCCTTAGTCTCGATAAGCCTAAAGCATCACTCATTGTCAGGTCCTCCGTTAAAGACGCTTATGCCTTGTGTTTAATAACGATTTTGTTGATATCGTTGTGCGGACGTGCAATGACCAATGACGTCACAACTTCACCGACACGTTGTGCGGATTCAACACCTGAATCCACGGCAGCTTTCACTGCGCCGACATCGCCTTTCACCATTGCCGTAACCAGACCAGAACCGACGTTCTCGTAACCGATAAGCTCGACATTAGCGGCTTTACACATCGCATCAGCAGCTTCCACACATGCGACAAGCCCTTTTGTTTCAATCAAACCTAATGCATCACCCATATCTCTTTCCTCCGTATATAGGTCTCGAATATTCGTTATTGAGAGAAAGGCCTCCAGGCCTTTATGTGGTTTTCTTTTGCGTTTTATTGGCCTGTTCCAACCACGAAAAACACTATATTCCCCAAAACAAACAAATGGCATTAAACTCCAAGAATGTAAGTAACTTAGTTTTTTTTACTCTGCAGTTGATAGATATTTATCTAGCTGTTTACGGATCAATCCTGTTTTTTTTATCTTTTAACAACATTGATAATTAGTCTAAATAGACGCTCGAAATGAAGCTGAACCACATTAGTGATACTCCTCACAGTAACTCGGTTGATGAGTGCGGGTTCAGCCCCATAAAATCAACAAAACGCCTATCGCTATTCAATAAAATGCTTGTGATGATTCAAGAAAGTGCATGTTGGAAGGTCGGTTTTAGTGTGATTAAGAAATGAAGCAGACAGCGGGGACAAATATCGTTCAGAAGATAGAACTGGCAAGCTCAAGCTTGCAGAAAATAGTCGCAACAGAGCTAGGAAATAAAAAAAAGAGAGGGAGTTAATTGATAATAAAGAGGCTAATTGAAAGGGAAAAGGAAAGAGAAAGAAGAGTAAACAACAAAGATAGAACAGCCGGAAACGGCCGCCGCATTTCGGAGAAAAAAACAACAATGACGCTTCCAACCAAATATACTTAAATATCTGGCTGAAATATGTCACATCAATACATGGCTATGCTGTTATTATTTATCACTCAGTGCACAGACAAAAAGAGGCGAGTTGATAGAACTAAGTAATACCGTGTCGTAACTCAGCTTCTCCACCTTAATCAGTAGTTCGTCATGACTGTCAGACATTTCTCGAATGAAATAATCGAAAAGCACATCAGGGATTCGTCTATCGATGATTTAGTAGAGGTCCATTTATTCACTTGGTAGTGACGTTCATAGCCAGAAACACGCAGACTCGTGTAGTCAAACTGTACATATCGCTGCATATACAGCCAGCCCGCTTTCGAATCTGAATATCCTTCCACGACCAATGATCCCTTGCCTCGGTTACCAAACCGAAAGTGAACATTCACATTGACGGTTTCTGTCACCGTATCTTCAAAATGCATAATGGCCCTTGCCGTACAACTCAGTTCACCGGTTTGTGATGGGATCACCTTTGATACGAAGGGTAACGCGCACAGGAAAAATAAAATTAGCGCGTAGAAAAAAAAAATCTTACCGCTTTTGCGAGTTTGCATTATTACTTCCAAGAATAATAAAAATAGTTATCACAATAGGCATAGGGGTTATTTTCATTTTCAGCACATCGTGCAATATAGGTTCGCCCTAACCCATTGCTTTGCAACTTGTCTCCATAGTAAAAAAAATAAATCGCTCGTCTTTAGCACATGACAAACCAAGCTTGTCTCGCACTACCTTGAAGTTAGTTTTATATTTTTCTCCCATCGCGTTATTGATCATCAGATCGGGCGAAAACAGCTCACACAAACCACTTTCGACCTCTGTCAAAATCACAATATGCAGAGAGCGCTCGGTAACAATTGCGGTCCACAGCAAAGCCAGTGCCGCGGTAAACACTACCGCACTGGCAATCATCCAACTACGCTCCTGCTGCTCAGTTTGCGGAGTGTATTCTTGCACCTTGGTATCTATTGCCGGTGGCTCGGACGATAATGCCTCTTCATTGCTCACCTGCTGAAATAAAGGATGTACGGGGTTGTCATCCACCAGCTCAATAATCAACTCAGGATTAATTTCCAGCCGTGCACGGGGGATCGTTACAATGACATTATCAATGCTATAGCTGCGAAACGATTTCCTTAACAGGCTCAGGTACTGGTTCAAATTGCTGTTCGAGGAAATCAGGCCATTATCGTCCCAGACCTTTTTCATCACTTCATCACGTGTCAACACACCAGGATGCTGGATCAAAAAGTACAATAATGCATTGGCGGTAATCGAAAGTTGGGTGTCACTTGTGGCTTGTCCATCAAGCTTTAGCGTGCCATCTATTGCATCGTAATACAGAAACCCATTAATTTTATACTTCATTGGTATAGGCTTATTCCGCTCAAAATGGCCATCACTCCCCCTAGACTTGCACTCCCTTTGATGCCAGCAAAATATACAACTACCATTATCCTGTCATTTACCAGTACATAATAATGCCGTGGATAGTAACAATTGCAGTTTCTAATTGGAGTGGGGAATTAATTGAGGATGAATCATACCGCTGGTTGAGAAATGGATTTTTGATATAGATCAAAATAATCTGGTCAGACAAGATTGTAGATTCTTATTATGTCTACCAAGTCACATGAAACAAATCTTACCGACTGAAAAATATACCACGCTGCCATTTTACCTATAATGAAATTTATCAAAACCCTTCTTGAAGAGAAGCAGTCCTGAAAGTCTGCTATCGATTTGCCTGATTTTATTTATTAAAATTATTATTATCCCACAACTATTTTTTTTCATTATTTCAACCAGGCAGTTACCTTTATTGTTATATTTGTCAACATAATAAAAACGGTATTATCATTAAATCGTCTATCTAGCGAATAGCCGTGAAGCATCAATCTGTGATGAGTACATCAGTCTCCACCTGAATAATTAATATACCCAAACAGAATTATTAACGTTCACCCCGGCTATATTTACTACTATCACTAAACTCACAAATTGCTGATTAAAACACCACTATCGTAGTAAAAAAAATGGCTGTAAATACCGACGTGCTAATACCCGCCAAAGATTCATTGTAATGATCAATTTCAGCCCCCCTCTGTATTAAACTCATCAATGACAACAAAAACAAATAAAAAAACAATAGGTTAATGTAATTTAAGTTTGTTTTCCCTATTCGTTTCGCCTTGCATGTCATAGAAAGGCCGAGCAATCCGCGATACTGCTTCCAGTTTCATTATTGTTCAAGATCTTATTTCGTCATCAGAAATTTGTTCCATTTTTTTTACCCATCACTACAAATAGGTATATTCCTTTAACGAAATCAATCGCACTTTTTATGCTTCATAGCTTCCTTCTAAATCGTTATCAGTAAAATGGTTTATAACTTTTAAGAATGCCATTTGCATTTAAATTCTGTGAGCAGGAAGCTAGAGATTATGGAATATTTAGAGAGAATTAAGCGATTAGCCAAAATCCAAGGGATCAGCCAAAAGCAACTTGGCGAAGCTTTGGAGCTTCAACAGGGTACAATGAGCCGCAAGCTATCCGGAAAGTACGGTATTGAAGTGCGCGAACTTGAAAAAAAATTGCGCAAACATTAAGTACTTCAATTAGCTACCTGCTTACCGGACAGATAGATACGGGTACTCAGGCGACAACGGCTATCTCCAACGAGTCGGCTCGGGGGTCAACCAGCACCTATATCCCGATAATTCACCGTAAGGATTTCATTTCCTATAGCCAGGGCGGCTCTGTCGATGTCGTTAGCAAACGAGCAATTCCGCAGCACCTTGACCGTGAAGAGTGCCTGGGATTACTGGTCGACAACGAAAATATCGCACAGTGCGCACCGTGGGTAGCTACGCCCTAGCAACTCGCAAGGCCTCATACCGTCCGAAGCAACCGGTCTTCGCCTCCGTGCGCGGCAGCGAGCCAGACTTCTATCACATGACACAACTGGCTGACGGCGTTGTCTTCTCGACCTCACAGCCTGATTTTCCGAACTTATTTGTGAATAATGACGAGTTCCAAATTCACGGATACATCATTCAGTCTGACTGGGCATACGATCGTTAAAACTAGCCCAACACTTTACGTGACTTCATGCCGACAAGCCGTAAAATAGACGGAATGGAGGTAACCGTATGTCATCAGTAATTATCGCCTCAGCGAACCCTGCCAAAATATCGGCAGTCGCTGAGGCTTTTTCAACTGCTTTTCCAGAACAAACATACTCATTTCAAGGGATAAGTGTCGCCAGTGAAGTTCGCGATCAGCCAATGTGTGCTGACGAAACCTTAGCCGGCGCCCGCAATCGAATCACCAATGCCCGTCTTCACAAGCCAGGTGCCGACTACTATGTCAGCATTGAGGCTGGTATCGATGGCCAGTTCACCTTTGCATGGATGGTTATAGAGAGCACTGCTCAACGTGGTGAAGCTCGCTCTGCCTCCTTGCCGTTGCCACCAGAGGCCCTGGAGAAAGTCCACCAGGGGGTTGAGCTGGGGGATGTCATGGATGAAATGTTCAACCAGCACAACGTCAAACAACAAGGCGGGGCGATTGCCATGTTAACCAATCACAAGCTAAGCCGCAGTTCGGTATACCAGCAGGCACTCATTTTGGCCTGATCCCCTTTATGAACCAAGAACTCTTCCCGGTTTGATGTCATGGCTCCGAGCACAAATAAAAAAAACCCTGCCGGTAGTGGCAGGGTTGCTTTTTCAACAAGTCAGCACATATAAACCATGTACTTCGATTAGAGCGCCTTCTTGGCACTCTGTTGTTGTAGTAATTCCGACAACCAGTCTTTCGTTGATTCATCATGATGCTTCAACTCATTTGACCCGCGGGTAATGGTCGCAACACCAACACCTAACAATTCACTGATCTTACGCTGGCTTCGCTCTCCGTTTAATAGCTCATGAAAAATATTGACCCGGGAAAGCAGTACCGTCCGCTCATCCGGCGTCAGGAGCAACTTCAGCAAGGTATCATCTTTTTGCTCAGTCGCGGCCTGATGCAAAATATCGATCACCTGCTGCCAGTCAGTGAATTCTGGTGTTTCTGGAGTGGAAGACATTTAAACCTCATCGATGAGTACAGTTCTCTGCTGGGATTCTACCGTGTTCTTGGTACGCAACCAAGCTGCTAACACCAACCACAGGCACCAGTTGCTAATACTTGGCTTCGAACTCACTAGGTTTCAACAGCGGGTTCTTCTTCCCTGTCAGATCTCCATAGTAGACCTCAAACATCAAAACGTTCTGTACATAGCCCCGAGTTTCAGTAAACGGGATCGCTTCAATAAACTCAAAAACATCCAGCTGACCATCCGTTTCCTGTTGCCAGCGTTTTACCCGGCTAGGGCCAGCATTGTAAGCAGCAAAAGCAAAAATGCGGTTATTGTCGTAGCGCTCCAGCATCATCTTCAGATATCCACTTCCCAGGCGAATATTCACACCGGGATCAAACAAACTTTTCTTGCCCTGATAATTACGTCCTAACTTTTTCGCTGTCTCTTTGGCCGTAGCTGGCATTAGCTGCATCAGACCTCGGGCCCCAACAGGCGATACCGCCTCAGCATTGAGCGCACTTTCCTGACGGGCCAGCGCCATCATAGTCGTTGCCGACAAGTCACGCTTTTTACTGAAAAAGTCAAACCACCATTTATGGGCTATGGGGAAGCGCAATTCGACATAATCCCACAATTGGCCTGAGATCGTTGCCTGCACGGCGAGGTGATGCCATTTGTTTGCCGCTGCATAGGTGGCTAGCATAACCACTTGGTCATTATCCATTCCATCAAGCAGATAGTGCCATTCTCGGTTTGCAGCAAAAAGCTTCTCCAGGGCGATCAGCTCCTTGATACGCCGAAGCGTTTGGCCATACTCGTAAGTCAGAGTCGTTGACTGCTTAGGGCTCTTGACCGGATAAACGATGGGCTTTTTCAGCACCGTCGCGGCAGCGGCACTGTAAAAGTCTCTCTGGCCGAGGATCGAACGGTAAAGCTCCTCGGCAGCTTTCTTCTGCCCCTGCTTGGCCAGCAATTTAGCCTGCCAGAACGTCCAGCGAGTGGTTTGCTGTGCCGCCTTCGGCAGGCGCTTCATCCAGCGCTCTGTATCTTCCCAGTCAGCCTCTCGGATTGCGACCCGGATCCGGCGTTCGAGCAAACGAATACTGCGGCTGGTCGCCAGTTTCTTGTCTCGCCAGCTAAGTAAATTCTCGTCATCGGTAGAAAATAGCCGACTGGCAGTATAATCAGCCAGGCGCTGCCGTTTGTCCTTGGAAAAATGCTGACCATTCATCGTACGCTGGTATTGCTTGACGGCTTCTCTGACATCATCCCTCACCAGACGCTTGTAGGCCAATACCGTGAGGCCCTGATGAAATGGCGTAACCTTGCTCCGCTTGGCAAAACCCGCTACCCGCTCAGGCTGTCGTACAGTTCGAGAACCGCCTTCCCTCTCGCTTTACCACTGCCGCCCAGTTGCTTGTTCAAATACTTGAGGCGGGTACGGTTACCTTCCTCGTAAACTAGCAACATACGGTCGAGGATCAGGGTATTGCTTCTCTGTCCCGCTTTCTGCCACTTGCTTAGTAGGGGATCACAGGCGTCACTCAGTGACTTGCCAGTCAACCATAAAGACTCCGCCCCCTGCCAAGCGACCTCCGTATTCCCTAGCTTGCTCTGGCATAGTAATAGTGGCATTTCAGTACCTCACCACGAGGTGGCATCGGCTGTACCTCGACAAAATTTTGCCAACGCTCAGTATCTGCCAAGTACTCAAGATAACGGGATTTGATGGTGGTACTAAACGGCAGGCTTTTGTACTCGTTTATAAAATCTTCCACCTGTTTTGGTGTTTTCAGAAACAACAAACGAGAAAAATCACGATAGTCCAGATAAGGCGTCAACACATAGCCATCCAGTTGCTCGCGCAGCTGACGATACCCGTCAATGTTGTCCTCTTCCAGTGCGACACCGGCCTGTTCGTACCATTCGCGTTGCTGTTCAAGCGTCGCAGCAAGAGACGCAGGTCCAGCTAAAATGCCCGCCGTGATGATAACAACCGAGAATGCCTTACGGATAAAATAGCCAATCACAACACAATCCTATTCTGATCCCCCAACAGGGTCAGTCGAAACGTCCATCCAATAAATATGCCTATTTACACACATTCTGCCTAGCACTGCTTTCAACAGGCTGGTATTTATTCATCTTAAACGCTAATTATGAACAATGCTGTTAAACTTATGTCCAGAACAGGTAAAATACCCTCCCCTTAAATTAGAGATTGCAAACGGATATGGCTGAATACGTCTATACCATGTCGCGCGTGGGCAAAATTGTTCCGCCTAAGCGTCAAATTCTGAAAGATATTTCCCTAAGCTTTTTTTTCCTGGTGCCAAGATTGGTGTTTTAGGCTTGAATGGTTCAGGTAAATCGAGCCTGCTTCGCATCATGGCTGGAATCGATACCGATATCGAAGGTGAAGCTCGCCCTCAGAAAGGCTTAAAAGTCGGTTACCTACCACAGGAGCCGGTGCTGGATGAAGAAAAAAAACGGTTCGTGAAATCGTTGAAGAAGCCGTCGCCGATGTTAAAGATGCACTAACTCGTCTTGATGCAGTGTATGCGGCCTACGCGGAACCTGACGCAGATTTCGATGTACTGGCAAAAGAACAAGGCGAACTAGAAGCCCTAATCGAAACCAAAGACGGCCATAATCTCGAAATGCAACTAGAGCGTGCTGCTGACGCACTGCGCCTTCCTGAATGGGATGCATCAATCAAGTTATTGTCGGGTGGTGAACGTCGCCGTGTTGCTATCTGTCGCCTACTTCTCGACAAACCAGACATGCTACTGCTTGATGAGCCAACGAACCACCTGGATGCAGAATCTGTTGCCTGGCTTGAGCACTTCCTGGTTGACTACAGTGGTACTGTGGTCGCAATCACCCACGACCGTTACTTCCTTGATAACGCAGCGGGTTGGATTCTGGAGCTTGACCGTGGTGAAGGTATCCCATGGCAAGGTAACTACACTTCATGGCTAGAGCAGAAAGATGCCCGCCTGAAGCAAGAGTCATCGCAAGAGCAAGCGCGTCAGAAAACTATCGAGAAAGAGCTAGAGTGGGTACGTCAGAATCCTAAAGGCCGTCAGGCAAAGTCTAAAGCACGTATGGCTCGCTTCGAAGAGCTTAACACCAGCGATCACCAGAAACGTAATGAAACCAATGAACTGTTCATCCCGCCAGGTGAGCGCTTGGGTGACAAGGTTGTTGAAGTGAAGAACCTGACTAAATCGTTCGGTGACCGTGTTTTGATTGATGATCTGTCATTCAGCATGCCTAAAGGTGCGATTGTCGGGATCATTGGTCCAAACGGTGCGGGTAAGTCCACCCTATTCAAGATGTTGAGTGGTGCCGAGCAGCCAGATTCAGGAACAGTTGAACTGGGTGAAACTGTCAGCCTAGCCTCTGTAGATCAGTTCCGCGACAGCATGAATGACAGCAATACGGTGTACCAGGAGATTTCTGAAGGGGCGGATATCATCCGTATCAACAACTTCGAAATTCAGGCCCGAGCTTACGTCTCTCGCTTTAACTTCAAGGGTAGCGATCAACAGAAGCGCATCGGTGATCTATCTGGTGGTGAGCGTAACCGAGTTCACCTGGCCAAGCTGCTTAAAGCCGGCGGCAACGTACTGCTGCTCGATGAGCCAACCAATGACCTGGACGTAGAAACACTGCGAGCCCTTGAAGAAGCGCTGCTTGAGTTCCCAGGCTGTGCGATGGTGATCTCGCACGACCGTTGGTTCCTTGACCGTGTGGCGACCCATATCCTGGACTACCGTGACGAAGGTCAGGTTAGCTTCTTCGAAGGTAACTATACCGAGTACACGGACTGGCTGAAAAAGACCCTTGGTGCCCAGGCTGCAGAGCCTCACCGTATCAAGTACAAGCGAATTGCCAAATAAGACCTTAATCTCTATTTGTCATAAGGCTGCATGTTGCAGCCTTTTTTTTATCGCCATTTATCCGGCAATTACGTATTTTAATCAGTATCACTGCCGATCTAGCACATTTTTGTGATCCGATTCCTGGAGAAATGTCGCATTTCTCATTACACTTAAGTCACTAATAATCAAAAAAAAGTATTGTTATGGCTGAACGACGTCACTTTATCCGCATCCTCTACCGGACACCAGCGAAGCTACAGCAGGCGCAGGAACACTGGTCTGCGGAAGTGTGTGATCTTTCGCTACAGGGAATTCTGCTGACCTGCCCACCGGACTGGACACCCAGCCCGGACAAGTGCTATTCCGTCAGTTTTTGCCTGCATGACTGCGACATCGAACTGAATATGGAAACTCAGTTAGTCCATCACGACAGCGACTACCTGCGAATGCAGATCCTCCATATCGATATCGAAAGCGCCAGCCACCTAAAACGCCTAGTCGAACTCAATATCGGCACGGATGAACTATTACATCGGGAGCTAGAACAACTGGCTGATTTAAAAAAAAGCACCTTAACGAGTAGTAACCATTCACCATGTCGGAAAATATCTGTATATCGGTCTCTGATCACCGAGGCACCTCCCATTATTTGATAAATCGCTTTAAGAAGCGCTACCTTGCCTTGTCTGTGAGCCTACTGCTGGCCATCATCACTGCCGGTAGCTACAGTGTCTATAACCTATACCAACAAAACTTGTTTTCGAATCAAAAGCTTAACCTGCTTAATATTCAGACCGAGCAGCTCACCACCTCACTATCTGAGGAAAATGCCGCCAATCAGGCGCTGACCCAGGAGCTCGCGGTAAAAAAAAGGCAGCACTCAATATGCTGACCCAGCGCATCGATGATGTCGAAACGATTCTTGGCCTGCAGACAGGAGATGGTGATGAGCTACCGTTGGAACAACGGGTCGATAGTGCCGCGATAAGTTCTGCGGTCAGAGGGACGCTATTTCGCTTGCTCCCCAATGGCAGCCCAACACCGGGCATTCGCATGTCTTCCGGCTTTGGTACCCGCGTCCATCCTGTCACCGGCAAGCGCAAGCGCCATCGCGGGCTCGACTTTGCCGCCAATACCGGCACGCCTATCTACGCGCCTGCCGACGGGGTCATTGAAGTCATCCGTCCGAGCAACAAAGGCTCTGGGAACTTTTTGAAGCTCAATCACTCGCTAGGCTTTGCTACCACCTATTCCCATATGAGCAAGTTTAATGTCAAACGCGGCAAGTTTGTTCGCAAGGGTGATCTTATCGGCTGGTCGGGCAATACGGGCCTATCTACGGGACCACATTTGCATTACGAAATTCGCTTCCTTGGGCGCGCACTTAACCCGCGATCGTTTGTGGAGTGGACTCCGGATAATTTTGAGTCGCTGTTTAAAAAAAAGAAAAAAAACCGTGCAATGGGCCTCTCTGCTGGAGATGATCAATAACGTTGTCTCGATGCAGGTACAGCTAACCCATGTACCGCAGCCGCTAAAGCCTATTGAAACGGCAAGCAACCAAGCTCTGACTACAGAACATCGCAAGCTGTGATGCCCATCAGTATTTCTCTGATATAAAAAAAACGAGAGCCTAGCTCTCGTTTTTTTTCTCATTTATTAATGGGTATCCACCAGAATTCCTTCCCCTACAAAGCAACCCGCTCAAACGCCGTTAGCGCTTCCTGCAAGTCTTCCACGGCTATAATTTCAATACCATTGACCTTTCGGCTGGCATTGGCCTTTGGCACAATAGCGCGAGTAAAACCCTGCTTGGCCGCTTCGCGGATCCGTTCAATCCCATTGGCAGCCGGACGAATGTCGGCATTCAGACCGATTTCACCGAACACCAGGACATCCTGCGGAATAGGCGCATTTTTAAAACTTGAAAAAAAATAGCCAGCAACACAGCCAAATCGGCAGAGGTTTCCTCAATCTTGATCCCGCCGACACAGTTGACGAAGATATCCATATCAGAGAGCATCACCCCGCCATGACGAGCCAAGACGGCAATCGACATCGCCAAGCGATTGGAGTCATACCCCACGGTCAAACGACGGGGGTTTTCCGTCACCGAGTTGTTGCACAGCGCCTGTACTTCTACCAGCAATGGGCGCGTCCCCTCCCATAATGTGGTGCACGCCGAACCAGCATGGTTCTTGTTGGAGCGGCTCAAAAAAAATAGCCGAAGGGTTTTTCACCTGCTTCATACCCGTTTCCGTCATCGCAAAGAAGCACGACTCGGAATCGGCACCAAAACGGTTTTTCGAGGTCCGTAGCACCCGGAATTTTTCATCCGATGTTGATGACAGGCAAAAAGGCCATCAACAATATGGATCAGCTGCATTGGGCCGGCGACGTTGGAGTCTTTGTTGATATGGCCAACGATAACGAACGTCACACCTTCCGTTTTGGCAAAACGAGTTAGTGCTGCCGCCGACTCTTTCACTTGACTTGGGCTACCTGCCGCCGACTCATTATGGGCGACGGTCATCGTCTGGATCGAGTCAACAATCACGAACTCCGCTTTCTGCTGGGTCACATGGTTAAGTACTTGCTCTACCGATGTTTCTGCCACAACACTGATTTTATCGATATTCGGGGTATTCAGGCGAATAGCCCGCTGCGAAATCTGGTGAATAGACTCTTCGCCCGACACATACAAGGCTGGCTTGTCTGCTGCCACCGCTCCAATACTCTGCAGCAGCAAGGTCGATTTACCCGCGCCAGGATCACCGCAGAGCAATAAAACAGAGCCCGGTACAATACCACTGCCCAGTACCCGGTCCAGCTCAGAAATTCCAGAGCTAAAACGCGGCAAGTCTTTGCTTTCAACTTCTGACAGCTTCTGAATTTTGGTTACGGCCCCGGCATAGCTACTTGCCGCGCCCTGTCCACCAGAACCGATTGCGGAACGGGTTTTGGGAACGGTAAATTCAGTGATCGTGTTCCAGGCTGTACAGGCGCTACACTGCCCCTGCCAGCGAGGAAAATCTGCACCACAGTCGCTACACACATAAGCGCGCTTTGTTTTGGCCATGTTTCACCTTGACTTATTGATCATTAGCACACTATTGGCTATTGGAATACTGCAACTGGTACATCCAGCAAGAAATAGTAACAACATACTAAACTTTTGCTGCAAAATGCAGATAATAAACTAAGGACTAATGTATCAGAAAAAGCTATGTTGCTGGACGACTATAAAGGATTGATAGAACAACTTATCCCTGTCTATGACAGTGAGGATTTTGACGACGTCTTTCAAATGATGACGCAGGAAGCTAATGGCCCGGCTCGACTCCAGATAAAAATGGAGCTAAACCGGATCATGGCGCCTTGTCATCAGCTTGTCGATCTTCGCGGTCGGGTAAAGGGAGAATGTCGCCCGTATGAATTAAACGGCCTGAGGCACTGGCTGGACGATGTGGCAATCAATACCTACCATAAGCGAATCAAGGCTTATGGCGGTAAGTATCGGGTCGGGCTCTACGAGGCCTCATGAATACCCGCAACAATTTCCGAATCCTTCACCAACAGGAAAAACAGGAAACGAAAACCGAAGAGGCCCCCCAGCGAGATACCCAGTTCGATGCCAATCTTATTCGTTTTGGCCATTATCTAACCCGGGGTGAGAACCGCCTTCAAATCACCACCCAGGTTAACCTTGCTTTGCCTTTCAACCAATCCGTCCATGGCATTACCTCTGATCTATCCTACTCTGGCGCCAAATTTAAAGTCCCTTCGGCATTTAAATACAACCTAGGCCAGACAGTTGTCGCCACGTTTCCCAAAATGGCCGAGAAGTTCAATGATCCCCGGCTGCTAAACCAGGGCACTGAATACAGAATTCTAGGCATTGATGACAACAAGGAAAACGACAGCTTCAAGTGGTTACGACTTAAAATAACCAGTAACAATAGCGTAATCAAACAGACAATTGATCGTAGCCAACAAGTTTTACAGCACCGAACCCGCAAGAATCATGAAGACAAGGTGATCCAGGTTCGAACCAAAGGCTACGAGCACTGCTTCCTCAAGCACACCACCAGTATGCCGCTGTTCTTTGCTGGCAATGAACTGAAATATAGCCTGCTAACCGACCACAACCGGCATATTTGGGATAGCTGGCATGATGAGAGAAACCAGCCGGTCATCAACCACCTGCTCTCTAAAGAGCGAATGGCCATCCTTGGCAAGGCCGGACTCAAACAATGCAGTACACTGATTTATAGCTTCGTTCATGAACATGACCGCAAGAGCTTTTTCTACTCTGCCGCCTTGCCGGAAATGACTATGGAACAACGCCATCTGTTCTGGCATGTCGGGGCCGCAAGAAAGAGCTGGCAAGTCACCCGCCTGACGGTACATCCCATCAGTGAAGAAGACTTGAAGCGTTTGCAGGATATTGCACCGGAGATGTTTGAGCAGTTGAGTAAGCTTACCCATATCGGTATTTTGCAGGATCTCACCAACGAACAAGCCCAGCAAGATTACCGTCTACCGGTTAAACCCAAATTACCGGGTAAAGCACTCCAGGCCTTCCGCCACCAGCGGAATCCGGTATCAAAGGCCAAGGCGATTTACTTTGACCCCAAGCCGCAACGTAGTGAGTCGCGCTTTAAATACCAGACCACAATCGAGCTGCATCACCCTGACTTTCCGCCAGTAACCGGTACCACGATTGATTTTTCTATTCGTGGCTTAAATCTGGATATCAGTCAGCCGCTTCCGATCAAGCGAGGCGATGAGGTCACCATTAAGTTTGTGGATTTACTAAAACTGGATAAGAATGCGTCGATCAGCCAGGTACCGTACAAAATCGTGAGGGTCAGCCCAGATTTCAGCAATATCCAGCTCACCACCGGCAGTGGAGAAAGTGCATTCAAAGGGGAGCAGTTCTTGCGCCGCCTAATTCAGCACAATGAAAGCAAGTTTAAAGTATTGGAAGAAGTCCTCCCGAGCGGCGAACTGTTATTGGCGATGCACCAGATGCTTCTAACCCGCCTAAACTGCATTCCTTACTTTACGGAAAAAGTCGACCACAAGATAAAAGTCAAAGCAATTGGTTGTAATTTCCCTATGCCAGCCTTGCCGAAACTATTCAATCAGGTCGCCGGAGGCAAGGACTTCTCGCTTGAACCTATTTTCAAAAACCGGCTTAAGAAGATGTTGGCTGAAACCATGCGACCGGTCGAGATCCGCAAACCCTACATCCATGAACTGTATCTATTGATCCAACGAAAAGGCAATACAATTAATCGCCTAGAGAGCAAACTCATTGATGAGTTCAGCACTGTCGATGAACGGATCAACTTCATCAAAGGTGCCAAAGCGAAAGGGGAGTTCATGGCGATCAGGGTAACGGCTGTGCCGGTATTGAGCCCGATGACCGTCCTGACAGGCATAGAGCTTGGTGAGCTGGCCCGAATGGCGCTGCACCGGGCACGGGCGCTGGAAGTGGAATTCAATTCGCTCATTGGCTGTGGCGAAATATACGATATCACCGATGAAGTGCAGGTAAGGCTGGAGATAGGTTAAACCTGACACTATTAACACTAAAGAAAGCTCCTCCCACTTTTCAAGGGGGAGGCTAGGAGGG
>LLEN01000116.1_pt1 | contig 17047 bp, 22 predicted proteins | sample 595881 | NCBI WGS metagenome assembly LLEN01 (sample SAMN02919314, study PRJNA255460) | bioreactor metagenome | biome: chemostat; feature: culture 2012_10.3; material: sediment; isolation source: day86 10degC chemostat 2012 inoculated with Wadden Sea sediment taken from... | place: Germany: Bremen ...
TTATTTATAATAATATCAGTTAAGTGATCGCGATCACTTTCATCGCAGGACAAGCGAGATCGTTTCCACAAAAAAAATCACACATTGCCTTCTTGTGATTATATGTGATTGTTATGGTGACTCCCGAAACGAAATAGCGACTAGCCGCTGACGCCTTTCGTTTGAGCAGAGAGACGGAGCCTCATAATGGAAACCCTGTACGACATCTTCTATATATTTATAGCCAGGTGATGACCAAAGCGCCGCTTCTCCTCGGGCTAGTCACATGTATTGGTTACTTCCTGTTAAAACGTAACTACACCACCATTGTACAAGGCACAATCAAAACGATCGTCGGTTTTATGCTGGTACAGGTGGGCGCAGGTACGCTGGTTGCGGGCTTTAAGCCGGTTATCGAGAAGATGTCCGAATACCATAACCTCACCGGCTCGGTCATTGACCCCTACACCACCATGATGGCCACTATGGAACTATGGGAGAGAACTACTCCTGGGTTGGATACGCTGTGCTGCTGGCCTTGGCAATTAACATTCTGCTCGTGGTCTTCCGTCGTATCACGGGGATCCGCACCATCATGTTGACTGGTCATATTATGTTCCAGCAAACGGGTTTGATCGCGGTCTTTTATTTCATCCTCGGCGCTTCGATGTGGGAAACCATTATCTACTCAGCGGTGTTAATGGCGCTATACTGGGGCATCTCCTCTAACATTATGTTCAAGCCCACCCAGGAGGTCACCGGAGGAGCCGGCTTCTCTATCGGCCACCAGCAGCAGGTTGCCTCTTGGATTGCCACCAAAGTAGCCCCCAAACTGGGAGACAAAAAAAAGACAGCGTAGACAAAATCAAGCTGCCTCAATGGCTTCATATCTTCCATGACAGCATTGCTGCTACCGCCATCGTGATGACGGTATTTTTCAGTATCATTCTGCTTTCTTTTGGTCTGGATAAGCTGCAAACCATGGCTGGTAGTACTCACTGGACCATTTACATTTTTGAAACCGGAATGAAATTCGCTGTCGCCATTCAGATAATCGTTGTTGGCGTACGTCTGTTTGTTGCCGAGCTGTCTGAAGCATTCAAGGGGATCTCCGAGCGTGTGATCCCAAATGCAGTCTTGGCGATAGACTGCGCTGCAATCTATGCCTTCTCACCCAATGCCATGGTATTTGGCTTTATGTGGGGAGCCATCGGTCAGTTTACCGCGGTACTGGCCATGCTGGCCTTCGACTCCCCTATCATGATCATTCCCGCTTATCCCGATGTTCTTCTCGAACGCTACTATCGGTGTATTCGCCAATCACTTTGGTGGCTGGAAAGCAGTCATGAAGATCTGCTTTGTAATGGGGAGCATCGAAGTCGTCGGCTCTGCTGGGCAATTAACCTATTCGGCCAGCACGGCACTGAATTTACCGGCTGGATGGGGATGGCTGACTGGGCACTGGTCTTCCCACCCATCATGCAGGGGCTGTCCTCTTCATCCCTGTTCTTCTTTCTGTTGCTGGCGCTGGCAGGCATCTATATGTTCTTCGCATCCAAAAAAACTTCGCGCCGAAGAAGATGCTGAAGCCGCGATAGCCATTAAGCCCAACGGCAGTGGTGCACAATTAACTGAAAATACTACGCAAACAGACGTAAACCCAGAAGATCGCGCAGTCCGTATCCTTGCGGTGTGCGGGAATGGCCAGGTTCCTCTATGATCATGAAGATGAAAATTGGTAATTACCTAGAGAGTATAAATATCCCCCACATAATGGATTCATGTGCAGTCTCTGACTACAAGTCGAAACTGGCCAGTACAGACATTATCGTTTCTTCAAGACACCTTGCCGGTGAGATGCAGGTCGGTGAAGGCAAAGCTATATTGGGTGTCCGGAACATGCTAGACCCGACTTCCTTTGGCAATGAACTGCTCGATCTTATTAACGACAAATTAAATAGCCGACAGGTGGAAAACCACTTATATAAAAAAAAGTGAACTTCAGGCAATCGCTCATCGAAAACAATTCAATTATGCTTCAGGCTAATGCCGCCAGCTGGGAACAGGCCATCAAGCTGGGTACCGACATGCTGATTGCCTCTGGTGCTGTTGAGCAACGCTATCACGACACGATAATTCGCAGCGTGGAAAAGCTGGGGCCTTACATTGTTATTGCACCCAATTTCGCTATGCCTCATGCCCGCCCGGAAGATGGCGTTAACCGAACTGCCTTTGCCCTCGTGACGTTAAAAGAGCCGGTGTACTTTGAAGGAGAAGCAGAACCGGTTGATGTAATGATTACCCTCGCCGGCAGCTCATCCGATGAACATATGCAGGGCCTGACGGAAGTCACCCGGTACTGGAAGACGAAGACCGTGAAACAGGCATCGATCTGGATAAGATCCGTGCCTGTCGCAGCAACGAAGATGTCTATGCAGTCATTGATGCCGCTCTTGCCGGTGCATAATGTAGATCAGCTCTGGGGGATTTCAGGTGTTCTCACCAATTTAAAACCGCCTTCTTCTTTCATCACTCGGACATTAAACCCCTTATCTTTCAATGCGTCATAATTATGCCCAGCAATTGAGGGCCAAACCGCAAGCGCCGACAACCGCGAATCTCCCGTATTCACCAACCGGTGAGCAATAAACCCGCCAATATGGTGAATACTCCCCGGAAAGACTTTTTCGATCGTTACGGATCCATTTTGAGCCTGCAGGATAAGCAAACCCTCTCCCACACTTCCAAAATAGTATTCGGCTTGTTCTATACGCTCATGAAAATGACCTCGGGTCATGAAAAACTCATCCCCCACACAACCCGCCTCAACATGCGAGACACCGAAATTAAGCTCACCTTCAACAGATTCTGTTGGCAGCATCTCAACACGATAGATAACGGTGTTTCCCGGTAGCGACTCATAGGCCGCTTGATTGGCAAAAATGCCGTCCAATGTGGATAGCTGTGTTGCTTTCCCGACGAGGTTTTCCGTGCTTATCTTACCTGTCACGTAATTGATGCTGGGAGGTGTTAATACGTCCATATGTTGTCCTTACTTTGCAATTCTGAGCAATTCAGAAAAGGCCAAAAATAGGTGATAGAAAGTACTCGCTGGCGAGTTCTTTTGTAATGGCAGCCCATCGCTATCGAGCTGATCAAACCAAAGTCCGTTTTTCGCCGGATTCAGATAAGCACTGAAAATCGCCTCAACGGCCTGGCAGACACGTTGTTCCCGTTCCGGAGATGGATTGCGCTCCCATAGCGCTATCTGAGCTTTAAGGTATTCGGTTTGGCACCATAACCTGGATGTTGAACGAAATACCTCCCCGCTATTTTTCACTTCATCTCTAACCAACCCGTTGTCGTTGTGCCCACACGCCGAGGCAAAACGATTCAATTTTTCGATGTAAGCTGACACATCGATCCCTGTCAGCTTTTGGTAATGATGTAGCAACCAAATCCATTCGTAATGATGTCCAGGATCAACAAGATTACTTAGGGTGTGTTTAGGGGCTAGCTGGTTATCAAAGAATTCACACAAATACTCATCTTGCATAAAGCGCTCAGAGAACAAGGTAAAAATATTGCTTGCACGCTCCAGCCATTGAGCATCATCGGTATGTTCATAGCACACCATCAAAGCTTCAAATAAGTGCATGTGTGGATTCTGGCAGCGTAACGAAAGATAATGTGTTGATGAGTAGAACCCACCATTTTCAGTGTCTGCCAATTCACGCTGAAACCATTGATAGATAGCTTCCATTTTATTTAGGCTGGTTTGCTCTTTCGTCAAACGGTAATGCCATGCGTAACCCAATAACGCAAAGGCATGTTCGTAAGCGTTGACCTCATCATTTTTAATATTCAGCTCATCATCAACCGAAAAAAAACAAAAGTCTCTCTGTTGGTTTGAAAGCGGGGGAACCCAACATGAACGGCTTGCTCAATCGCTTGGCGAGCATCAACAAGGCCAAGCTCTGTGGCATGCGCATAAACATATAGTTGTCGAGGTTGAACACGAAAGCGGATCACATTTTCTTGGTATACGCGGCCATCTTGATAAATGCCTTCGGGGAAAACACCCGCCTTTTCATCAAAAGCGTTTTGCCAACGAGGAAGGGCGTGCTCAGAAAGCCATACTTGACAGCGTTTCGCTTGCTGTTGAATGGTATTCATAATGATATCTCTAAGTTTAGAAGGGAGTAGAGAGAGCCATAGCTCTCTCTTTACTTACTCACCTTAAAAGAGGCCAACCGCCACCCCGATGGCAGAGATAACAACCAAAGACAGCATGGCTTTTACCGGGCTCAGGTTTTTCTTCGCCATCGCGTACCAGGTTCCAAGCACAATCACTAGCGGCATCAGCTTAGGAAAAATACCGTCAAGCATCGCCTGAACATTGATATCCACACCATCACTGGTCACAAACTCCAGCCCCGTACCAAGGTTGACATAGCTCGCAGCCACGCCCCCCATGACAAACACCCCCAGCAACGAGAGTGCTTCCCGGATCTTGGTGGATTTGTGGCTTACCAGTACCTCTACTGAGCCCGTCCCCATCTTATACCCCTTCATAAACAAGGTATAAGAGCCGACAATAACGATGGCATTAAAAACAAAGATGTAAAACAGCGGTCCAAGCATACTGCCACCAGCAGCCAGGGCCATACCGATACTCAGCAAAATAGGAACAAGCATGCCGGGCACCATAGAATCACCAATACCGGCAATCGGCCCCATCAAGCCAACTTTCAACGTATTAATGGTTTCGCCATCAATAGCCTCGCCATTGGCTTTCTTTTCTTCTAGACCCACCGCCATACCGCTGATGATGGCGCCAAGCTGTGGCTCAGTATTATAGAAAGAGGAGTGGCGCTTCATTGCCTCCTGACGCTTCTCTTTATTGGGGTATAGCTTTTTCAATGCCGGCATCATTCCAAGGCAAAAACCGAATGACTCCAGACGCTCGAAACTCATTGATGACAGGTTGTACATCATCCATGAACGCCAACATTTAGTGAGATCTTTCTTATCTAACGCGATCTTGGCATTAATATCCGTGTTGAGTTGGTCATGTTTCGTAGTCATTAGAATTCATCCTCATCGTCATCCATCACTTGATTGGGCGTTGCAGTCGCAGGTTGTGGATCCGGCTTGTAGTTGTAATGCAATAGCGCAAACAGCGCCCCGATCATCACAAGGCCAACCATGTTGAGGTTCAAAAAGACAATACCGACAAAACCAACAAGGAAGTAAATCAGCATCGACGTTTCTTTGATAATTTGTTTTAGCAAAATGGCGATACCAACAGCTGGCAAGATGCCGCCGAGTACCGTCATGGTATTGATAACCAGCTCTGGCAAACTTGCATGAAGCCTTCAATGTACTGATTGCCAAAATAGACCGCGATAAAGGTAGGAATGAAGCGCATCAAAAAGTTGGTGATCTGAGGATAAATGGCGGTATTCATATATACCCCCTTGTCATCACCATCATCTACCGACAAGTCGGCACGGTGATTCCAATAAGAGTTCAATACCATCATGAAGTTAAAAATAATGGTGCCAGCAATACCAATCGTTGCCGCAATGGCCACCGCGACTTCGACACCCTGCCCCGACATAATACCGAGAGCAACAGCCGGGTAAGCCACAAAGTTAAGATCGGCAGGCATCGAGCCGCCCGGTGTTACCATCGCAATGTAGACAGCCTGAACAGCCACCCCCACCATGATACCCGTCTGAATATCGCCTAATACTATGCCGACTAGCATGCCGGAAACCAATGGTCGGCTTAAGGTGTACCAGCCACCGGTAAGACCCAGCAACCAAGGCGTTGATAACGCACCGAGATAACACAGTATCCCGATGACGACTGCTTCAAAAAAAACATAATCTGTTCCTTCTAATCACGTTAAAGAGTTTGAACCGCTATTAATTGTTTATTTTTTTTCTGTGCGGTCTCCCAGTTGTAGGCACTGGCATCCGGCACGAGTCGGAAATCAACTTGATGCCCCAATCGAGACAAGTACTCAAAAGCCGCCACTTCGTCCGGATTGACACTCTGATTGTTTCCTATTGTTATCGTTCCTTCTCGGGCACTCATTGGACCGACATTAATCTTCCCATTGAGGTTGGAAATATCGATACCGGCTTCGCAGATTCTTTGCAGCGTGACCGGCGATTTGGCAATAACAAAATATTTCTTATCGCTCGCAATCACTTTCGGCAGTTTGGCAACCGCCGTATCTGCATCGAATAACCAGACTTTCACATCGGTCACCGCTCCCTTCATTACCTGAGAGAGCAATGGATCAGCAGCGACGGCATCGTCGATGGCAACAATGCCATCGCACGGTAATTCTTTCGCCCAGCGGGTCATTAGCTGGCCGTGAATCACCCGATCATCAATTCTTACAAATGAAATAGTCATGCTTGCTCCTTAAAAATCGTCGTCTTGTTCAACACTCACCGGCTTTGCAACCACGATTGTGTTGAGAGCTTCTTGTTGTAATGTCTGCGCAACGGATGCAGGATCTGATTCTTCCACATAATCAGCCGTCATCAGTAACGTCGGAAAATTAATGCCCGTCACCACTTCGACAGGAACAGGGAAACTGTCATCAAATGCGTAGGTACAGGCTATGTTATAAGGTGTGCCGCATTCCAGATCACAGAGCACCACAATGCCCTCGACTTGGCCGGCTATATCTCGAATATCAGTATCAAAATCTTGTTTGAACTGTGCGATACCGCCCTCTTCGGTAAGCGATACACCCGATGTATTCTGAAGTTCACCAAACACCATTTTTTGCGCTTGAAATTAAAGCGTCAGCCAGTGGCCCATGAGTTGCGATTAAAAAGTGCAGCATAATTAACCTCTTACGTATGCTTTAATGGTTGCGATTTCTGTCCCCTCACTCGCACCATACGGCTGAATAATGTATTCGCCACTTGAGCCGGAATGACAAAGGTTTCTGCATAATGAACAACAAATGGAGCAAATAGATTGCCCGGGCTCAATACCAGCGCCTCTTTACCTTCAACTAAATTCAGAACATTGACGTTCCCCTCGGTATTGTGACGAACAGGTTGACTGAACCAATGGCGACGCGTTTCGATAAACTCTCGCTCATGGAGTCCCGTTTTCTCTTCACGCCACCCTTCTCCTTCGGCAATAGGCGTAATGGCATTCACCAGATGCTCTGCACACCATTCCGTATTACGATCCCAATCAATGACTTCTTTACCGTGATCAAGATGCACCGGACGAGGCTGGCCATCCAAACCAAGACGTTCCCAATCCCAAAGTTTGAATGTGAAAATATACGGCGTGGCACTAATTTCTAATACCATCGAATTCGAACCTGAACAATGAACGGTGCCAGCAGGGATCAAAAAGTGATCATGTTTCTTCGCCGGGAATTGATTGATAAAGCGTTCGTCATCAAAAGGCTTTTCTCCTCGCTGTGCCGCTTCAAGATCGGCCATCATCTCATCGGGTTTAGTGCCCGTTTTAGTGCCCAGATACACACTCGCATCATCGCCGACATCAAGCATGTAATAGCTCTCGTCTTGGGTGTAATGCATCCCAAACTCTTGTTGAATATATTCGGTCAACGGATGTACCTGGAGGCTGAGGTGCTGGCCCTCCATGGTATCGAGGAAATCAAAGCGAATCGGAAATTCCGCCCCAAAGCGTGCATGTACTTCTTCTCCGAGTAATCGCTTGGGTTGAAGTAGCACAAGATCTTGCGAAGGAACTTCAACGATCACATCATCGTATTTAAGCAAAAGACTATTTTCTTCCGGCACGCAGTCAAAACACCAAGCGTAGTTTGGCTTCGATTCATCTAAAGCACAGACTTCCTTCATCCACTGCCCCCCCCAAACTCCGGGGTCAAAAAAAATGGCACAAGACGAAAAGGCTGCTGCACGGTTTGCTCCAAACCCGCCATGAACGCTTCACCCGTCACCATTTTCGGCATAAATGCGGCGTTGGTATCCAGCAGAAAGTCCGCTTGAGGCAATAACTTCGTTTTATAACGATCGAAGACACGCCACTCAATGAAAAATGCGCGCTTGTAGCGACGCAATACATCTTCATCGGTATTTTCAACGCCCCAATTACCCAACTCACCACGACGAAAACGTTGCTGGATCTCCCACCGGGCAAGATCGGCATAGATGAACGTATCACCATCAGCAAATAGCCTTGCCCCATGGCCGTAAACCACAACTAAGCCATCCGTTGCATTTTCAATTTGATGCTTAGTTTCGGCGAGCTTTTCGGCGTCAAAAAAAACTCATGCAATTTATGCGGTGCAATCACCCCAAATACACGATCATTGGTGATGTTACGCTCTAGCATTTCGAAGATGTGTTCTTCGCCATATTTTGCCTCATCCGTAAAGACTATGTGGCTAGGCTTTAGCGGCATGATGAGCTGATCTAGCAACTCGTTGTGATCAACGCCGTGATACGTATCAACAACCAAAACATGTTTCTGGTTGCCACTCACTCGTTGCTTAACCTGTGCAACAATCGCTGCCCAATCTTGCCAAGCTTGATTGGCAAATCCTTTAATTTCCACACAAGGAAATTTGTCATAATTCGAGTTGCCAGCTAGATACTTCATACATCACCCTTGGTTAATCTGTTGGTAATATATTAATCAGCAAGCGTGTTTTTCATCAAATAGGTTAACGTGTTTAACCCTTCATTTGTCATTTCATAACCCTTTGAACACGCCAGTTTATCGACATTGATCACAGTTATTTGCCGTTTTTTTTGCTCAGATTAGGTTATACGATTAATCGCATTGTTAACTAAAATGTAGGGACGTTTATGTCAAAGCCTACCATTGCTGATGTGGCCAAATATTGCAGCGTTTCAACTGCTACGGTCTCAATGGTTTTAACCAATAAGGGACGAATTTCTGAAGCAACTCGCTGTAAAGTACTGCAAGCAATTGAAGAGCTTGGTTATGTTTATAACCAAGCAGCAGCCAATTTACGGCATAAGAGAAGCAATCTTGTTGGCTTGGTCATTCCGGATATCACCAACCCCTTTTATTCCGAGATGATTGCAGGGCTAAGCCACTACTTAGAACAGCAAAATACGTTACTGTTTTTAGCCAACGCCGAAGAAAATGTAGATCGCCAGGATAAGTTTATAGACTCGCTAATTAGTCAAAATGCGGGAGGTATGGTGATGTGCCCTGCTACAGATACCAACGTTGATTACCTTAAAACGGTAAGAGGACGAGGCTTCCCTGTCGTGCTTGCCGTCCGGCCTGTCGGTGAAGGGCAATTTGATTTTGTTGGCACCAATAATTTTTTTTGGGACTACAGATCGCCACCGAGCACTTGATCCAGCTCGGCCATAAACACATTGCCTTTATCGGTGGACAAGAAAGATCCAAAACTCGCTCTCATCGCTTGGGTGGTACATGTCGAAACTGATGGAGCATGGCATCCCCTTTAATGAGAAATATATTAGCAGCTGTGGAGCCAGCCGGTCTGAAGGCGCTCTCGAAACCAGAAAGATGCTAGAAGAACACCCTCAAATTACCGCGATTATTGGTTATCAAGATATTGTGGCGTTTGGCGTAATGAGGGCTATCAAAGATCTAGGAATGACGGTAGGCAAGGATATTGCTGTTGTTGGCTTTGATGATGTCCCTGAGACTGCAGATACTTTTCCATCGCTAACAACCGTATCCGTATGTGCCAAGGAGATCGGCCGGGCAGCCGGTAAAATCATTTTAGCCCGCATGAGCGGCAACGAAGAACCGATAAAAAGCCTGATATTCCCACCTAAGCTCATGATAAGACAGTCTTGCTCAAGCTAAACAAAAAAAATACACACTTTTGGCCTCAAGGGTAGTACGTTCCCAGTATTGATTTTTAACGACGCTGACACGACGTACACCCTCGACAAGCAGATCGGGAATGAGGATCCAAACGACCCCGCTGTACTTTGCAATACGCATTTTTAAGCGCGCGCCGGGCTGAAAACCAGTCATCCGGTTTTGCAATGATCAAATATCCGTTAAAGCGTTTCACTAATTGTGTCCGGTATTCATTGATAAAACGGCTATCAAAATCAATTTCAAAATACTCTAATGCTTGCTCTATTGAGGTAAAGCTAGCAATTGTCTGTTGAATTTCTGTTTGGCTCATAATCTCAATTAGTGGAGGTCTTTCGACCAGTTTAAGAGAACATGGCAGTTCAGTCATTGATGTAGCACGTGCTTCTTGAGAACAATAACTTTCATCGTGCCACTCAGAATGCCCAAAAGGTCAGCAATCCCCCGACACACAGCAGAACAGTTAATATTTCTATTCCTCCTCGTTCTGTTTGAATATGCCTCTGGTTTCTGCGGGTTGCATGCCGTTCTGCATTTAAGGTATAACGTGGATAATATATCGGGTTCATAATGCTACCTGCTCCTCTTCACTCTCAATGCTTATTATCTGAGGACTTACAGGAAAAAAAAGAACGATATGATGTCTACGCATAGTTCCCCTTTTATTTCAATTATCCACCTTCAACGTCTGAAACAGCTGGATGCCGCTTTTGGTACCACGCGCTCTTTCGTTGACATAAACCAATTGGCAGAAGTTTTTGTTTGCTCTGAACGCAATGCCAGTAAACTCATGAATACGTTGGCATCAAAAGGGTATGTATCATGGACTCCAGGCCGTGGACGCGGCAATAAGTCAGCCATCACTCTCCCACAGCCTTTTGATGTGTTATTGCTGAAGCAGCTTGAATCGCAAGTACGTACAGGACAAATCAACGAAGCGTTTGCACATGCCGAACACTTCCAAAAACGCACCGTTCTACAAGAAAAGCTCCCCCTTTGGCTGGATGAAACCAAAGCCGAATTATCCAAAGAAAATACACTGTTATATATTGTGTCGTACCATTTCCCTGAATGGCGACCGACACATGCCCTATCTGCCAGTTCAATTCTGTTCTTAGAAGCCGTATTCGATACGCTGGTGCGCTACGACAAAGAGACAGGAAAGATTCACCCTCACTTAGCGCATCACTATTATGATGAAGGGAATCAGTATTTTTTTTCCGTTTACGTCCAGACGTGTATTTTCATAACGGCGAAAAATTGGAGCCCAAACACGTCAAAGCCTGTTTTGATTACCGGCGAACCACTACGCACCCATACCATATTTTGTTTCGCCACTTAGACAGCATTGAAACAAAAGGAGATTGGGTTATCTTCAACATGAAGCAGATCGACCCCATCTTTCTACATTTATTAACCGATATCCATAGTGCTGTATTTTACCCCAGTAAAGGCGGTCAACCTGAGCAAGCCATCGGCACTGGGGCTTACAGCCTCACCCACCGAGAAAGAGAACATTGGGTACTCACAAAAAAAACACTCAGTACTTTGGTATCGGCGGTTTGATCGAACGTGCTGAATTTTGGTCAACAAAACACACAGATGCGATCCGTTGCGGTCATGTCTACGAAAAATGTCCAGTTCAACCGGAAGATCGAAAAAAACGCGAATAAGGTAGAACAACATGCTTGTGCTGCCCTTGAATTTGTCTGCCATCCGAATAGGTTAAGTAGCAGTGAACGCGCATGGCTGGTTAATATAATTCGCCAGTTTACGATCAAAAATAGCTCATCGATTGCACCATTTGCCAATAGCATCATGCCTTATCATCAAGAAAAAGGCTTTCATCTATTTCAACAAACCATGACAAAACCTACTCGACCAATTTCACTCAAATACCGAAAAGGTGATGAGGGAGATATTACTCCTCTCATTCAGTTTCTGGCAGCCGAAGGAATTGAAGTGGAGTGTCATGTAGTGGACAGAATAGGTCATCCGTGGGATCACGGCGACATCGTTGATATCCATTATACGGGCTATGTCTTTGGCAATAATCTTGCCTTTCAGTATTACGAATGGCTATTAACCAGCAATCTGTTTAAGGTGTGTTTAAACGATGACGAGCGCCTTAACCTACTACGGTTCGTTGATCTATTAATGAATGACAGCAACGACATCATAGACTTCATGGACAAATTGTACCGTGCCGAAGATTGGCTGATCCAAAATTGTCATTACGTTCCTCTCTGGCGCGATCATGCTTTCTATAACACCTCAGAGAAACTTCACGGTAAACAAACTGACAATATGGGTGTGATGTCACTATCAAATCTCTGGCTGGAATAATCTGGCCGGAACCGGTCAAGATAGTCAGAATAATGCTTATAAAGCGTTATCAGGAAAAAGCCAAGAGTAAACCGCCATTTTACAGGCAAAAAAAAACCGCTCAATAAGCGGTTCTTTTTGCCACTGCATAAGCAGTAACTGAAATTAGTAGCCGAAGCTTGTTGGATAGTGAAAGTCTGCAGTGTAAACAGAACGAACATTCCAGAAGTTTGCAGAAACAAAACCTTTCATAATTATCACCTTCTTAATCAATTATTTTTTTTGGTTGAACATTTTGAGTTCAGTTGATCTCGGTTCCCTGGAGGCGATTAACGGACTCATCCTTTGAGCATTTTCATCACTTCGTCTGAAGATGTAACCACTATAGCACGGTGAAATTAAGTTACAACAATTATTAGACATAGATCACATAAAAACCATTAACGTGATCAGCATCACCCATACAGCGTAACTCACTTTCACCTACAATCCCTAAATCTAGAGATACCACTTTAGTGATGATATCAGGCACAAAGAGTTGAAAGGTTCAGTCATTGGTATGGCGGCTTAATAACTATTTTTCCTATAACGAATCCAAAGCATAGGCGTGAAAATAGCCATAATCAACGCAGCGAAAATCAGGTTGGTAAAATCTAAAGATGAGTCAGATCGAGAGTGAATAAGAAGACTGCTCAGCATACCTCCCAGCCCTACAGCAAAATGCTGCATTGAGTTTTGCATGCTAATCAAAAGCATACGCTCTTTTATGGGAAGAGAGCATATCAATTCTGTTACCAGTATCAACGTTCGAGTTGAACTGACTATTATAAAAGCAATAAAGGCAACAACAGCAAGATCTACGTTTATGGTTCTAAACCCTAGAACCATAGATACCGCCATAACTACCGACAGTAGGATTATTATCCTACCTACCGTTATATCACTCATTTTGACTCGCCCGTAATATTGCATCGCAATGAAAGAGCAAATGCCACTTAAGACGTAACAAAAGCTCAATAGTTTTGGAGATATGCTGAGGTTAACGGAAAGCATTACAGGGAACTGAGTAGAAACCAAAAAGGTACCCAACACCGCACTAAAAATTAGCATAACCGAACAACAAACAACACGGTTTGATAAAGCTTCGGCTAGCAATAGCTTCTTGTCATTAGAACAGACAAATTCTTGTGAGTTGTTTTCTGCCTTGTTCCGTGTCGATATAAATAACAAAATACTTACTAACACCAGTGCAGAACCTATAACTTGAAAGCCTAACTGCCAATTGCTACCAGAAGACAACATGATGAGACTTGGCACTCCCACTGCAAGTGCTAGTGGAAATGAGCTCAGTAATATCGCAGTATTCTGTTTCCTTTCCTCTTCACTGGAAATCAAAATAAGATAATTCAGGTTTACAACAGCTAATGACCCACCAAAGAACCCTGTCAACACCCGACATAAAATCAACAGATTAAAGTCACTCACAAGTACCGTAAAAAAAATGTCGTCAGCGTTATTCCTACGAGGTAGAAGCAAACCCGTTTTATTTCTCGATTAAGATCTGGCGATCCTTTAGTGAATAGGCATGTGATCGCCGCAGCTATAGCATAGGCTGAAACGAGATAACCAGCCTGAGATGCGTCGGCACCCACATGCAAAGTCATTATTGAGCTAAAAGGGACAATAACTAGCGCATCAAGTGCAATAATAAAGTGGATCATGAAACAGACAATAATGTCATAACGCGCTAGCCAAGAAGACTTAATAGTTGAAGTAGACAAAGTTTATCCTGCAAATAATCGTTGATAATAATGGTATTGTATAAGCCTAATTCTGGTAATAAAGTGTCGGAAACGGGTTTGATAATCCAATATTTTGGGATAAAAATGATTGAGCACATAGAGCAACAATGGCTAAAAAGCTTTCACTGTGTCTATGAGAACAACAGCTTTAAGAGAGCCGCTGAGTTTCTGAATTTACCGACATCAAATGTAAGTCGTCATATCGCTTTACTAGAAGAAAAGTTAAATACAAGACTATTTGAAAGGACTACCCGCCGGATGGCTCCGACAGATGCGGGGGAACAGCTTTATGCATCAACACAGCCGCTATTAGGAGAGCTCAATGATGCGCTCGAAGAAGTAACCCGGCACTCCCATAAGGTAATGGGGCAGCTCAAAGTTCTTATGCCAGATACTCCACCATTGGCTCAAGCTGTGGTCTCTTTTTGTATCGAGCATCCTTCAATATCGTTATGTTGCGATACGAGTTTAAGTCCAAAAGAAGATTTGCTCGATGGATTTGATTTAATCTTAAGCTTTCATCGCGGAAAACTACCGGACAGCAATTGGGTAGCCAGGGAGATCAGACGCTGGCCAAGTGCTGTAGTGGCGTCACCTAAGCTTATTCAAACTTGTGCTCGCCCCTACCAGGTTACTGATTTAAGTCACGTTCCGTGCATCAACAGCTTAACCGCTTTGAATGGTACACCATGGGTTTTCAAAAACTCAAAAGGTGAGCTTATTATGCAAAAAGTGCAGTCATCATTTAAGGTCAATAGCGGGAGCCTTGCCAAATCTGGCGCTTTAGCTGGCCTTGGATTTGCCATACTGCCAATCGAATCTTGTATTGATGAGCTAAAAACTGGTTCCCTAGAAATTGTAGAATTAGAGTACGAACCTGAAGACTTAATTTTGTACGCTTTTTATGCATCCAGAAAACATTTAGCAAAAAAAATCTCGGTTTTTGTTGAGCACTTACAGCGCCAACCCAATGTAGATAAAAACACATATTCAAAATGACGGTAGCATTAAGATAATTATTCTTTCTTTAGCATAGACAAAAAGCAATACCTGCCCCCTTGAATTGTGCTTAACTAAAAACCGCAGAAACGAAAAAGGCGTTAGCAAACTCTACTCTGCTAACGCCTTAAATAAATAGAACATCATGTTACGTATGACGAACATGTTTAAGTTTAATGATTACGCTTGGTTTGACTCTGCATCAATGTCGCAATCAGTACAACTTTGTAGTGCAATTTCGTGTTCAAAGACTGCTGCATCGTTACCTTCGGCCAGTAGCTCTGCTATTTCATCCGCTACTTCTTGCTCATCTTTCGCTTCAACTTGATTCGCTAGTTCTTCTTCTGAGTAACCGTAGAAATTCAGCAATAAGTAATCACGCGCTTCGTCTTTAGTACAAGTAACGTTCACCGAAAGATCTGGCTCAACGTTGCCTTGCGCGATAATCGCAGCCACTTGCGCTAGGACATCATCTTTCATCGCAGCCGTTAACCAACCAAGATCAGTGCTTACTGTGGTTTTTTTTACAGTTAAAACAAGGAAGTTGATGAAAGTAATATTGAAAATCAGTCATAGGTAATTTCTTCTTTGAGTGTTGTATAGCAAGATTATGCGCATTTTCTAGCAAAATACTATCTCAATAAACATTGAGGACTGGATTGCCGTGGATGATTTGGGGCTGGGCGCAGAGCGAGGTAACGCTGATCACAAAGTTAATCTGTAGTGACCTAAAAGATAAATGGATATTTTTAATTTAGACTATTAGCTCCATTCTTTCCTTTCGGATAATCTCTGGTATTGCGAATCATCAGAGGTTGTTATGAAGTGACAAAGTGGAATTTGCTATTAACCTACATCCTAAAATTATCTGAATTATGATAACAAAAGTCTCATTAACCAGTTCATAAGCCAATAACCAGCAAAGCTAGGAATAAAAAAAACAAAACTCATGATAATAAAATATTTTAATATTAGTATGCTGATATGTTTCATCATTATTATCCTAGCTGTTTTTTTTATTTTATCGGTTTGTACATTTCATTAGATGTACTGACTCATACACGACCGAACTGACAGTCAAGGACAGTTCCTGGCTACCACCAATTCGAAACTGAACATTAGCGCGATAGTCCATTCAGGTTGAATTTAGATTTCAGATAATTCCTCGTATCTCAAAATGTAAAATGGCACCACTATAGAAGATGCCATTTTTGATAGGTTCTGGACAAAAGCTTTCACTCGTGATTTGCGTTACCAGCATTACTTTATGCAGAACTTACAAGGGAACATTCAGTACATCGCTCATCTCTGAGATATTTTTGCCCCGTAACGTTTTAGACTTTCTTAAGATTCTTTATAATCATGGCTTGTTTACCTCCGTAAATACTTCTGCATAGTAATCCCTAATTTTATGCTCTCCATAGATTGGAGCAATAAAGTCATTTCCCATAACAGTGAAGAAAAACTCAGCAACACCACCTCATTTCTCAGGTACAGGCCTAAGTAGCCAGTCGCACCCGCAACTAAAACCTTTTTCGATGCGTCATCATATTTTCCTTACCTTCTACGGCTAGTTACTCCGCTAATGTTCGGCGGTACGGCTCTTCTCTTACGCCATGAGAAAGTACTAACTTAATCATGAAAATTGGAGCTATCCACTCAAGACCGACTGGGGAAGGGATAAGCTGAGCAAGAATGATCGATAGCATTACGATCAACAACGCGACAGGGCGTTGTAGGTACAAAGGTGTAAAATGAATACATACAATTGATACCATCATCATGCCATACCAAAAGAAGGCATAAGACCATGCGATATCAAAACACAGTGGAATCGCAAACAATTGAAAATGGATAGCTGGGAATAGGAATTTACTTCCAACCAGTTTTCCCAGCCAATTAACATCTAGGTTTTGGTCGGTATAAAGATACCGCTTCATTGAACCAAGCGAGTTTGTTAGCACACCGCCAATCATATCCAAGGTTAAAGCGGCTGCTACGATAATTTGTAATACACTCCAATCAAGCTCTTTCCACGCAAAAAAAAGTATAGGATTGCTGGTGCTATGAAT
>LLEN01000117.1_pt1 | contig 16999 bp, 25 predicted proteins | sample 595881 | NCBI WGS metagenome assembly LLEN01 (sample SAMN02919314, study PRJNA255460) | bioreactor metagenome | biome: chemostat; feature: culture 2012_10.3; material: sediment; isolation source: day86 10degC chemostat 2012 inoculated with Wadden Sea sediment taken from... | place: Germany: Bremen ...
GTGAAATTAAGAGATTTGATGCATTAGTTGAAGAACGTAATAAAGCTTATGATAAGGCACTGACAGACTTAGTAGAAGATTTAAAACTAGGAAAATTGGACTTAAGATTAGCGATAGAAAAGATTGATGAAGAGTATGAAAAACAGGAAATTGAAAATTCGCAAATACTTAATCCATATGTAAGTGCATTGAATAGCATACGAGATCAAATCGATCTTGAAGGTCTTGCTATTCACAGTCTTAATGAGTCTTCAAAATGGAAGGCCGAGGCTGAGAGATTAAATGGCTTAGCACAGCTTGGTATTACCGTAGAAATAATTGGTCATGAAATTGAAGGCCTCGATATGACTATGGAAAAAGGTATTAAGGATGTATTGAATTCAGGGTTATCAAGTGAACAGAAAACTAGCTTAGAAAGAGTTGTTTACGCTCATTCCGCTCTTAGTGCACGTTGGCGATTTTTTTGTCCCCTTTAAAATTGTCAGGTGATAAAATCAAAAGAGAAATGACTGGCCTTGAAATAAAAGATTATATTGAAGAGTTTTATGGTGAAGCATTTAAAAAGAGAGGTATATCTTTTTCTGTTTCAGAAGAATTTGAAAATATAAAGATTTATGATCAACCTGCACGTATATTACCTGTTTTTATTAATTTGGTTAATAACTCAAGATACTGGGTTAATCAAGTGTCAGAAGAGAACAAGCAGATATTGCTAGATTACGTCGACAATGAAATATATATATCTGATACTGGCCCTGGTGTTGATAGAAGTGATTTAGATCAATTGTTTACATTGTTTTTTTTACTAGAAAACAGCGTGGTGGTCGTGGCGTTGGCCTCTACTTGTGCCACACAAATCTAAGTGCCTCTGGTCATACGATTAGGTATGAGACTAATAAAAATAAGATGTTATTAGGTGGTGCTAACTTTGTTATAGCGCTTGGAGGTAATAAGTGATGGTTACCTTTAATGAGTATTCAAGTTTTGTTAAAGAAGCGTTTATTAGTCCAGTCCGTTCAGTGATGGTAATAGATGACGAATATCCAACAATGGATAAATTATTATCGTCACAGTTAGAACATTATAATCCGGTAGATATTGAAAGGTTACGTAATGTTATCAATGTTTGTCGTAATCCAATGAATAATTGGATGTTAGATGTTCATGATGGTGATTTTACTGATAAAGGTATCGCTGATCATTTACATCATAGTGACTTACTGATACTTGATTATCATTTAGAAGGGAATGGGGATGATGGCAGGGGCGATAAGGCTCTTGAAATATTAGACCATCTTGCTCAAAGGCAACATTTTAATTTGGTTGTTGTTCATACAAAAGGATATGTTGATTCATTGGGTTATGATGAGGTTCTTCGTGATATTCTTTGTCACTTACAAAAACCCCTTAAGGTAATTGGAGTTAAGGGGCGTAAGTTAGATGTATTGAATGATGCAATAGATATTTGGCTGAAGAAACGCCGACGATTATTGAACAGCTAAAAGATTCAATATCAGACCTTGAATATATTAGCCTTATTTCTAAATATGGCCATCCTATGAAAGTCCCACATGATGCATTAGAGCTAGCTTCTCTCACTGCATTATATGAAAACCGTGATGAAGAGGTTGAAATCGAATTTAGCTGCCTTATATGGCATGTTTTTAGTATGAAGAGTACTTCCTTAGAGTCTAGCTTTGGAAGCAATGCTTATGATGGCTTTGACTGGGGGAGAGATGGTAGCGTTAATTGGATTAAAACTAATAATATTTTTATCACTGTTGTAGGTAAAAATACTGAGTCAACAGAATTACCAGCTAAGTTACTCGAGGCTTTAACGCACTGGCATCCTCATCCTCACAAACTATTATTAGCTAAATTGCGACATCAAATGGATGAGCAAGGTTTTTCTATTGCAAATATGGTGGTAAGTAAGCGTTATGTACAGGCTTCATGGTTAAAAGAGTTGTTAAGTGCAAACCCAGAAACGATACAAACGCAAGCTTGGAATGATTTGAAAAAGCATTGGGAAGAGCTTGCTTATACAACTAAAGAGCAGATGCTTGATTTTATTACAAGAATGCTATCTAATTTATTGAATGAGAAGTCACAAAATGATGTTTTACAGTCATTTACGGATGGAGGTGTACTAAGTGATGAAAAAAAATATTCTTACTCATGCCAACTGTTTCAATTGTTCAATACCTGTTGATGGGTATCATTTAACAACAGGACATATTTTACAGTTTGGTGAAAATCAATTTTATTTGACTGTTACTCCTGCATGCGATTTGGTTCCTGGAAGAGATGAAAAAGGACCTAAAAATAAGCCAATATCACTTATGAAGCTTTATGATGTTAATATTGCTGTTAAGAGAAGTGATAGTGAGAATTTATCTAAAGATGAAGTTATTGAACGAGCATTATCTTTTGCGACATCAAAGAAAGTTATCTTTGTAAATATTGATGGTGATATCAGAATATTAACATCTATCGTAAATTTATATGGTTCGGCAAACCCAAAAATTGAACCATTTTTGGCAAGTAATGAAGGTCGTTTTTCTGAAGATAATATTATCGATTTATTTAAACAAGTAGAAGTTGATGGTCTTCCAACGTTTGAGCCAATAAAGTCGAAAGTTATTGCTCAGTTACGTTACGAATATGCTCTCCATCATTTAATGGAAGTTGGTTCTACATTATCTCGTATTGGACTAGATTACGAAGGTATCACTGAATAATATAATAGCCCCGGATCTAGGGCTAATTTTTTTTCAAAGTGATAGTTAATTTTCCCCAAAACTTCAACTTGCTGTTCTTCAACAGCCATCTTCTCGCCATTTAAGTTCATATACATCTTGCCGCCTGGCATTCGATGCAACTCATTTACAGTCGTGAGGCCATCAAAAGAAACAAGGTACTTCCCACTAATAACCTTCGTATTACTCGTATCCACAAACAGCTTCTGCCCTTCATGCTCAACCAGCATCAAGTGCTCAGCCTCTGGCATTCCTTCCAAAAACTGTGGGTCAAAGAACATCTTGCCTTTGTCGATCAAATCACCGTTCTTTAGCTCGAAGTAGGGCTGCTCAACTTTTCCAGTTACGACACTAGATTTTCCACCTTCATACATCTCACCTTCACCAAGAAGTAACCATCGAAGAGACACCCCTGTAGCTAGGTGAACTCGTACCACTATTTCAAATGGTGTTTGTTCTCGACGGTGCCATGTGGAAATGGTGCCCCATGAAACGTCAAAAGCATCAGATAGGGATCTATACTCCGTCAAATTGAGAACCCTTAAAAGACGAGTAGTCACTTTTTTTTACCGCCCTGATAGTCCTCAGGTAGCAATTTTGCTATCTCGCTCGTGTTTATATCTTGGTGTGAATGCATTTGATCACTTAGTGTCATCTTTAACGTCAAATGACGTTATGTAACATTGAATCAATGGGGATTGATTTGAACAACAGTTAACTAGCAAGGATACCAACAATGAAACGGGCGCAGTTTCATTATCAATGGCTTTCAACGCACCATTGTCGCCTTTTGTAACTGTCCAAAAGTTTGCTGATATCACAGGCATAGCGATCGGTCAGGTCAAAAAAAATGCTTCATGAGGGCAAACTCCCAATTCGTCCCAAAACTCCCGGTAAGCCAAAAGAAAAACCGCTTATCAACATGGTTGCCCTAATGCGAGAAGCGGATTCCTTGGTCTTTTAAGTAAGTCATTTGAATATAGCAATGGGGATGGGAGTCCACTATGTCTGTAAATGAATGTCCAAAACACACCGCGTTCATTAACGCATGTTCCACGTTTAGCAATGGTCACACCGTTAAGCATTTGGCGGCCAAGTTCGGCTGAACAGTCAAATGCTCTGCAACAAGTTAGACGTAAGCAAAACGCACAAGCTGTTCGTAGAAGAATTGCTGTTACTCACCAAAGCAACTTACGACCCAGCTACAGGTGAAATGGATACCGGCTTAGTTGATGGAATGCTAAGAGAGCTCAACTTAACTTCTGTTCCATTACCAGAGGCCGAACAGAATAAGGCGCCGACATCTTTAACCGATCGCATGTTAGAGATTTCATCGGCCACTGGTGAGCTAAGTGCCTGCACCCTGCAAATTAACGCAACCAATCGCGTTAACCGCCGCACCAAAGAACAAGTTGTGAAACGTGCCCAATGCGCCGTTCGTGAACTTGTGATGCTAATGAGTGAAGTCGAGGGTAAGTTTCAAGCCGTTCCGGTGCTTTCCTGCGCCGTCGATGCCCTCGGTTCTATGCCATTACCTGGTCTTTCTTAAGGAGGGAACATGGGAAATGTCGCACAGAAACTTGAACACACATACGCAAGGCCAGCTGCCGAATCTATCGCGCACTGCCATGCGTTATTCGACTGCCAAAGCCAATTGGGTATCAGCTACGACAACTTAAATGTACCGATGGCACCAACACCCCGGTAAAAATTAAGCGCAACATAGCAAAGTCAGTTGACCATATTGCAGGCCCATACATCGCGTTGGATGTGTCGACCACTTTTGAAAAAGATTCCTGAATGATTGTCGGCCCAACTTGTCCGTAACCGGTACTGATGGAAGACGGCGAACCTAATCCTCACGTACATGTTTTATTAAACTGGTCAGTCCCTAAAACGCAGTTCTCTGCCTGGTCAAAACGGTTAGAAAAGTTATGGGGTAATGGTTTTGCTAACTTGCAACGTATTCAGCAACCCAAAGCCGCCGGCACACACACGGTAAAGACCGTGCAGAAGTAGGGCTATACCTAGTGGAATTAGTTATGAAAGATAGAAAGAAGCCGCTAGATGCGGCTCAGATGGTGATGGTAAGAGCCTTGCTGGTTGATGCGTCGGTTGTTGCTGTTGAGGTAGATACAGAGACTTGATATGTTCTGCGCCATTAATTGACGAGAAAAAAACGGAACGCATTGGTCGTTCCGTTTTTAATTGATGACATATACTTGATGTGTATGTGAATGATAACCCCAGTAAGTCTTTTCTTGGTAAGTATTCTTTAGAGGAAGTTATGATTAATAATAATTTTGTGAAAATTAGCTTGAAGAACGGGGTTAAAGACCTTTTCGAAACGTCTGGGGGGGCATTTAGAGAACTTATAGAAACATCTGGGGGAATAAAAGGGATTGAGTACAGTTCAAGCCGTGAGGCTTATATAAATAAAAATCAGCTTATTTGGTTTAATATTGATGAAGAAAAAAAATGACAATAGCAATGAGCTTTGGTGTGGTTAGGTCGACATTACAATTCCCACACCATGGTGGTGAATTTCAGCGAATCAAAAGAGAGCTTACAAGGTAGTAGTAAATGCAGTTTGTGACTTATATATAAAATCAGGCTTTGGTTGGATAGAAATCAAAGATCAGGTTTAATATGACCTGACATCAATCATGCTGAAGAGGTGCATCACGAACGAGTGTCCACACTCGGGGCAAAATACTCTCATAACGCATCCATTTGATTGCTGAACTGACTCATCAATTGTAAATCAAATAACTATGTTTTTATTACAGTGCTGTCAGCTAAGTATTCTCAATACACAAAGAGGTGAATGTGGCTACGTAAAACACATTCACGCCACGGAAATCTCACTCCTCCTCTCCACCTGCGACGTTTAAAAAAAAGTGATTTTTTTTCAGTTTTAAAGATCACTAAATGATCTGGTTGATCGCAAGAATGATCTGATGACTTACGCTTGAGCCAGGCTGGGCAAGGGCTGGTTGCCGTTTATATATAAAAATGAAGTGTCAATTAACTGAAGCCCTAAAGTCAAACCAGAAGAACGTTTCATGGAGTAATTGTTTGGTGAGGATTATGCTTTATACAAATGTTTTTAAGTGATTGGTTTTGAAGGTTTTAAATGATTCTTGATAATGGATGCATATATTTCACTTTTGAGAGGCGAATATTATTATTTTGGCTAGAATGTTTGCTCTATTGATGTATCATGGCTGGAAAATTATAAATCAAATCAATAGTTAACGATTATATTAAGGGCTAGGTTATGCATCTACGGAAAACACTTCCATTTTTGGCTTTGTCTCCTCTATTTCTGAGTCAGCTCTCTTTGGCTGATGAGGTTAACACAAGAATTATCAATGGAACAAAAAGTGATAGCGAAAGCTGGCCATTTATGGTGGCTTTAGTTTCTAAAAATCGCGATGTAAATAGCGGTCAATTCTGCGGAGCCAGCTTTATAGGTGGACGTTATATATTAACAGCGGCGCATTGTGTTGATACGAAAGAAGCACAGGATTTGGATGCAGTTATAAGCATTTCAGATCTTACTCAGGTTGATGTTGCTGAACATAGATACAGCGTCAAAGAGGTTTACATTCACTCAAGCTATGAGAATGTATCTACCGGTAATGACATCGCTATTTTAGAGCTTGAAAAAGAGGTAAATTACACATCTGTTAATTTGGCGGACAAGCATTTACGCAACAACCTTTCAACAGGCGAGACTTTAACTGTTATGGATGGGGGGATCAAGATCCTGATCGAAAAACAACGCGATTTATGAGCGAGCTATATCAAGTTGATGTTCCTCTAGTAGATCAAGCTGTGTGTTCATCTACCTATTCAACGGTTACGGAAAATGCATTTTGTGCAGGTTTTGCAACAGGTGGTTATGACGCTTGCCAAGGAGACAGTGGTGGGCCGATAGTGGTTTCTAACAGCGGTACTTATGAACAACTAGGTATCGTGAGCTGGGGGTATGGCTGTGCAGAAGCTGGAAACTACGGTGTTTATGCGAATGTGAGCTATTTTGCAGACTGGATTTTGGGAAAAACTCAAGGGCTTAGTTACCGTCAATCAGAGTTTGTTGGCGTAAGCCTTTTAGGTGCTTATTCACATACCTTTTCTATTCGAAATAATACAGATCAAGTCGTTAGAACCTCTGGAGCGACGGTACAAGGCTCTGGCGCTTCGATAAAATCAAATGATTGTTCTGTGATTGAAGTTGACGGAAACTGTGAAATTACGATTGATTACAATGTTGGGAAATTAGATTTTGGTAAAGTATCGGTTAGTATGCTTACTGATCTTGTAGAAACTCCTAGCTTTGATCTAGCTGTGACATATTTTGGTACTCAAAGTGCTTCTATAAGTGTTAGCGATATGATTTCTATTGCTAACAGTGGAGTATATTCCTCTACAAATTCATGGGTTAAGAATGGTAGTTCAATTCAAACTCCGGCTCTGGGTGACAATGAATTCTCGCAATTAGCGATTACAGGCTTAGCTGCTGGGAGGTTATCTTTTGATTTAAATGTATCAACCGAAAAAAAACAATGATTTTTTTTAACGTATATATCAATGGATATTTATCTGAACGAGTGAGTGGAGTTGAATCTGGCGAATTTTCTATGGGCTTACCTAGAGAGAACAATACGGTTGTATTTGAGTACAAGAAAGATTTAGCTGTTTCATACGGCGATGACCGAGTTACCATCAGTAATTTGAATTATTCAAAAGATACTGAGTCTTTAATACCTGATGGGAGCTCTACAGAGAGGAACTCTGGTGGTAGCGGTGGTTCTATAAACTGGCTATCTATACTTTCTTTAGGTATGTTAACGTTAGTAAGAAAACGATTTTATGGCTAATCAATATCACTGTACAGTGAGATCAATTCTTAGCTTAATTGTAATCTCCTGCTGTAAAGGATAAAAAGAACACGTTGATAACGTAACTTCTTCTGACAAATATGTTAGTCCAAACCCAGTCTAGCCCTCCTCAACGGAGGGCTGCTTGCTTCTCTCCATTTGCCAAAGTGAACTCAAACTGCAAGCCCTTCGGTACTTCAACATCACTATTCACCGCATCCATGAACATTTCACAAGTAGGTATCACTTCGTTTTGGGTGTAAACTTTGTTGAACTTAATTGGGTCGCCTCGGGTTCCGCCGTTGAGGATAATGGCCGCCAGCTCTAGCAGCCAGTAATCGTCTTTCTTATTTTTGCATAAATACATTGATGGAAGAGGGTGTCGCCACTTTGTAGTCATTTGGCTTTTTTTTGGGTACAAAAAAAAGGCCACTCAAAAGTGGCCTTTAATTATTCGGAAATTCCGAGTTTACTCTTTACCGTACACGTTGTTTTCTTGTTCTTGAACGCGGATGAATGTCGCGCGTTTTGTCAGCTCTTTAAGCTGCGCCGCGCCAACGTAGGTGCAGGTTGAGCGCACGCCGCCCATGATGTCCTGGATGGTGTTTTCAACCGGGCCACGGTAAGGCAACAGTACGGTTTTTCCTTCAGCAGCACGGTACTTGGCAACACCGCCAGAGTGCTTGTCCATCGCGCTCTGGCTAGACATTCCATAGAATTTCATGAATGACTGGCCATCTTTTTCGATGACTTCGCCGTTACTTTCTTCATGGCCAGCCAGCATGCCGCCAAGCATGACGAAATCAGCACCGCCACCGAAGGCTTTGGATACATCACCGGCGCATGAACAGCCGCCGTCACCGATAATGCGGCCTCCTAGGCCATGCGCTGCGTCTGCACATTCGATGATGGCAGATAGCTGAGGGTAACCAACACCTGTTTTAACGCGTGTGGTACATACTGAACCTGGGCCGATTCCTACTTTGACAATATCGGCACCGGCAAGGATAAGTTCTTCAACCATATCGCCAGTTACAACATTACCTGCGCTGATCACTTTGTCTGGGAATTCAGCTCGTACTTTTTCAACGTACTCGACTAAGTGCTCGGAGTAACCGTTTGCTATATCGATACAAATAAAGATCAGCTCATCGGTCAGAGCCATAATGTCTTTGGTTTTCTGGAAGTCAGCTTCAGATGTACCGGTTGATACCATGGCATTGTTAAGCACGCTGGTGTCGTTGTTTTTCACGAACTCAGCCCAGTCAGCGACTGTGTAGTGCTTGTGAACAGCCGTCATTACACCGTGCTTAGCCAGTGATGCCGCCATTTCGAAGCTACCCACTGAATCCATATTGGCCGCGATAATTGGTACACCAGACCATTGACGACCGCTATGCTTGAATGTAAAATCGCGGGTTAATTCGACTTGAGAGCGACTTTTTAGGGTTGAACGTTTTGGACGAAACAGTACATCTTTAAAACCTAACTTCAAGTCTTGTTCGATACGCATTGGTAATTCCTTAATCTTATCGAATTTTGCTCATCGGCTTTCTTGCTATTGGCAGATAGCAGGTAGATCACCGAAGAGCAGGCACAAAAAAAACCGGAGCGTTGGCAGACGCTCCGGTTTTCAGCATTATAGGCCGAGAAAGTTAATTAACAAGTCTAATAATGTTATTTTTTTTATGGTATCCTCACGAAGATAGCAGGTAAAAAAAAGCTTGTTATATGTCAAATTATCCCCATTTATTTGCTAATCTCTTCCATTCTTCCGTAATCTTTGCATAATTCCTTTGTCTTGCTGGCTAAGTGGATAGGTTTACCTTGTTAAGCAAAAGAAAAATAAAAAAAATACATTTCCGCTCGACTTTTATGGTGAGGACGGGAGTTGGCGCTTTATTATCCGGGCCGAACATCCCGGTGAAGTGTTGGATGCGATGTATTGGCGTGCATACGTTTCATGTCATCGAAAAGAGTTCGACTTGTTACATGTGGCGATAGATAAATTTAACTATAAGTATAATTATTCGTCTAGCGATGTATCTAACTTGCATTATGGTAGTGGCGGTTCGCCGCTGAGAGTCAATATGATGGGGCCGATAGTGCCTATTTCTGCGATATTGGCACAAGTCGCAGCTAAATGTTTGGATAGTGATAAGAAAACAACGCAGAGCGGTGTCGTTTTTCAAGAAAGGAGCTGATATCAGTTCCTTTTTTTTATGCCTGTTTTCTACCAGCTTATTGGCAGTGTTTAATTGTTAAGTTATTGTTGTTTAGTATGGTGATTAACCGGAGAGACAGATGAATCGCTGGATAAACAGAGTTCTATTGGTAGCAGGGGCAATGATCCCATGTGTTGCTGCCGCATCGTCATTGCCGGCAATCAATGGTAAATGGCAGTGTACACCGCAGAACGAAGTACCTCAGGAACAAAGTTGGGTGACCTATGATTTTAAATCAGATGGCACGATGACGTCGCAAGAGTGGGTCAGGTATCAGGAAGAGCAACAAACACAGCTGGAGTTCAATCTGTTCATTGATTATCGCTATATTGCCAACGACGCTGACTATATGCTGAAACCGGTAAAATTGAGCCGGGAGATCATTACCGATCCTAACAATAGTAATCCCTTTGACTATGCGGCCCGTCGCGATCTGACCGGCTACCGTATTTTCTTCAAACCGATATTACAGGGTGATAATGAAGCTCTGTTTGATATGTGGTACCACATAACGCCGGATAAGCACTTTCAAATGCAGTGCAAGCGACAAGGAGTCGTATAATCGCTTCCATCGGTGTAGCTGTTACTGGCTGCGCTCCAGTAGCCTGTCCCTGTATTGCGTCGGCGTGACCCCGCGCTGGCGCTGAAATGCTTTGCTGAAGCTTTGCACATTTTTATAGCCCAGCTCTCTGGCAATCTCCGCATTAGACATATCTTTGAGCATGTACTTTATTGCAAGATTGCACAGTACGTAGTTGGTTACATTGGTAAAGCTCCAGCCGAAGGCATTGAACCGGCGCTGGAGTTGCTGTCGGCTTACCCTATAACGTTCGGCAATAAAATCCAGGCTTGGGTAACCGTAGTGGCAGGCGTAGCTAACCATCTCGTACATGACCTTGGCGGTATCATGGGGTTGTGGCATGTTTAAAAACTCATCAAGCTGCAGATTGGAGACCAGCATCGGACGAGAGGTGCTGAAAGGGTGAGCACTGCCGTGTTCCAGCATGGTGATATCAAGCCAAACCTTGGTCACTGCCGCATTCCATGTAACGTCGCACCCAAAATAGGCTTCTACTCTTCCATCTCCGCATGGCGGGCCGCTGATCTCGACATGTTTTGGCCGATAATCGTCGCCCATGAAATGCTTTAGCGTATTGGTATACATTGCGGCAATGCGAATGCTGTCGTGGAGCCGGCTTCGGCCTTCTGAAAAGTGGTTGTCATAGCACCACTTTATAAGCCTGCCTGATTGCTCGCCGTGAAAGCTTGTACCCGATTGCAGGCAGGATGTCCCGTAGTTGATACGCCTGAAGGCGAGCGCCAAATCGGGGCTCGATAAAAACCAGTCACCAAAATAGCCCATGTTGTCGAATTTCAGGTAGGGGCTATCTCTATCATATACGCAGGATCGCCACTCTTTAGCTCAATCAGTTCCAGCCAGCGCTGGACATCGATAAAGGGAACGAGCGTCATTGGTTCCGCCAAAATCTGCGGTGGGAGCCCCAGCCTTCAGGCGTGAGTCCGTAGCGGGCGGTTATGCCGGCAGAGACCGGTTGTAGGAAGGCCGAACGGATAAAGGAAATATCCAGTGCTGCCGATGCTTGATTCATGAGTTTGGACTTGATGAAGATAGTGTGTGGATAGAATATCGCAAATATCCGCACCGCGTGATGTCTTCTGTCCATAAAAAGTACGCAGTTCACATTATTCGGCACACTCCACACAACAAAAAAAATATAACAACATCATTTTTGTAGATCGGAGTTAATTTAAATGAGCCTCATTAGCATGCCTTTTGTCGATAGCGGTGTCGACACAGCATTACATATTGTGGCCGCCGTGGTTTTGATAGGGACCATCGCGGCAGCAGGTTATGGATTTTGGCGAATTCATGAGTTGCTATTCAAAAAGCCCATACCAAGGAACACCATCAGATAGGGTTGATAACAGCACTGACCTGGATAGGATTCGTCTGGCATTGGGTGTGGGTTATTGCCGTCTTTATCGCCTTTGTTGATGGCGAGCAGGCACTTCGTCGGATCCGCGATATCTGGAAAGGCAACGATGAAGAAAGTACAGGTTCTTATCAGCATGAAAAACACACACAAGAGCCATCATCTGACTCGGTTTTAGCGGATCACAATGACAAGGAGGCCGAGCATGCTTGAGGGATTAGCCGTATGGTCGTTGTTTATCTATCTGCTTCGTATGGTCGGTATGCCGTGGAATAAATTTACCAAGGCGTTTTCATACCTCGGTGGAGCGGGCTGGCTGCTGTTTGTCTGGGTTGGTCTGATTACATTTGCTCCAATGGATATGTCTGGCGGCTCATTGGTACAGTCTCCCCATATTCAGCTAAGACCGGCATCGACCAAGATAAAGGGGCATGTCGATGAGATTTATGTCAGGCCCAATGAGAAGGTGTCGGAAGGTCAGCTGATTTATACACTGGATGACGAGCAGTATCAGATTGCCCTGAACAAAGCAGAGTCACTGCTGAATTCTGCCGAAGTATCTCTTTCGATAGCCGGTGAAGATGTTCGCATTGCTGAAGAGTCATATAGCGCGGCGCTAAAGGATATAGAAATTTCAAAAAAAATCAGCGTATTGCGGCGCAAGAAGATCTGAAACTCAAGCAGACGACGCTGAGACGCTACCTTGAGCAAAATAAAGTTGTAAAGCACACCATTACTGAAACTCAAATGGATGAGCAGCGCACGGCCGTTGAAGTGGCCAAAGCTGAAGAGACTACCCTGCAATCACAGTTGGAAAAAGCAAGGCTCTCGGCGAACAAGGCCCAGTTGGCCCTGGATAAATCCAAGCTTACAGTTAGCAGCCGTCAGGTTGATGTTGCTAGCGAGCAGGAAAATGTTGCCCAGGCACAATGGAATTTGGATCAGACCAAGGTATATGCACCGACTGATGGATATCTGACTAACTTTATTATGCGTGAAGGTCAGTATGTCGGTCTTATGCCTCGTATTCAGATGTATACCAACGAGAAGTATGTCTTGATGCGAGTGAACCACCAGGCGATCCGTAATGTAAAAGTTGGGCAGCGGGCTGAATTCACCTCCGCGGTGTATCCGGGAAAGATTTTTAATGCTGAGGTTGAAGGAATTATTGAGGCAACGGGTGAAGCTCAGGGCAGCCTGCTGGCTCGTGACGACAATATTCGCCAGACCACCGGACAGAATGCAATGAACAAGCATCATTTTGTCCGATTGAAGCTTGATGAGCATGATGGTTACGACATTCCAGTCGGATCGGTAGGCCTGGCCTGGATCAGTGCTGAAAAACCAATCTCATTCCTGGCCTTTCTTGATGTGATACGCGGCATCATTATCCGGATGAAGTCACAGATTTTCTTTATTTGGTCGATGTAAATACAACTAGCCATAGAGCGATAAGAACGAACTGATTTTTCCGCTTTCGGGTGGTAGACATACTGCCCGAATTTTTCACTACGTTAATGTTGACTGTAGTTTAGCTGTAACTCCTTGAGGCTTGGGGTTACAGCTTTTTTTTTGCAGCGCTTTTCTTGCCGCGCCGCATTGATGTCTTGCTCTGCAAAGGGTACAACTAGGTTGCTTATTTTGCTGTGGAGCCTTTTTGTGTTTTCTGTTTTTTTTCCCGTTTTTTCTGCTAAACGTATGTCGCGTGTAATAACGGTGCTGTTGCCAGCCTTGGTAATGCCGTTGTCTGTGAATGCCTCTGATTTGCGCTTGTTTGATGATATTTATCTGAACGATAGTGCGGATGACATCCGTTCTCTACCCGATGCATTTGACTGTTCTGATTTGTATAATGGTAAGTTGGCGTACTGTTTTGATCAACTGAAGGTATTTGATGTTGATGAAGAAATGCTGACGGTTTTTCTTGTGAAACAAAAGGCCCGCTCTGTGGAATATACCGTTCCGCTGAATGCTGTAAATTACAATACTGTACTCGCAGGGTTAAGACGAAAAGGGCTTGTCTTTGCCCATTTGAGTGTGAACGGTGAAACGCTTGACGTTCTGGCAGGCATACAGCTCCTGGACCGGCAGACTTTGGACGAGCAGATGTTCGTCTTGGCAAACCGTTATGACTATACAGTGCCGAGAGAATATATGTTTCTCGAAAGCAGTGCATTTAACCGTGCCTACCGCCACGGTTACAACAACATTGAGCAATGGCTCATGCTGATGTATCCGCCGATGATCTTAAAAAGCAAGATAAAACGGTGACGATGACTGTTTCGGCTGAACAGATCATTGTAACTGTTGCCTACCCGTTTGCAGGACATGGTGAATGAGATCGCGCTTCCCCGTAAAATCTCGCTCAGAATGCACGGGTGCTAATCTTGGCGCAGGTTGCTGGTGATAGATATTGGGGTCGGATAGCGCTTCACAACCCAATAAGTGGAAATGATGAATGTTGTCATGGTGGCTGTCTGGATGAACATATTCGCTTCAATGGATAGCAGCTCGGCACTCATTGCCGCATAAGCCACGAGAAAAGAGAATTCGCTGGCTTGGCTTAGTCTGGCGCCTAACTCACGGGTCATACTGGGCTTTTCATGGGCCAAAGATAAGGCCAGCGTAAAGCCCCATGCCTTGATGGCGACGAGTAGTATTCCGAACAGGATGCCAAGTAGGCTGTAGATATTGCTGGCCGCCAGATCCATTCGTGCACCAATAGCAAAGAAGAACAAGATCAGAAAGAACTCTCGTAGTGGTTTAAGGTGTACAGAAATGGCTTGGGAAACCCGGCTAACGGCAATCGAAATGCCTGCGATAAAAGCACCACTTTCGTACGATAGCCCTACTTGGTGGCTGAGCTCGGCCCAGAAAAAAAACACCAAGCCAGCGTTGTCACAAAGCTATATTCCTGAATCACGTCGAAGCGCTGGAACAGTGGCAGTATTAAGTAGCGAACCCCCAAAAAAAAGCCAAGGTACCGAGTGCTGCAAATTTCAGCAACAACATCATAAAGGCGACGAGCATAACGTTGCCGCCGCCAGTATTTAGGAAAATGATTGCACTGATCGCGAGGATATCCTGCACCAGTAGAATACTGGTCATTACCTCGCCCATATGCTTGTGGTGGAGAGTCGTAGTCGGGATCAGTTTTAGGCTGATAACCGTACTGGAAAACATCAAGGCGGCGGCAATGATCAATGCGTCTTGCATTGGAAGTTGGATGGCCAGGGCAAATAGCAAAGCCCCCAAAAAGAAAAAAAAGCACAGGTGCTTAGCGTGATAATGGAGCTTTCTTTAAATAGTTGGATAAGCTTTTTGGGCTGCAGATTAAGTCCGATCAAAAACAGCAGCAGGATGACACCGAGGTTACCAATTTGAGTGATATTCTCAGCGCTCTGAATCAACCCAGGCCATTGGGGCCAATGAGCATGCCTGCTGCAATATAGGCTAAGATGATAGGCTGACGTGCATACAGGAAAAGTGTGCCCAGGATAGCGGCACTGATAACGATAGCGCAGAGCTCGAAGATAAGAGGCGCTAGGTTGCTCTGCATATACGACACGTCCTGTATATCAGGTATTTACCCAATGGAAAACTATCTGAGTGCAGCAGATCATTGTTCCGTTGGCACCCATAGCAATCAATGGAATTGCTATAAGGATAATACATCTGGTTGATACCCATTAGCAATTAGTGGCTGTGCATCAATATTCATCCATAGAGAGGGGAAGCAAATTGCCAACAACCTAAACCAACGGGTTCTTATATTTTGATATACGTTTAGAACGGTGTTTTTTTTGACAGAGCGCTAACGCAGCGCTGACATTCATACGGCTGATAAACGTATGCTGGAGGGAAATGAATATAATTATAGTGGCAGTATGAAATCTCTAATTTCTTTTTCTCTTGCGCTTTGTTTAGCAGTGTTTCCCTCAACGGTATTGGCTAAAAAGAACCACCATAAGCACCACCACAAGCATCATAAACATGATCATCACAACAGCCATCACCATAATGATCACTATCATAATGATCGTCATCGTGATGTCGTGATCGTGAACGAGCACCATCATTCCTATCATGAATCCAGATTGCCTGAAATTGCAACATTCGCAGTCATTGCCGGGGTGACATACGCCGTCATTAATAATACGTTTTACAAGAAATCTGGTAATGAATATCGCTCAGTCCAGCAACCAGCATATCGATAGCGCTAAACAGGCAACAGCAGACTAAGCTGTTGCCTGTTGTGGAGTTATTGACCAAAATCATTAATAAACACAAATTTCAAAATTGAGCTTTGAATCACAAACAGTTTTTTTTATCCTGCATCCTGAGCCTGAAAATACCCCCGGCAATATCGAAATAAGTCTTTTATATCATGAGATTACATGCAAGCTTGGTAGAGTTGACTGCTTTTATATACAGACTCTTTTAGTTCTCAGTGGTAATGACTGTCTTTTGTTATGTTCTTGGGTGTAAATTTCTTATTTATTGCATTTTGTAAAATTTAAATTGCCAGGGCTTGGCATCAGCAGTTTTTTTTGTTTAATCCTAAATGTAACTTGATTGTTAATGGTGTTGGCCGTTGTTGTAATGTGCCGGTACAGCTAGACAGGGAACTCTGAGCAAGGATTAGGAGCAAAATCGATGAACACTTCATTAGAGCGTACACTTCAGCTGACTCAACTAAGCGGGCAAGCCGTCAGTGACCTTTCGCCTTCATTTAATTTCTTGCCGACAACGGATCACGCTGATGGTCAGTACCGCCTGCGCCGTTACTCGGTCGTGAAGCTAAAGCAGGGCAGGGTTGAGCATTTGGCTGCGCGTCAGTTCGTTCAGGCGGATGATATCAATACGTTTCAGGGAAATGTCAGCCGGAGTTTTGAAACACTTGAGGAATCAATCTTGTGTAGTGGCGGTCTACGTGAGATGTGCGAAGTCTTTAAGCAAGCCAACGCCTTGAGTGACGAACAGGAACTTGAGATCCACCAGATCCGTATTGCAGCGTTCGAGGAAGAGACCTTAGTGGCACCTGAAGGCGTTCATCAGGATGGCTTTGATCACCTTGCTGTGATTGGTATTGGTCGTCATAACATTGAAGGCGGAGAGTTTCTTGTCTACAGGGAGCAAAAAGATCTACCGTTTTTGAGCATGGCGTTGCAGCA
>LLEN01000118.1_pt1 | contig 16834 bp, 19 predicted proteins | sample 595881 | NCBI WGS metagenome assembly LLEN01 (sample SAMN02919314, study PRJNA255460) | bioreactor metagenome | biome: chemostat; feature: culture 2012_10.3; material: sediment; isolation source: day86 10degC chemostat 2012 inoculated with Wadden Sea sediment taken from... | place: Germany: Bremen ...
TTAAATGCAATATGGATGGCATATCCAGTCAATGTTTCAGCTTTGTCTCCAGTATTAGCGATTTCGATAGCTTTGTTATAGCCTGAACCTTCAACGTATTCTGATATTAAAATGTCTGCCTGAGCACCACACGAAACAGCAGCACCGATGGATAGTGCTAGAATTGATTTTTTTTCATTATTTTTATCCTAAAGAAGCCCTGCTATCCTTAACAGGGCAAAAATCCATACTTACTTATAAACAATTTCGCCATTTGGCTGGAATGCAGTAACGTCAACAGCGCCTTTAGATTCGATGAAATCTTTAAGTACCTCAGCGTCAACATAACCTGTGTTTACAAATGCAGGGTGCTGAGTGATGTTCGGGTAGCCGTCACCGCCAGCTGCGTTGAAAGAAGGAATGGTGAAACGGTAAGTTTCTTTTACGTTCAGGGCTTTACCGCTAATTTTAACATCAGAAACGGTGTCGCCATTGACTGTCATAGTAAGGCCAGCGAACTGAGCGTAAGCACCTGAATCTTTAGTTTTCGTACCGACAACATCTAGGTAGTCCTGAATCTCGGTACCCGTCATATCGACATAAGTCACGATATTGCCGAACGGCTGCACAGTCAGAACATCTTTATAGGTGATATCACCACCTGCGATAGAAGCACGCACACCACCAGAGTTCATCACTGCGAAGTCAGCTTTGGCACGCTCCATATGAGCAGTAGCGATTAGACGACCAAGGTTTGTCTGGTTGTTACGAACGATCTTACGTTCACCGATAAGATCACCGTTTGAAGAACCAATCTTCACACTTAGTGCTTCCTGGCCTTTGTCCTGGAAAGGTTTCAGTGTATTGAAGACGGTTTCGTCTTGGGAGATTTCATCTTGGATGAAGACACGAACTTTTTTTTACCGTCTACTTTGATTTTTTTTCTTCAAGTTAACTGGGATCAGATCGTAAGACTTTAATGTGAACTCACCGTTTTTGAATGTGTAGTCAGCACGACCCACATACTTGCCCCACTCGTGCGCCTGAACAATGGTGGTACCATTCTGTACATCTGGTTTACAGGTATCACCTGCTTTGAATGAAGCGTACTCGTTTGCTCCTTCCATGCAGACGGGTTCCTGCGAGTGACCGCCAACGATCATATCCAGATCGCCTTCGTTCAGGTAGCGCGCAAGTTTTACGTCACCCGCCGCATTTGAACCGTGCTGAGCATCTTGATAGTGGCCCATATGGGTTGCAGCGATGATCACATCAGGGTTGTGCTTGCTTTTCAGCTCAGCGATAACTTTCTTCGCTTCTTCTTTAGGATCTTTGAATTCAACAGCGCCGACATATTCCGGGTTACCGATTTTCGCTGTATCTTCAGTCGTCAGGCCGATAACAGCGATCTTGATACCTTGTTTATCAAAGACTTTGTAAGCATCGAACATACGTTCGCCGTCTTTGTAGATGTTAGCGGCAAGGAATGGAAATTCAGCCATCCTTCTTGTTTTGCCAACACGTCAAGCGGGTTATCAAACTCGTGGTTACCGACGGCCATAGCATCGTAACCTAGCATGTTCATACCAATGAAATCTGGCTCTGCATCTTGAAGATCTGACTCAGGAACGCCGGTGTTGATATCACCACCTGAGAGGAGAAGAACAGAACCACCTTCACCTTCTACTTCTGATCGAATTTGCTTAATCAGTGTGGCGCGAGCAGCCATACCGCGTTCGCCGTATTTGTTTTGCCAGAAGTTGCCATGGTTATCATTGGTATGAAGAATGGTTAGGTTATATTCTTGATCTTGAACCCATTCATGTGATGGCTCTTGGACAGAAGAATTTTGGGCTGTGCATCCGGTAGCAACTGCAAGTGCGAGAGCCGATAAAACGATTTTTTTTCATGAGATGCCTCATAAGAAGGGGGGAAAGAAAAGATAGAGAGCTAATCAAGGGACGAAAGATCAGCTCTCTTGTTGTATCGGATTAAATTAGAACCAGTAGTAAGCCATTAGGTAGGCTAGAGCACCTGATTCAGTTGTCTTCTTACCGTTTACTTTCGAACCTGTTAGTACGTCACCGAACGCTACTTCAGCAGCAAGTTTAACGTTAGATGCATATCGGTACTCAGTACCAACAACACCCCAGTAAGCTTCATCTGCAAATGCATCAGAATCAGAGTAGTTTACGTTTGCAAGTAAGTTTAGTTTCTCGGTCATTGCATACTTACCACCAAGGTTCACACCCACTTCATTGGTGTCGGCACCTTTGTCAAAGTTCTTGGTTTCATCGAATACAAGACCGGCAATAGTGATTTTGCCTAGCTCAACTTCACCGTGCAGTGAGTAGATAGATGTTTCGTCGCCTTCTTCAGCGCCAGCAATAACAGTGAACGTTTCACCGTAGTAGCGATGTAACCGTTAGTTACCTGGCCATATAGTGAATCTGTTTCGTAGCTGTATTTTTCTGGATGACCATCTTTGTCAGTAGTACCATCCAGCCCTCTAGTGAATGAGATAGACCAACTTTAACATTACCGAATTTACCACGGTATTTGATCGTGCTGTCCTGGTCACCCGCTTCAGAGATGCCAATACCTAGTTCGTTGGTTACGTCACCGAATGCATCAACGTGGTCGTATGCAGTATCGGTGCGACCGAATTCAACTGAATGACCTTTTGTTACGTTGTAACCAACGTAAGCTTTGTCGATAACAATGCGCATGTTGTTATCTGTAGTCCAGTCTTGGCGTTCACCATCAAGTTCGAATTTTGCGTAGAAGTCACCAGTTTGACCTTTAAGGCCAATAGTTGCGAAAGAGTCATCAACGAATGTTGACTTGTCTACTTTCTTACCTTCGAATGGTGATTTGTCAGTATCTGACACAAAAGTACCGCCAACTTCTGCACCACCGTAGACTTTAACGTTGTCGCCGTTGTCAGCTTTGTAGACTGTTGCCGCTTGGGCTGCGCCAGAGATAAGGGAAGTCAATGCCACTGCTATAATTGTTTTTTTTCATTATAAAATCCTTGTAAAAGATTGTGTATGTTTCGCGGCAAAAACATTAATCATTTGAGAAATGACGTACAAGTTATTTCGTTAAAAGTGCATATTTGCTTTCAAGATTCGTGACGCAAGGCTCAAGCAAACGATTGCATTAAATGGCCAAATTTCGTATTAAATAATATTTTTTTTGTGTTTTGCTTTGGGGTTTTTAGTGCGAATATTGGTTTTTGACTTTTAAAAAGACAAAAAAAACCCTGCCATTTAGACAGGGTCAAAATTGATTTTTAGACTGCTCAAATGGAACAGGATTCAACAATTGGCAAGTTTTGCAGTGATATCTGAATGCACAGTTTACTGCGCGAGATATGTCTTTATTAAACTACATGCTTTTTCATATAACGCAATTGATAATTTAGAAAGAAGCCATTTTAAATAGTGATTCAATCCTGTCAGGTGTGAAGTTACCCATCGTTCTTGTAATTGGCGCGTGTCTTTAAGTTATTGTTTTTACTGGTATTGTATAATGGCGCCAATGATTTGTCTTGATCCCATGCTATTAATTAAGAGTTGTTGATATTGATGTTCATGTCACAAAAAAAACTTTGCACACTATAATTCAACAAAACCAACATTTTGATGAAATAACATATGTTTGATTTTGTATTAATTTTTATTTTTTTTGTTCTGTATTTGATTAAATATTAAAAGAGCAAGTGTGTAATAAATGGAAATAATTATTGTGAGGTTTGTATATTGGAGTGGTTAATTTGGTTTGGTTTGTTTGTTACTCCATTTATAATTTTTATTATCAAATTGGACTTAATTTAAATTCGTTTTTACTTATTCTTAATTTAATTTGTTCTTAGTTTGTATTTAGACCTTTGGTGAATAATTATCAGTTATCTGTTTTTGATTTCAAATCGTGATAATGAATATTATTTACGAAATTTTGTGATTTTGTTAAATCCTGGAAAATATATATTTGCAGGATAAAGTGCTTATTGAGTATATGCTCTAATATGATTAAGGGATAATATATATACTTATCAGCTCACACAAATTGATTGTACTGATATGTAACATGGTGAGATTTTGTGATGTATGTTGGGTTTTACTGATAGTGATATCAGTTATTTAGCGGACCTAATTGCGTAGTTATCGATTGTTTTAGCAATATTTAGTTGCCCAATAATAGCCAGTGCGTGAATGCTAGTTGTTTATTACTTTCAATGTAACAGCATGTAACAGCTCTCAAAATAATTGTACACCGCTGTAAGTGTTTGCATGCAAATATGACATTTGACAGGTTTTTTTTCAGAGCCAAGTATAAGTGTTGTGATATTTATCCCATAAGCATTTGTTTGAGTGAACTATTTGCATATTTATTATGGGTAAGGCTCTTAAGGTCTATCAGGACGGTGTTTGTCGACTCTGACGGGCAGTCTGGTGATCTTATAGGTTGTGGTTAGGCGCTCTCTTGGGTTCTAGAGCGTTGTTACAACATGAGCCGCAGAGTCTATGCTCCATAACGGGCGTTAATGAACGGCTGAGAGGGGGGGGGGTAAAACAGAGAGTGAAGCCTTGGGATAATGCGTTGCAGAAATGGCTCCCTGAGCGTGGCGCTCAGGAACATAGGGAATGTTGTTAGTCTTGCCAGCGTTTGAAAATCAATGAGGTGTTGATACCCCCAAAGGCAAAGTTATTGCTCATTATGTACTGACAATCTAAGTTACGACCTTCACCACGGATGTAGTCCAAGGCCCCGCAACGTTCATCAATGTTATCAAGGTTGAGAGTTGGGCTAAACCAACCAGAGCGCATCATTTCTAAGCTTAGCCAGGCTTCGATGGCACCACATGCCCCCAATGTATGACCGAAGTAGCTCTTGAGTGAACTAATAGGGGCGTTATCACCAAAGATGTTCGCGGTAGCGTTACTTTCCGCAATATCACCTTTTTCTGTCGCTGTTCCATGTGCAGAAATATAATCAATAGCATCAGGTGATAAGTTTGCGTCTTTTAACGCCATCTCCATACATAATTGCATGGTTTCCGTTTGCGGTTGTGTCACATGGGCCGCATCGCAGTTACTGGCAAAGCCGACCAATTCTGCGTGAATTGTGGCGCCACGTGCGACGGCATGCTCATATTCTTCCAAAACCAAGGTACCAGCACCTTCGCCAATCACCAAGCCATCACGATCAGTGTCGTATGGACGAGGGGTCGATTTCGGGGCGTCGTTTTTCAGGCTTGTTGCAAATAAAGTATCGAAAACAGCTGACTCAGTAGGGCACAGCTCTTCTGCCCCACCCGCGACCATTACGGTTTGGTAGCCGTGTTTGATTGCTTCATAGGCATAACCGATTGCTTGGCTGCCTGATGTACAGGCACTGCTGGTTGGAATCACCCGACCCCGTAGACCAAAGAACAGCCCGACGTTCACGCTGCGGTGTGCGGCATCATTTGTACATAGGTGGTTGCCGTAATAGCTCGAGTGCTTTTTTTTCGTTCAACATCACACCAAATGCGCCAACGGCTGGGGTACTGCCAGTTGAAGAACCGTATGCGATACCTGTTTGGCCGTTGGTGAGTACCTCATGATCGATCAGGCCACTTTGTAGCAGGGCATTTTCAGTCGCGAATGTCGAGAGTTTCGATACGCGTCCCATCGAACGGATCTTCTTACGGGTGTAATGCTTCGGTAGCGTGAAGTTTTCGATCGGTGCAGCCAGCTTGGTGTTCAAGCCGTCGTATTGCTCGTAATCAGCCATGTAAATGGTCGCATTTTCGCAGGCACGTAATTTTGGCTCGACGGTTTGCCAGTCATTACCGAAAGTGGTAACTCCTGACATACCAGTGATAACGACACGATGGCTCATACTAGGCTCCATTCACTGAAATTACTTGGCGAGTTACATATGATGCTATGTCGGACATCAAGTAGCTGACAAGTCCGGCCACTTCTTCTGGCTCACCCATGCGGCGAAGTGGTACTTGCGGCAAGGCATGCTCTTTGACATGTTCATCGACCATGCCGGTATCAATCAGGCCCGGGGCCACGCAGTTCACGGTGATCTTCCTTTTGGCCAGCTCTAAGGCTAATGATTTGGTGGCACCAATCACACCGGCTTTCGCCGCACTGTAGTTGGTTTGGCCACGGTTACCGGTGATGCCAGATACCGATGCTAAGGTCACAATACGACCGCCTTTGCGTTTTCGCACCATTGGCATTACACACGGGTGCAGTACATTATAAAAACTATCTAGGTTGGTGTGGATTACGCCGTCCCACTCAGCTTCTGTCATGGCAGGAAAGGCGGTGTCACGGGTGATGCCTGCATTGCTGACTACACCATAATACGCACCATGTTCGGCAATATCGGTTTCCAATTGGTCGCGACACTGGGCACGGTCACTGATATCAAACTGAAGTACGCGAGCGGTACCGCCCACGCGTTCAATCTCGGCTAAGGTAGCCTCAGCACCGGCTTTGTCACTCATGTAGTGAACCGCAATGGTAAATCCATCTTTTGCAAGCTGAATGGCAATCGCACGTCCAATGCCTTTGCTTGCGCCTGTCACTAATACGTGTCGTATCATGAAGTAGTCCTATTATCTTGAGAATGACCAATCATTTGATCTAATTTTTCTTGTGATGGTACAAATGCATTCAATTGGCTGGTGGCGAGCAGCTGTCCTTGATGTTCAATACGACAGCTAAACACGGCCATGCCATTACTTTCCATCAGGCGCTCGGCAAAAATGTCGAGGGTATCGCCTTCAGAAAAAGCACTGCATTCTGCTTGGTAGCGACGGCAACCCAATAAAAAAAACCGATCGGAGACGGCTGGCCTTGCAACCATGAATGGTACCCCGACCATCCGGCTACGGATTGGGCCATAAATTCAATGCCGACATACCCAGGAATTGCACGGGAATGCGCATTGAAAAAAAATACAGTCTTCGCGAACGGTGACTTGGCAGTGGATATGTTCTTCTCCAACGTCGATCAGTTCATCGACCAGTACCATGGGTGTGTCGTGGGGAAGTAATTGATGAAGGTGTGGAATCTTAGTCATGTGCATATCCAAAAATCAGACTAATGTTGTTGCCACCAAAGGCAAAGGAATTACTTAATATCGCTGACTTGGTCAGTGTTTGATGTGGCGTCACCAAATTGATCGGCGCCAAATCTTCGGCAATGTGACCGTCATTGACCTGCATGGGTAGATCAATACCATAATGCAGTATGTGCCAGCAAATCGCGGCTTCTACCGCACTTGCTGCCCCCAAGGTGTGGCCAGTAAACGGCTTGGTCGAGCTCACCGGGGTTTGGCTACCGAATACTCGATGAATGGCTTTTGCTTCCATGGCATCGTTCAATTGAGTTGCGGTGCATGGGCATTGACGTAGCCAATGTCATCAGGTGTGAGACCCGCATCGTCTAACGCTTTGCGCATTGCAGCTTCAGCACCAATCCCTTCCGGGTGTGGTGCTGAGATATGGTGGGCGTCTGAGCTATCACCCCCACCCAACAAAGCGATAGGCGGGTGGGCCGGAGCATGAGTAGGCGTGGATACTTCTCTTTTGTCTTGTGGAGACAAAGACAGCAACATAAAGGCTGCGGCTTCACCGATATTGATGCCATTCCGGTTTTGGCTAAAAGGGTTACACATTGTCTGCGAGAGTGCGTCTAAACAGTGGAAACCGTTTAATGTCAATTTGCAAAGAGTATCGACGCCACCAACGATCACTGCATCGACGATACCGGCCTTCAATAAACGTTTAGCCGATAGAAAAACACGACCACTGGATGAACAGGCCGTCGATAGTGTGTAGGTTGGGCCCGTCAACGAAAAATAGTCGGCAATGAACTCCGCGGTATTGCCAATTTCTTGCTGATAATAATGGTAGTCATCTGGGAAGTGCCCGTCCCGCTCATTGGCGAGTAACGCGCGTTCACCATCCGAAATACCGGAGGTGCTGGTACCCACAATCACAGCTATACGGTCTGCACCATATTGTTTAACGGCATGTTCTATATGTGGTGCAATATCAAGCAAGGCAGATAATGCCAACCGATTGTTTGAGGTATCTTGGTGCTGGTAGCGTGCCGCTATTGGGGGCAGTTTAGCCGCGACCTTACCGATCACGGTATCCTTCCCGTCATTCAGGTAGCCTGAAACCGGCACCATGTCGGGTGATTTGCCTTGCTGTAAATGGGTATGAATGTCGTTATGACACTTTCCTAACGCCGAGTGAAATCCGCACCCGTGGATATAAATGGGTGAGGCGGATAACGCTTGGCGTGTTGTGTCAGTCTGGTTGTTGGTCATTGTTATCATTATCGCGATAAAACGCGTGGTTTAAGGTTTTACTTGGGCACGAGATCAGTCGGTTTTCCAACTATCTGGTGTGTGAGTACTGCAATGTCTTGATGATGATGGTGTAACCAAGTTGATGGTTAATAAAGACAATATCTCCGGTTAAACGATCGGCTGCCTGATATCGGATGTCGGCGACAACCGTACCGTGATTATCAATTAGCTGACGGTGTTGCTGGGTCTCAACTAGTTGCCATCCTACCTGTGACAGCGGGCCGTGCCAGGCATCCAATGGCCACAAGGTGATCATCAAATTAAATAGCACTTGTTCGGGCTTGGGCAAAGTGTCACCCAACCCCGGTAGTACGCTGGCTTCAATAGCATTGTTTTCATAAGTCAGGCTGAGAATGCGCGATCCCCACGACGAGAATCCGGCAAGTGCAACCTTGCCACTGTCGACTTGCAGCTGTACCGGCAATTGTTGCTGGTTTTGCGGTTGACTGCCGTGCTTATCCGCGCTGTCCTTTGCCTCTTTTTCAGGTGATGCAGGCCATTGCGCAGTAATCAGCTGGCTGGCTGATAGCGTCTGGCCTAAATCCGCTGGTGTGGGCAAGGTAACAAAAGTATTGGGCGCAATACTGACCTGATTGGCTTGTTGCACGGGAGTCAAACTGCAGCCTGCGATGGTGAGCAAACTGGCCCCGAGCAGGGCCGCTTTCATTGACCACCACATGGTGCGGTGTTGGGTAAAGCTATGACTCATGCCTGTTCCTCTTGCTGAATCGATGCGGTCGCATGTGATGCTGTTTGTGGCTGTGTGTTTTTGCGGGTTCGCGATATCGACATAGAAAGTGGTGCCAATAACCAGGCCACCAAAATACCGATTAGAACAGTAATGCCAAAACTGTGGATCGCTTGGGTATCACTCAGGGCCAGTAAACCAAACGACAATAAGGTTGTTGCAGCCGATAAACTGATGGCTAACAAGGTGCTCTGTGCATGGTCGGCGTTGATCGTTTCATTCGCCGATGTATCGCTGTGACTCTGCTCCGCAAAGAATAACGTGTAATCTATGCCGATGCCCAAAATCAAAACTAAGGCGAGCAAGTTAAACAAGTTCAATGGCACGCCGGTTAACGTGGTCACGGCAATCCCTGCACAACCGGCGATCACCGGTGGCAGAATTAGCAACAGACTTTTCTTGAAACCGTAACGCCATGCCAATAATGCGCCAATTGCCAAGTTGCTGCAATCAGCAATTCAGTGACGCGTATACGGTATTCGCCAAATAGAGCAGATACTTCATCTGCTTTGTCCAAGTAACTCAGGTTGGCATCACGAGTCGCGAACATTTTCAGCACGCCGGGTTGTGACACGCCATTCAACATTACGATCGCCGCTTGTGTGCCGTGTAGCTGTCCGAGCCACAGAAAACGTAAGTGCCTGGAGGCGGGCGAGGCCAAGAATACATCCGGTGTCAGCGGACTGAAGGTTGCTTCCCAATGGACAGGCGTGGATAGTTGTAAACGCTGACTTAATTCCGCGCCTTGCTGTTGATAGAGGCTTTTTACTACTGTGAAGTTGGCGGCTTGCACATCCGCAGGCGGTAAGTATTGGCTTAAGCTTTGAAAGCCATCGAGCACACCTTGCTCGCGGTATATGTCGAGCTGTTGGCTGACGCGTTGCAACTGGCTTAACAACGTCTGCTCATCGCCTGCTGTTACCAGCAACATTTGCTGGCTGCTGCTGACACCTGTAATGGTTTTGATCGTGTCTTCTTGTTGTTTCAACTGTGTCGGTAATGCTTGAAGCTGACGAATATCATCGTTGTACTGGGCGTGATACAACCCAGTGGCTGAAGCCAACACAAGCACAGTTGGAAAGGTGAAACGTACGCCACGGTGCTGCCAGATCGCGAGCCATTGTGTCATCGGCTGACGTAATGGCAGCACGCGCGGCTTGCTCGGTACTTTCGCTAAAATCGGGTACCAACACACCACGGTACCGTAAGCGGCAGAGAGACCGATGGCTGAAAATAGCGACAATTGCTGCAAGCCTGGAAACGGCGCAATCAACATTCCTAAATAGCCGATTAAACTGGTGATCAACCCCAGCGTGATGGCGGTAAAAATGTGCTTGAGCCCGGCACAAGCATCCCAGGATTTACCAGCGGATAATCGATCGGTCAGGTAATGGAACGCGTAGTCAATTGAGACGCCGATCAAGCTGGCACCAAACACCAAACTGAATAGATGTACTTTGCCAAAGAGGGTGATGGTAAACACAAAAGCAGCCAATAGGCCGCAACCAATCGAGAGCAGTGCCAGGGCAAGAGGCAATGGGCTGCGGTATACCGCTAGTAACAGTACAATGATGCCGACAAGAGAGCCTAGCCCGATGGTACTGATTTCACTTTTTGCACTGTCGGTCCCATATGCCGCATAGAAAATGACGCCGGTATGAAGTACTTCAACGTCGTACTGGCTTGCGAGTTGGCGCTCTAGTTCGGTCAATGCAGGCAGCTGTTTTTGTAACGTAAAACTGTAGGCGGAATCATTCAACTCGGCCGTGATCAATGCGTAGGTCTTGCCTTGATATTCCGTGGTTAAAAAGCCGTCCTTCAGGGTGAAACTACCTGCTTGGCGGGTTAACTGCGATAAAAAGTCACGGAACAGTAGGAAAGGATCATTGGCCAATTCAGTCCCCGTGACGCCTGAGAAAGGGTTGTAGACAGCTTGAACCACCTGCTGAACCTGCTGTGCAGGCGCGTCACGTAATCGGATTTGTTGTTCAGCGGTCAGCAGCTGGTGGCGTTTCGGGAAATACAGCTCGCCCCATGCTTGCTGGGCACTTTGGCTAATAGGGCCGGTGACCTCGCTGAACATGCCTAGCGTGTTTAAGGATTGGGTAAATTGTTGAGCGGCGAGCGTCAGTGCTGGCTTACCTTTCCCCTCTTTATCATCGTACTTGTTTTGATCAGCAGATGCTGGTGCACCGATCAAGAAGATGACCTTGTTGCTCATGCTATTGGCAACATGATCAAAGGCTTCTTGAGCTATAGGGTCTTGGCGGTTTTCCGGCAGCAAAGCCAATATATTAGTTTCGATCGGCAGCTGTTCGTTGGCGGTCAGTTGGTAACCAAGATGCCCGCCAGCATCAGCATGGTACACAGCCACATAAGGCCCAGTTTAGAATTGGAAAGCACGTTGTTCTTCTGCCGTCAGATCGGAGGGAGTGGTACGCTGATTACTGAACGTGATGGTGGTTTGGTCTCCACGCACTTCGGTCAGGATCAGGTGATCAATGAAGGTTTTACCGTCAAGAGCGATGGCTTTGAAGACGGCATTCAACGGTGCTGCTTTCGGCGTTAACAGCAGTTGCCAACGACCGTCCGATTTGTCACTCAAGGTGAGGTTAAACTGCTCGGTCAATTGGCGGGTATCGCCCTTGAAAAGTGACAGGAAGATATGGCTGAAATAGAACACCATTGGATTGTCACTGGCTGACATCACTTGTGCAGCCTGATCGCCGAACTGCTGACTCAATTTGTCTTTGGTCAGCACCAGTGATACCGGGAACGGCGTCGCTTGTTGCCATAATAATCCGTGTTGCTCAGCTAACAGAAAGTGACCTTGTGAGGTTAATGGCGCATCGAACATTTCCATCTTGCGGGTTTGCGCGAAATCGCCACGAACCAATGGTTGTGATGACAATGTCTGTTGTAATTCCGGCAGCGTAATAGCCTGTGCGGTTGTAGTCAAACCGCCGAAGCCAAGTATGCAACAAAAAGTTACGGCAGCGTTGAATGTATTGATTAAGCGACGTTTTTTTTCACTGGTTTTAATGTTGACGTAGTTACTTGTTCTGTCGTGTTAGGCGTTACCTGCATGCCATGCCTCCACTTTGTCGGTGAATACTTTCGGCGAAACAAAACACATTTCTTGGTCTTCAATCCCAACAGCCACCTGCATGGTGTGGGCTTTGGTCATACGCTGCTCGGTTTTCGCATCATAAATCACGTAATCTACACGAAGTCGGTTTTCCCATTCTGTTAAGGTCGCGGAAATGCGAATCGCATGGTTGTACGGGATTGGTTTGACGTATTTCACGCGGGTATCAATGATCGGCCACATGTAGCCTGATGCATCATGGCGTGGTAACTGTAGTCGATTTTTTTTCCATCAAGATACGACGTGCTTCTTCAAAGAAGCGGAAGTAGTTACCGTGATACACCACACCCATAGGATCGGCATCTTGAAACGAGGTCACCATGGCGACCTCGGTACGTAATGGTCGAGATTGTTCGGTCATTAATCGATCTACCTTGGATATAAATTGCGATCCTGCATCGCTTTAGGCGCCGTAAACAGGATCGACTCATGAGTTTGGATTGTAATTGAATCAGTACAGCGCCCAATGCTGCTGTTGAATCTTCTCAACGAAGTTACGTAGATCCCCTTCTAGCGGACGATCTTCTATCACTGGGCTAAAGTCGCTGAGTACTGCATCTGTCATGGTTCTCAATGCCGGACTGAAGTGACTGGCATCCAACTCGTTATGGCGTTTACGGATCTCTAGAGCTTGAGTGGCCGCTAATAATGAGGCTGCCGTTACTTGTTCGGTCAATTGCAATACACGTAAGCAATCGCGTGAAGCTATGGTGCCCATACTGACTTTGTCTTGGTTATGACATTCGGTCGAGCGAGAGAACACGCTGGCAGGCATGGTATTTTTCAGCGCTTCCGCTGTCCAGGCTGATACACCAATTTGCACCGCTTTGAAGCCATGGTTAATCGGCTTACGATCCCCTTCGGCGCCGGTTAAGTTAAACGGTAAACCATTATTAAACTTGTAGTCCATTAACTGGGCCATTTGGCGATCCAACAGGTCTGCAATGTTGGCCACGGCGGTTTTCAAGGTATCCATAGCCATTGCAATGTGACCACCATAGAAGTGACCACCGTGCAGGACACGCTCGTTATCGCCGTCGATGATTGGATTATCGTTGGCGCTGTTAAGCTCATTTTCGATCATCTGACGAAGCCAAGGCAAGCTATCTTGCAGCACGCCAATTACATGAGGGGCACAACGTAACGAGTAGCGATCTTGCAGACGGTCACTGTTGCGAGGCGGGCGATCTGCTTGCAGGTCAGAACGTAACCAGCTGGCAATCTGCTGTTGACCTAGGTGTGGTTTCACCGCGAATAATGCCTCGTCAAAATGGAAATCATTACCGTGCATGCCGACGGATACCATCGCGGTTATACGTGTGGCCAGCTGTGCCAGGTATTCTGCTCGTTTGTATGCAATACAAGCCAATGCTGTCATCACCGAAGTGCCGTTCATTAACGCCAGGCCTTCTTTTGGTTTGAGTTTGATTGGGGTTATCCCCAATTCTTCAAAGACCTCGGCAGTTGGGCGAATCTCACCTTTGTAGGTCACTTCACGCTCGCCAATTAAGGCCGCTGCGACGTAGGATAATGGGGTTAAATCACCACTTGCACCTACTGACCCTTCTTGTGGAATACGTGGTGAAATGTCGTGGTTGATCAGAGTTACCAGTTGATTCAGCAAGTCATGACTGACTCCCGAGACACCTTGCGACAAGGAACACAAACGTGTTGCCAGTACAGCTCGGGCTTGCTGGTGGTCGAGGTTCTCACCCAAACCACAACCGTGAAAGCGGGTCAGGTGTAACGGCAGCTCATCGACTAGGTTTGGCGGAATCGCCACCGTACAGGAGTCGCCATAGCCGGTTGTGACGCCGTAAATCACCCCTTCTTCTTTCAGCAGGCGCTCTAGGAATGCCACACCACGGTCGATCTTGGCGGTGTATTCTGGCGCGTTGTTCATGGCGGCTGGTGTGCCGTTGGCAATGGCCATTACGTCTTCGATCGTGAGGCGCTCTGCACCAAAAGTGACGGGTTGCTGGGTGTTATTTTTCATCATTATTTCCACTTAACTGCCAGAAATTAAAGAAGTTGTACCATTGCAGAGGCGCCTTCATCGTGTAATGTTCTAGACGGTTGGCGTACTGGCTAACAACTTGGGTGAGTGCTTCTTCGCGTTGCCCTCTGGGCAGTTTGATTTGTTCACTAAAGGGTTCGAAATACACATCAAAGTGCGGTGACGTTTGTGTGTCGTCTCGTAGCCCAAACATCAAGTAAACCGGTGCTTTTAACACTGTGGCTAACATGAATGGACCTTGTGGAAAGGGGGCGGGTTTTCCGAGAAAATCTGCCCACACCACACGTTGTTCTTTGGTAACAGAGGTACGATCGCCGACAATGACAATCCATTCGCCCTGTTCGATTTTTTTTGTTGCAATAAAATCGCAGTATCTGGCCCCAACTCATTGACTTGGATTAGGTTCAGGTCGGATTTCGGGTTAACGGCCTTCATGACGGCATTGAAGCGTTCAGCGTGTTCGGTAAAGACCAACGCGTTGATTTTGATATGCGTATGACGTCGACTCAGTGCACGACAAAGCTCTAGATTCCCCAGGTGCGATCCTAAAATGACCACCCCGCGCTGTTGCTCCACAATGTGATCAAAATGCTCGAGCCCATGAACCGTTAAATTCTCGGCTGAGAAATCGCCGCGCCATGCCGCCAGTTTATCAAGCATGGTATGACCGAATGATAGCAAATGGTTGTAGCTGGTGAGCTTAGGCGGTAATACCTGATTACGTTCAATGGCATGAGCTTGCAGGCGTGATAAATAGCTTTCAGAGGCGCGGCGGGCAGATTTACCTGTGAAATAATAATAGGCCATCACACCTTTCAGAATCAGATTAAACGCGCGACGCCCCAACAGCGAATAAATAGTGAGCAAGGCTTTGATACCCATGATGGTGCCACGCTCGGCATGGGATGACCAATGTTGCTGCTGGGTATGTTGACGCCTAAGCAGTCTCGGAATGCGTGGCAGCATGCCAAAAAAAAGAGCCGGGTATGCATGGTACTGATCTTGATGTTGTCCCACAGTGCATCGAAATGTGAAATGCCGCCTTCCGGGTAAATCACCTTGGTATCGATGAAACGAACATCACAACCGTCCCAATACATGCGTACCATAATTTCGGTATCGAAATCCATACGTTTACCGACGTTGCTACGTTCCAGCACTTTTATCGAAGGGCCGATTGGGTAGGAGCGAAAGCCACACATACTGTCTTTGATGGCAAAGGAGAGCGTCTCAATCCATACCCAGATGTGGGTCGCATAGCGGCCGTACAAACGGGCTTTTGGCACGGTGTCATCGTATACTGGTTGACCGGAAATTAACGATGTCAGATGTGTTTTCGATTCGGTAATCAGCGTTGGCAAGGCATCCAAATTGTGCTGCCCATCGGCGTCAATTTGGATGGCATGACTGAAACTGTGTTTGAACGCTTCGTATAAACCTGCCGTGACCGCACCGCCTTTGCCTTGGTTTTTGGCCAGCGTTACCAGCATAACGTTTTTACGGGTAGTTTGTGCCTGCAAGATGGATTGTGTCCCGGGTTCACTGCCATCATCGATGATGATGATCGGGAAATCATACGGGGCTAACGCATCCAATACGTCAGGTACTGTCGTACCATGGTTATAGCATGGGATCAGGAAGCAAGGATGGAACGTACTCATACGTTAGCATCCAGTTTTATACGACCTGAGGAATGTGTTCCTTTGGCTGAGGTATAAGCGAAATGCAGTTTCTGCTTATCGGCAAACCATTCCAGAGTGAGAGCAATGTTACTGCCGGGTAAGATCGGCTCTTGGAATTTAATCACTTCCATCCCTGCAAAATGCGTAGGTATTCAGCAGTTTGTGGCCATAATATATGGCCCAATCAATTTGGGTTACACCAGGTAAAAGGGGATGTTGCGGAAAGTGTCCCTGGAAATCCAAAATGTCAGCATCGACGTGCAGCGTCAGTTCGACCTGAGAGGCAGTGCAGTGTTGAGCTGTGATGGTTGGGTTACGTTTTGTCATTATGGTCTTCGTGTTGGTGGTGAAAGTCAGTCATTGAAGCAAGCGTGTTCGAGTTCCGAGGTTCTAGTGATTCGTATCTTTAGTCACACCACTTGTTATGTCTTATCAGTCTGTAAACAATTGCTCCAAATCGCGCACCAAGCGTTTTCCTTGGCTGTTAAGTGGTATTTCATCAACCGTACGATAACGGCGGGGAACACCGACAGGTTCTATCCATCGACGTAACGATTGGCGTAACATCAACCAGAACTTCCCTTTGCCCATCGCTGTTATGCGTTCGTGGCCACTTGGTGTCAAGGTTATGACCGCGGCCAGGCTTAGACGTTGGGTTTCTTCCAACGGCAAAACAGCGGCTTCCTCAATCCATGGTAATTGGCATAAACGATGCTCAACGTCGGTGAGTGAAATACGTTTTTCTTCAATTTTAACAATGCGATCAGCACGGCCTTTCAGCATGAAAGTACTTTCGCTCAAATGCTTGCATTGGTCGCTGGTTTGGTACCACTGCTCGGTATCAATAAACGGCGACAGTACGCGTAGGCAGC
>LLEN01000119.1_pt1 | contig 16632 bp, 17 predicted proteins | sample 595881 | NCBI WGS metagenome assembly LLEN01 (sample SAMN02919314, study PRJNA255460) | bioreactor metagenome | biome: chemostat; feature: culture 2012_10.3; material: sediment; isolation source: day86 10degC chemostat 2012 inoculated with Wadden Sea sediment taken from... | place: Germany: Bremen ...
TGATTAAACCGTTAAGCAAAATATTTTCGCATCTTAGCGGGATCAGTGGCTCAACCATCTTAGGGAGTGGAGAAGTGGCGATGATCCTCGATGTACCTGCCTTGATTAGAGAGGCTGAAACGCGTCGATCGCCTCGTTATATCGGGCATGAAGAGGTGGTGCCATAGGTTTAAGGACCACGGTAAGGTGAAGTACTTATAGAGGTACGGATAAATGGGAACATGGCCCGGATGCCGCGTACTAAGGGGGGCGTAATGACACAAAGTTTAACTCTGGCAACGTCCAGAGGCCAAGAGGACAAAGGTGTGGATATGACATTGGAGCAGCAGCAGTTCTTGACGTTTTTACTGCGAGATGAGCTGTTTGGCATCAATATCCGCCCGATTAAGGAAATTATCGAGTATGGCCAGCTGACCGTGGTGCCTATGGTGCCTGAATTCGTCCGCGGCGTGATCAATGTTCGTGGCAACGTTGTGCCCATTATTGATTTGGCATTGCGCTTTGGCTGGCCAACCACGTCTGTGACCAAGCGTAGCTGCATTGTGATTGTCGAGGTGGAAAGCGAAGGTGAACGCATTGAAATCGGAGTGGTTGTCGATGCGGTGAGTGAAGTCCTTGATATTCCGCTGGCAGATATTGAGCCCGCGCCCAGTTTTGGGGCCAGGCTCCGGACAGATTTTATTGAAGGGATGGGAAAAGTGAATGATGAGTTCATCGTGTTGCTAAATGTCGGCAGGGTGCTGTCCGTCGATGAATTGTCATGCTTGAGGCGCTACAAGAATAGCCATTCTGATGCTGCAGCCGTTGGTTAAAACAGGCTGTAAAAACAGGTGATTTTTGAATGAATAATAACCGGAATATTAATCCAGGGAGGCGTTATGCTTCGTTTTAGTGACATCAGGATGAGACCTAAGTTGATCAGCCTGTTTTTGCTGGTCAGTCTGATCCCATTGGCTATCGTTGTATTTATTGCTGTAAAAGCGGCTGCGGATGCGTTGACCACAGAGTCCAATCATCAGCTTATTGCTATGCGTGATGTGAAAAAGTCCCAGCTTGAAGGTTATTTTGCGGAGCGCCAGAGCGATTTAGGTGTTCTTGTCGATACTGTCGATACGCTACGCACCAATACGCTGAATAAACTACATGCGGTAAAAGGGAGCAAGCGGGCTCAGATAGAAGGACATTTTCGTGAACTGCAGGACGATATTGTTATCCTTGCCGAAAATGACACCGTCTCCGAGGCGTTATCAGGGTTTGATAGTGCCTATCGAAATGCTGGCCAGCAAGCCGGTGATGAGGCCTGGCAGGCCGTGAACAGTCAATATGGATCGTGGCTGAGCCGTTACAAAGAGCACTACGGCTTCTATGACATGTTCCTGGTAAATGTTGATGGTGAAATTGTTTACTCGGTCTCCCAAGAAGCGGATCTCGGGCAAAATATTAAAACAGGTACTCTGCGTGACAGCGGTATTGGCCAGCTCTTTAGCAAAGCCCAGTCAGGCGTCGCTATTGAAGACTTCTCGCCTTATGCCCCATCGAATAATCAGCAATCGGCATTTATCGGTGCGCCAGTCATCAAGAATGGTGAGCTTATGGGTGTGCTTATCATGCAGATCCCGACTGAGGGTATTGATGCCGTTATGCTGCGCGATGATAACCTCGGCGAGACGGTTGAGACTTATCTCGTCGGCAAGCAGGCAGGCAGTACTACATTACGTAGTAATTTTGTCAGCTCTGACGGGCTGATCGCTTGATTGGTATGTCATCGAACGAATCGTTTGTTGAGGAGGCACTGGCAGGCAAGATGGTGAAGGTATTTTCACTGATCAGAGCGGAAGGCTTCTGCTGGTATCGGCCTCTCCGTTAGAAATATATGGGCTGAGCTGGGCACTGATTTCGGCCATTGATCTTGAAGAAGCCTTTATCAGTATAAAACAGGGTGAAACAACCGACTTCCTAGCAAACTATACCCAGAAGTATGGTTACTACGATCTTTTCCTTATCCATCCCGAAGGTGACGTGTTCTACAGTGTGAGCCATGAACCGGATTACCAAAGCAATATGGTGGATGGCAAATACGCAGACTCAAATTTAGGTCAGCTGGTAAGGCAGGTGCTGCAGACTCGACAGTACGGCTTGGTCGATTTTGCGCCCTATGCCCCGAGTAATGGTGAGCCTGCCGCCTTCATTGCCCAGCCGTTAATTGAGAACGGTGAGATTGAACTGGTGGTGGCCATTCAGTTGCCGCTGGAAGCTATCAATTCAATTATGCAGCAGCGAAGCGGGATGGGGGAAACGGGTGAGACTTATCTGGTCGGGATGGATAAGCGGATGCGATCTGACTCATTCCTTGATCAGGAAGGGCGTTCGGTGATGGCCTCTTTTGCCGGTACGGTAGAGCGAAATGGTGTCGATACCCAGGCCACGAGTGCTGCTTTGGGAGGGGAAACCGGAATCAATCGAGTAAAGGACTATAACGGGAACACGGTATTGTCGGCTTATACCCGAGTTGATGTCGGTGATACTCACTGGGCCTTGTTGGCCGAAGTGGATGAAGCCGAGGTCAATGAGCCGATAACTAACCTGCTCATGATTGTTGGTTTGGTGATTGGTGCTGCTGTGGTACTGATTGTGTTGGTGGCAATGGTCGTTGCCTCGACCATTACCCGTCCGTTGGCAACAGCATTGCAGGTTGCCGAGGCAATGGCTACTGGCGATCTGAACAGTAAAATCGAAACAAGCAGCAAAGATGAAACCGGTCAGTTGTTGCGTAGAATGGGGCATATGAGTAATCAGCTGCGTCAGATTGTGGGGGATGTAAACAGCAATGCCAACGGTTTGGCCAGTGCTTCAGAAGAGATAAGTGCCACAGCGCAGTCTCTAAGCCAGGCAGCGAGTGAGCAGGCGGCGAGTGTCGAGGAGACCAGTGCTTCCCAGGAACAGATTGCCGCATCTGTACAGCAAAATGCCGAGAACGCCAAGATAACCGATGACCGGGCAACCAAAGCATCAAGCCAGGCAGCCGAGGGGGACGAGCAGTAAGTGAAACCGTTATTGCGATGAAGGAAATTGCTGAAAAAAAATCAGCATTATCGAAGACATTGCCTACCAAACCAATCTGTTGGCACTCAATGCAGCGATTGAGGCCGCAAGGGCCGGTGAACATGGTAAAGGCTTTGCCGTGGTTGCGGCGGAAGTACGCAAGTGGCTGAGCGTAGCCAGGTTGCCGCGCAGGAGATCAGCAATCAGGCTGGTAATAGTGTGCAGGTTGCCGAACAAGCGGGGCATTTGCTTGACGAGATTGTGCCCAGTATTACCAAAACCGCGGAGCTGGTACAGGAGATCGCTGCTACCTCGGATGAGCAGGCTAGCGGTGTGACTCAGATTAGTGTCGCAATGGGACAGATGGACCAAGTCACCCAGCAGAATGCTTCGGCTTCTGAAGAGCTGGCATCGACGGCTGAAGAAATGAGTGCCAGGCCGAGCAGCTACAGCAGTTGATGAGCTTCTTTAAAATCAATGAGTTGCCTGCCTATGATCCAGAGAATCAGAAGTTGAATGTTACCAGCAACCATACGAGACCATCGTCAGTTTTGCCCCCTAAGAAATCAGCGAGAAAGCCGGAAAATAAGCATCAGGAGCTGATCGAGGAGGACTTTGAAGCCTTTTAGGACGACATAGCCTCAATTGGCTGTCCCTTCGGGTAATAAATGAACGCCTAGTTGCCGCTGCAAGCTGGCAACAAGGCGCTCACCAAGAAAAGCAGTGATTCATGTGATGGCAAAAGGGAGGACGCCATGGAGTGTAAACGTGCAGTCCAGAATAAATCTGGCGATTTATTCACCCTGGATGCCATTTCTGACAGGGAGTTCGCTCGGTTTCAGCAGTTAATTTATGACCTGGCAGGTATTACTCTTGGTGAACACAAGAAAAATCTGGTTGCTGTGAGGTTGGCAGATCGGCTGCGACATTTTTCCTTAACTAGCTTTGCTGATTACTATCGGCTCTTAATGAACGATCCCCCTGCGGGAGAGCTGCAAATCGTGGTTGATCACCTAACGACCAATGAGACACATTTTTTTTCAGAGAACCCCGCCATTTTGGCTTCATCCAGAGGCAGATACTGGATAAGAGAACCTCGACGGTGCCACTTCGGTGTTGGAGTGCTGTCTGTTCAACAGGAGAAGAGCCGTATAGTTTGGCTATGCTACTGGCAAGCCATTTCGGCGAAACGGCGGATTGGACGGTGCTGGGTTCTGATATCAATTCCAATGTATTGGGCCAAGCGCGTAGCGGGCTCTATTTAAACTCGCGACAGGCTGAAATTCCGATTCGATACTTGCAGCAATATTGCCTGAAAGGTGTTCGCTCCCAGCAGCACATTGTTAATCAACAATCAATTGCGCCAGCATGTTCGTTTCAAACAGATCAACCTGAATGCTTCGTTGCCAAGCATAGGCTTGTTTGATCTGATCTTGCTACGCAACGTTCTTATCTATTTCTCGGCAGAAACTAAGCACGATGTTGTGTTGCGCGTGTTGGAGAAGCTCAAGCCCGGCGGCTATTTGCTCGTTGGTCATTCTGAGACGATTACAGGGATCAGTGATCAACTGCGTTTGATAAAGCCCAGTATCTACCAAAAGGTATGATGGTAATTTCATCAAGGATTCGGCATTTTTAGGTAGGTGATATGGAAAGAAAAAAAATAAAGGTAATGGTGGTCGATGATTCGGCTGTTGTTCGTCAAGTCGTATCTTCTGTGTTGAAGACCGACAGTGAAATTGAGATTTGTGGTGCTGTCGCTGATCCTCTGTTTGCGATGACAAGGATGCGAATGCAGTGGCCTGATGTCATTGTCCTTGATATTGAGATGCCTCGAATGGATGGGATTTCTTTTCTCAAAAAAAATTATGGCTGAACGGCCAACTCCTGTGGTGATCTGCTCTACCTTAACGGAGAAAGGAGCGGAAACTACCATTCAGGCGATATCTGCAGGTGCGGTTGAAATTATCACCAAGCCAAAGGTCGGATTAAAAGGGTTCCTACATGATTCAGCCAAGGTGCTGATTGGTGCCGTCAAGGCTGCCAGCAAGGCGAATTTAAAGCCGCTGCAGTCCGTTTCTGTTAAAGCTTCAAACTTGAAAGTTAAGCCTAAGCTGAATGCCGATAGTGTACTTGCTGCCGGAAAGGCCTCGAGCCTGAAGACGACAGAGCAAATTGTTGCAATTGGCACTTCGACGGGTGGCACCCAGGCACTTGAAATCGTATTAAAGGCCCTGCCTCGGTTGTCTCCGGGAATCGTTGTTGTTCAGCATATGCCTGAGAAATTCACCGCCGCTTTTTCAGAGCGGCTTAATAGCTTATGTGAGATCGACGTCAAAGAGGCCAAACACAGAATGCGCGTACTACCTGGCCAGGCTTTGATTGCCCCTGGTGGGAAACATATGCTGCTCAAGCGGAGTGGGGCGCAATATTATGTTGAAGTGATCGATGGACCGTTAATTAGTCGTCACCGCCCTTCGGTCGATGTGCTGTTTCGCTCGGTAGCTCAATCGGCTAGTGCCAATGCATTGGGGATCATTATGACGGGCATGGGAGATGATGGCGTCAAGGGAATGCTGGAGATGCGGCAGGCCGGGGCAGTTACTCTGGCGCAAGATGAGGCAAGCTGTGTGGTATACGGAATGCCTAAGGAGGCTGTCAATCGGGGAGCGGTTGAACGCAGCTTACCGCTGGTCGAGATCCCGCAGGCAATTCTTGATTACAGCCAGTAGGTAAAATGCCTGTTATTCGCCACAGTGCATTCTTCCCACCATGCCTGTGTTGAGTGTTGAGATGTTAACGGCATAATGGGTGGGCCTGTTTGTCCTTGATCGTGACTTCCAGCTGTGGATAGGCAATGGTAATGTTGTGCTGGATAAACTTGGTTTTGATCCGATTGTGTAGATCATGGGTCAAACTCAGTCGGTGGGCGGTTTCTGCCGCATAAGCCCGGACTTCAAAGTTTTGGCTGTCAGCAGTCAGGGTCAGGAAAAAGACCTCGGGGGCCGGGTTATCCAATACCAGTTCGCACTCCTCTGCGGCTTCAAATAGCAGTTTGGTCACAAGTTCGCTGTCAGCAAGGTATTTGACGCTGATAGAGATAGTTACCCGGGTTATAGGGTCGGACAGCGACCAGTTAACAAACTGCTCGGTGACGAATGCCTTGTTTGGCACAATGACTTCCTTGCGATCCCAGTCAACAATCGTTGTTGCCCGAGTTTTAATGACAGCCACCACACCGGTCAACTGGCGGATGGTGACGGTATCACCGATACGGATCGGTTTTTCGAATAAGATTATCAGCCCTGAAATGAAATTGGCAAAGATCTCTTGCATACCAAAACCCAGTCCGACCCCGAGTGCGGCAACCAGCCATTGCATTTTGGACCAGTCAAAGCCAATAAGTCCCGAGCCGATGATAATTCCCAGAAATATCGCGATATAGCGTGTTAACGAGGTAATGGCGTAGCCCGTACCCGGCGAGAGGTCTAAATGCTGCAGAACAAGCAGCTCCATTGCACCCGGCATGTCACGGGCGATAATGGCAGTAAGCCAGAAGGCCAAGACAGCAAGCAAGAGGCTTTTCAGTGAGATAGCGCTGAGCTCGTCGATACCGTCGATGGTGCTGGTAACGTCCCACAGAGTGACATCTTCAAGGAAGGTAATTGCCTGATAAAAATCAGACCAGACAATGGCAACCATGGTGAGGTAAATCAACAGCAGTAATGAGCGCAGCAGGCGTAGCGATTGGGCACTGATTTTTTTTCTAGATCGATTTCAGGCTCTTCGACTTCGATTTGCATCTCGCGACTGCTGAAGCTGTCTTCTTTCTCTTCTTCCATTTCTGCTAATCGCTGAGCCAGGATTTCTTGCCGTTTGGCTTTGGCTCGGTCAAAGGCTAAGCGTCTTTTCTGTAGTAGCATCAGGCGCTTTGTCAGGTAGTAAATGAGCAGGGTGATAACCCCAAGAACCGCCGACACTTCCAGCTTGTTCATGACGGACTGTGAAGAGGTTAGGTAACCTTTAAGTGCGGTGTAGTTGAGAATCTGGGGGATGATAATCAATACCCACCAAAACAGGTTGTGGCCAATGTGTGCTTTGCCCTCAGGAATATCACCATAGGTCATGGGGATTTTCTCGTGATATAGCCGCCATAGGAAAAAGCTGACAGCCAGGTTGCTGATAATAAAGGCAAGTCGGCCAAGGGTGGCACTGACATCAATATCGCTGTAGAGGTTGGCAAAATCCTGTACCACCATCATGGGTAGGTAGATCCACAATAGTTGTCGGTAGTGGGCGAAAGAGCGGTGAACCAGCTCGGGATCCCAGTCAAAGTGGCCGATGAACAGGCCATCAGTTCGGACGAGCTCTCGCATGAAGCAAAACACAGCCAACGACATGGGGACAGCAAGAGCTTGACCGAGGTGGTGTACAAACGGGTACTGCCAGGCTGCACTAAGCAATACGCCGATAAGGCCAACAATAAAAGGAAATGGCCAGGCAAGTATGAAGGAAGCGCAAACATTGAAAGTACTGAAACGGAATTTATCTTGTGTCACCTTGCCAATCATCTGGCTGGTGGTCATGAGGTATTTTTTTTCCAGTGCTTCCTTACCCAGGTGAGTGAGATGATGATAATGGCAAGAAAACTCAACACGAAGATCAGTGTGGTGGTGTCTACTACAGCAGGAATTTTTATTAGATTGACCCACTGAAAAGGCGAGAAAAACCATTTGAGTTTATCCCAGGTATTAGCGATAAGGCTAAAGCTGAACGGGTTGGCGTTCGGTGCCCAGAAAAGTCGCTTGGTGGCCTGACTTCTCAAGTCGTTTAGATTGGTATTGAGATTTTCATAGGCGACTTTCAATGTCGCCTGCTGATAAATCAAGGTATCAGAATTGTCGAGCAACTTATCTAGCAGGGTTAGATTGGTTTCGATGAGCTCCTGCTCTTTTTGTTGTTGTTCGGGCGTTAGTTCTTTGGTCCGCGGACGTTGGGAGAGCTCCTTTAGCGAATCATACTGTTGTTGGTATTCATATTTATTAATTTGGCTTTGGGCAATGTCCTTATCGAGCGCTTCTATTGGTGGATTGGACGGTAGTCGTTTCATCCGGGTTCTGAGGTTTTCGCTAAAGGCCGGGCTGAGCTTTAACCAGTCAGCCATTGTCTCGAGATCCTTTGCCGTTCTGTTCACAATTTCTGTTTTTTTTCAGTGGCTGCTTGTTGTTGCTGCTGTATTTGTTCGGTTTTGCCCGTGAGATTGGTAAGTTCGCTGGTATAGCGATTGTTTTCTTTCAGCAGGCGTTTTAGGGGGTTAGGTTGGTCGTCAAGCTCTTGCGGCAACGTCTCATTGCCCTTGGTGGATTGGACGGTATTGACCCGCATAACACGGCTAAGTTTTCGCTGCAGGTTGTTGCGATAGGCCTGGCGAGCCTCGATTTCAACGTTGCTGAGCTGGATATGCTGTTTTGCGAGGGTTCGCCTATTTCCCGCGCTGAGCTGTTTGGCCTCGAGTGTGTATAACTGGCTGACATAATACTGGTGGGCGATTTCCAGGATAAGCAAGGCGTCGTCATTATCTGTTTGCTGTTGTTCATGTTTGAGTCGGGTTTCCGTTTTTTTTGACCTTGTCGCGCAATTGTTCAGACAAGTAAGAGAATTCATCGATACCTTGCTCGATAGCTTGGAGGTCGTTTTTGTTGTTACTGCGGGTTTGTTCGAGTTGCTCAAGCCGATTGTCCTGTTCGGCTATCTCCAGCATCAGCTCATCTTGTTTCCAATCGTTGAAATCTGGAAATTCGGTGGCAGAAAAAGCGGTGATTTGAGCCGCAACCTCCTCAGTTTGTTCGCTGAAACTGGTGACAAGATCACGGTACTGCCGGGTTTGCTGGTGGAATTCAATCGTTTTTTTTCTAACCGGCTTTTTGCCAGAGTAAAGGAATCAAGAGTCTTGATAATCTCAGGGTTTTGGCTTTGTTGCTGGAGCGCTTCTATTTTTTTGGTCAAGTAGCAGCAGACGAGATTCATTCTCCTCAGAGGCGCCGATGGCCCACCCCGTAGCGAAAAAGAGTAGGAAGAGTAGGAGTGAAAGCCATAGTCTCATCACTGATTCCTGTTGTTGGCGAGAAACAGCAAAGCAGGAAGCTGCTCTAATGTGATTCTTTGAAGTGTAGCAGTGAATAAAAACAATCGATTGGGCGAAGAATGGTACGATTTGAACCATTCATCGTCAGTCGTGAATAATTTCAACATAAAGCGCTTGACCCTAACGCGTTAAGCCATTACATTAGCCGCCGTTGAGACGCACAGCGTCGAACAACAATGTGGTGAGGTGTCCGAGTGGCTGAAGGAGCACGCCTGGAAAGTGTGTATACGGCAACGTATCGAGGGTTCGAATCCCTCCCTCACCGCCATCATCTATTAAGATGAGAAAATTTGGAGAGATGGCTGAGTGGTTGAAAGCACCGGTCTTGAAAACCGGCATACGTTTGTAGCGTATCTAGGTTCAAATCCCTATCTCTCCGCCACATTCGAAAGGCTCGCAGAAATGCGAGCCTTTTTTTTCGTTTTTTTTATCGTTTATGAAAGTTGAGTGTGATGGTGTCCAAGCTAATAGTCTGAACTTTTTGAGTGACAATATTTTTTTTCTACTGAAATTTCGAAATGCAGTTGTATTATTTATACAAATAGAATAATTATGAATAACGACACATCCTGTTAATGTTTATTGTTTATAATAGACGTTATTATTAATTGTTCTTCTTATATAAGAACGCATCATACATTAATTATAATGGAGTTATTATCATATATAAAATCATGAACTCATTATTTAATGGCTTTTATATTTTTCTATTCTTTATAAATGTTTGTTACGCTTTTAATTCGTAGCGGGTGATGTTCGTATAATTCGCTTATTGTTCGTATATTCTATCATTTCAACTTTACAGTATAGATTTATTGGTTCTGGTACTGAAGTGCACTCACATCCATTTAAATAAACTCACAACAATAAATATAAAAGGTTAAATATTAATAATGACTTATAAAAACTTGTCGGTAGGAAAGAAAATTGCGGTTGTTTTTGCCGCTATTGCTGCAATTATTATTGCATTTGGTGTGTTTTTGATGAGCGAGCTTAAATTGGTTCGAGAGGGAACCGTTAACTTTACAGATTCGACGTTACCTAGCGTATTGTCGGTTGAAGCATTGAAGTATGAAATAGCGAGTAATCGAACAACTCAGTTCTTTACTTTGACACATCGTAATGACGTCGAAGAAATGAAAAGCACACTTCAACGGACTCAGAGGGATAGCCAGCGTATTGAAAGAATGCTGGAAAGTTATGGGGCTACTGTGGCGTCTGATCATGAGCGTCAAATTTTTATGCGGGTTAATAATGCATGGGGACGTTATGCTGATGCCATTAATGTATTTGAGTCAGCCTCTGAAAAGAATGACTTTATTAAAGCCGAGCAGGTGTTGATTAATACATATAGCCAGTTTAATGAACTGATGATTGCTCTGGATGGTTTGCGAGATCTTAACCTCGATTTTGTAGCGAATAATCGTACAGACATGCTTGCAAGCATAGCTCGTGTTATTACTCTGACTTTCTCTTGTATTTTCGGTTTGTTGATTTTGATGGTAATAATGAACGTGTTCCTGACCGACAGATCTGTTTCGCTCTTAACTTGGTGATGATGCTTTCTGGTGAAATAGCATCGGGTAATTTAACGCACTACTTGAAGCGAGATGAAATTGGTAATGATGAACTTGGGATGCTAGCTGATTCCTGTGTCAAGATGCAGGACAATCTCCGAGGACTTGTGGAGGACATTGTTGCGGCGGTTACTCAATTGAGCGCGGCTGTTGAAGAAGTGAGTGCTGTTTCAGAACAATCTTCGCAAGGGATGAAGCAACAGCAAGATGAAATCACGATGGTCGCGACTGCGATGGATCAGATGAAAGCGACCGTTGCTGATGTTGCTAGCAATACTGAAGTGGCATCTATCTCTGCAACATCGGCGAACGATGAAGCCAAGTTAGGGAGTAAGGATGTACAGCAAAATATTGAATCGATTTTGAAGGTCTCGCAGGAGATCGAGAACGCTGGTGAGTTGGTAGATCAACTTGAAAAAGAGTCAACTAACATTAGTATTGTCGTTGACGTTATCCGCGGTATTGCTGACCAAACGAACCTGTTGGCACTGAATGCGGCCATTGAGGCTGCACGTGCAGGGGAGCAAGGGCGTGGCTTTGCTGTTGTGGCTGACGAGGTTCGAACCTTGGCCGGACGAACCCAAGACTCGACGAGCGAAATTGTTTCTATTATTGATAAGCTGCAAAAGAGTGCCAGTGAGGCCAAAGAAGCCACGAGTGGAAGTTGTAGCATGATCCAGGAATGCGTCACTCAAAGCCATACTACCGGTGAAACGATCCATAAAATCGAACAGACGGTTGCGCAAATTGCTGATATGAGCCTGCAGATTGCAAGTGCTGCAGTGAGCAGGATTCAGTAACGGAAGAGTTAGGTCGCAATATCGAAAGTATTCACCAGTCATCGACTGAAGTGGCTGTTGGTGCAAATCAAACAGCGAAGGCAAGTGTTGAATTAAGTCAGTTAGCTGCCAATTTGCAGTCTATGATGAGCCGGTTCCGCGTGTCGTAATCATGGTTTAGTTCCTTCTTTTTGTGTTAATTCTAAAACCACGGACTATGTGCCCCGGCAGAAATGTCGGGGCTTTATCGTCTTGGTTTTTTTTATGGCTTAATGTTCTGGTTCAGGTGGAATAGATTATCGGGATCGTATTGCCGTTTGATCTCTACCAGACGCTGGTAATTGGTATCATAGGCGGCTGATACACGATCGCCTTCCTCGGCCGTCATGAAGTTGACATAGGCGCCGGCGGAGGCGTATGGGGTCGTGGCCTTGAAAAATGCTCGGGCCAATTGATCGCCTTTTCATCTTCTGACGGTTGTTCCCAGCGGGCATGAACGTTGAGAACAAACTTGGCATCACGGCTGCTATAGGCCATAGCATTGGCTGGTACTCTGTTCGATGCACCTGCGAGCTGGCCGATGAAGATCTCGCATTGCGAGGTTGGCAGCTTGTCAGCAAAGCTGATCAACTGATCCAGTGCGTCATCGCATAATTCACTGAAGTTGTGTGACTTCCAGTAGTTACGCTGTCCTGGTGTTAGCAGGGGATCGAAGGCCTGCTGCCAGTCAGTATAGGCTGGGCGCCGATGTGTTCGCCGTGGCGTTGCCAAAACCGTGCAGGGGAGCGATCAGCTTTTCACCTTCCTTGATATCACCAACGTAAAAAAAACTGCCAGAACAATCACTTCTTTGCCGTGGATCGCTTCGGGCAGGAAAGGTAAGGGCGGTGCCTGGCGCATCACTACCCAGACATTCAAGTCTTCGGGCGCGCTTTCGGTAAACTCTCGATATTGGGTCAGAACCTGCTTGGCCTGCTCAAAGGGGAATACGATGAGGCCGGCGAGGATCTCAGGGCCTACGGGATGAAGCTGGAATTCAAATTCGGTGATCACCCCAAAATTGCCACCGCCGCCGCGAATGGCCCAGAACAGATCAGGGTTTTCGTTTTCGGAAGCGGTTAACTGGCTTCCGTCGGCGGTGAGTACCTGTGCCGAGATTAGGTTGTCGATGGTCATGCCATATTTACGAGTCAGCCAGCCAAATCCGCCGCCGAGGGTGAGCCCTGCAATGCCAGTGTGGAATTGATGCCAACAGGTGTGGCTAACCCATGCTGTTGCACTGCGGTGTCAAAATCACCCAGGGTCGCGCCGGGTTCGACATAAGCTCGGCGTTTACTGGGTTCTACCCGGATATTATTCATTTTGGATAAGTCGATCATTAGACCACCGTCGCAGATGGCGTTACCGGCGATGTTATGGCCAGCGCCACGGACTGATATTTCAATGTTGTTATCTCGGGCGTAGGCGAGAGCCACAGGTACATCTGATGCACAGGCACACTCGACGATGACCGCCGGACGGCGATCTATCATTGCGTTCCAGATCTGTCGGGTTTCCTCATAGCTCGGATCGCCGGGGACGATCACCCGGCCTTGGATTTGGTTGCTGAGCTGTTCATTGAGGTGATTCATATTGGTTTCTCCCCTCTGCTGCCTGCCACTGTGTTGTTCACATTAGTCAAAACTTTAGCATCGTTCGGGAGAATTGCTCATGAGGAGAAGAATCGGCTTTCTATTATCAACACTGCTTTAGCTCATCACCTCACCTATTTAATTGATATCCAGCTTGGAACTAGCCAGTTTCTTATCATCAGTTGTATATCAGTGTCTATATCATTGCTTTTGCAATATGCAATCAATGACCCATACTTGAATTATGATTCGTAACAAAATGGATTTTTTTTATGCATGCAGCGTTATATGGGTGGGGATTATCAATTACCTTTCTCGCATCACTTGGTGCGTTCTTCCATTTATCATTAACGCCAGAAAATGATAGGCAAATCAAAACTGAACAGTTGCATGGTGTGAGTGAGTATTATGTCTCGCCTGTTGAAGCACCTTCTCTCGAAGAGCCGGAAATGATAAAGCTGGGTTTTGAACTATTCATAGATACAAACCTTGGTTCTAATGGAAAAGTAAGTTGTGAGTCTTGTCATCATCTTGAAGGCAATGGAGCAGAAAACACTCGATTTTCGACTGGTGTTGCGGGAATTGGTACAAGAAATTCCTTAACGGTGTTTAACGTTAGCTTGAATTCGCGCTTCTTCTGGGATGGTAGAGCTGCCAGTTTAGAACATCAGATGGATGGTCCTATACAAAGTTCACTCGAAATGGATACAAATTGGAATGAAGTTGTAGCTATGTGCAAGGTTCGCCAGCTTATAAAGATCAATTTAGCACTTTGTTTAATGGTGAGGTTTCTGAGCATAACATTAAGTATGCCTTGGTAACGTTTATGGAGGCTCTTGTTACACCGGATGCACCATTTGATTTATACCTAAAAGGTAACCATGATGCGATGAATCAAACCGCCATTCTGGGTTGGGAAAAATTTCAAAAACTAGGGTGTGTTATTTGTCACCAGGGGCAGAATATTGGTGGAAACTTATTTCAAAGGCTGGGTAATGTTCAAGCCGGTGAACAAATTCCTGGTGAACAAGATTTAGGTCGCTACAAGATCACAGGGAATGAGAATGACAAGTTTGTATTTCGCGTATCGAGCTTAAGAAACGTGGCAAGAACAGCCCCCTATTTTCATGATGGGCGAGCTGAAACATTGGAGGAAGCTATTGTTATCATGGCAAGACTTCAGTTAGGGCAAGAGCTTGATGCTATCTCTGTCATTGAGATCAGTGCTTTTCTTACATCGCTAAGCGCACCTAATCCTCCTATTTTGGAGGAGTTAATAAAATGAATCGTCAATATACACCCAAATATGAGCTCTGCATTATCGGGGTCATAACTCTGATAGGCGCCCATTTGATATTTAGTATCTATAGTAGCTATGTTAATTCGTATTATCAGAAAGAATATATTGGTATTTCGCAAAAAGTCACTCATGTCACAGAGCAAATCTATAATTTCGAGTACACAGAAACTAAGTCTTACGATACGCTTGCAACTGCGTTGGTTGATATAGAGCTTAGGGCTGAATTTCTCCATGATTATCTGCAGAAATCGCAGTTTATTCCTTTTCAATCTATGGCTGTTGTCAGTGCCAGAGCAGCAAAACAAGCTAAACTTATTTGCCTCGATCTTCAAGAGTTCACTCGGGCGATTAATTCAGTTTTGAGTGCCAAAGTTTCATTTGAATATGCATCTAGAACGATATCGAATATTCAAAAAAAACACTGCTTGAGGAATATACAGATCCCATTGAACAGATAGCTATTTTGCACTCTGTCTATCAGCCATCGTCAAAGAAAAAGGTTCCTGAAACATTGGCTCAGAATCAGTTGTTCCGAAATTTAAACAGTTATGTCTCTCTTCGGGAGCGGGTTGGTGCTGCGATTCAGATAGAACAACTGAATCTCACGAAAGCGCATATTCAAGCTAAGCTCGATACGTTAAATAATTACTGGATAGAGCAATCGGCAAGAAGCAAAGTCGAGGCGACGATATCAGCTTTAAGTTTGCTGCTGGCACTTGGCGTTTATTTTTTTTCTGGCGACAATGGAACAACTATCGACAGTCAACGGCTTATCAAGAAGAGCTGTTAGATGTTGAGCATGAACGATCCAAATTAAGTTTGGCGCTAGAGTATGCCCAAGACACGATTATTATTACTGACAAAGAGGGGGTGACGACTTGGGTAAATAAGGGGTTTGAAGCGTTGACGGGCTATTCGTTTAACGAAGCGGTAGGAATTAAGCCCGGTGATCTGTTGCAAGGGGAGGAGACAGATCAAAACGAGAAGCAGCGTATCTCTGATAGTTTGCAACACAGGCAAAGTATTCAAACTGAATTGCTAAACTATCACAAGGACGGTACGCCTTATTGGATTGACATGATTATTACTCCAATTTTTAATGTCCATGGCGAGATAGTGAATTTTATTGCGGTGGAGCGAGATGTCACCAAACGACGAGAGCTGGAGCAGAACCTAGAACTCAGTGTAGAGCAGGCTGAATCGTCCAATAAAGCAAAATCTACCTTCCTTGCGACCATGAGCCATGAATTGCGAACGCCGTTAAATGGCATCCTGGGGATGGCGCAAATCATTGAAAGTTCGGCAGAGAATGAAACACAGAAAGAACAGTTAGATATTTTGATTGAATCTGGCGAGCACCTACTTTCATTACTCAACGATATTCTTGATTTCTCTAAGATAGAGCAGAACAAGTTGGAACTTGAGGCAATCCCTTTTCAATTTGAAGATATTATTTCGCCCATTATCTCTACCTATAAAGCTTTATGTGAGGATAAGGGGGTGCAGCTCGTTATTGAAAATAATATCCCTAGAGAACGGGGATTCAGTGGCGATAAAGCCCGCATCCGCCAAGTGATTTTTAACCTGCTAAGTAATGCTGTTAAATTCACACCGCAAGGTAGCATAACTCTGATTTTCTCTGAGCAACCTAGCAGTGAATGCTCAGTAAGTAAGTTGAACTCTTCTTTGCCTAGTAAATCCTCGGTTTCAATTGTGATTAAAGATTCAGGCGTGGGTATTTCACAAGAGCGTTTACAACATATCTTCGATCCGTTTGTTCAGGCCGAGTCTTCTACGACAAGGGAATTCGGCGGAACGGGGCTAGGGTTGGCAATAGTGAAACAGCTGGTGCAGTTAATGGACGGCAGAATCACTGTCCAAAGTGAGACAGGGGTAGGTACTACCTTCTTTATTGATACTGAATTGGAAGTGACTACTGTAATATCACAAAAACCACATAACAAACAATTGCTTAGTCAGCAAGCTATCAAGAAGGTACTATCCATTCTTATTGTGGAAGACAACCCAATTAATGCCGTGGTGACGAAAACGTTTTGCCAGAAGCAAGGTCACAATGTGTTGTTGGCAGAAAACGGGCTTGTAGCAATTGGAATTCTAAAAAGGAAACGCTTTGACTTGATCATCATGGATAACCATA
>LLEN01000120.1_pt1 | contig 16603 bp, 21 predicted proteins | sample 595881 | NCBI WGS metagenome assembly LLEN01 (sample SAMN02919314, study PRJNA255460) | bioreactor metagenome | biome: chemostat; feature: culture 2012_10.3; material: sediment; isolation source: day86 10degC chemostat 2012 inoculated with Wadden Sea sediment taken from... | place: Germany: Bremen ...
TAAATCATTGCTGCCAGCTATTTTGAATGAAAAGATATACAGCAAAGGGAGATGAGATAATGAGTAACAAGTTGCCTGAAGACTCGGCGCTGGATGTTTATAGCAAAGATGATGTTGAAGTTTTGTCGACGGAGACGCTGTATCAGGGATATTTCAGCATGGTGAAATACCGTTTTCGCCATAAGCTTTTTGCCGGAGGCTGGAGTGAGCCGCTAGAGCGGGAACTGTTCGAGCGTGGCCATGCCGCCGCCTTGTTACCTTATGATCCGGTTGAGGATAAAGTTGTTCTGGTCGAGCAATTCAGAGTCGGTGCCATGGCCGCAGATTGTTCGCCTTGGCAGCTGGAAATTGTGGCCGGTATTATCGAACCCAATGAGACTGCTGAAAATGTGGTCAGTCGCGAGGTAGTAGAAGAAGCAGGTGTGACTGTCACTCAGCTGGAAAAAAAATTACCCGTTACCTGTCGAGTTCCGGCGGTTGTTCAGAAATGCTTGATGTGTTTGTCGGCCGGGTTGATAGCAGCAAGGCACAGGGAATTCATGGCTTGGCCCATGAGGGCGAAGATATTCGTGTGCATGTGGTATCGCGACAGGAAGCATACCAGTGGGTTGAATCTGGTAAAATTGAGAATGCAGCCTCAATCATTGCGCTACAATGGTTGCAGCTAAACTATTTAGGTTTACAGGCTAAAGCTCAATAACCAGTCCATTGGTTTAAGGACACCGATTGAATAAAAGATATACCGTTGATTTTGCTGGAATCATGCGTTTATATGAAACTAATTATGCGAAGCTGCTTCCATTACTGCCAAAAACGGACAGGGTGGGGGACGAGTGTGTGTATAAGGTTTTTGAGCATGAGTACCAGTTGAGAATCACGGAGTCGACCCGCTACACTACAGTGATCGAGCTGTGGCAACGCGCTGTCGGGGAGCTTCCGGATTACCTGATCCCCCGATTAACTGTGCGGTTATACCACGATGCCAGAGTGGCAGAAGTGTGTACCGCTCAGCAGATTTCGCGGCTTAAGCGAGGTATGATTACCCCAATTTGCGGATGCACCAAAAAGATGAAAAACATCAAGTGAACCGCTTTTTAGGTGACTGGCTGGCCTATTGCCTGAAAAATGGGATCAGCAAACAATCGGTTTGTTAACAGTATTAGATAAACAAGGTTTTTGACGTTTTGCAGATGTATTCTCTGCCTCAGACGAACCCAGATAGTGTGGTTCTCCTTCAAATCACCGATACCCATCTATTTGCCAATGAGGCAGGTAGTCTGTTGGGCGTCGCGACCAAAGACAGCTTTCATGCAGTATTGGATGCTGTAGACACTGCTGCGCGTCCGTTTGACGCCGTGGTGGCGACGGGTGATATCTCACAGGATCATAGCGAGCTGTCTTATCAGCGTTTCAGCGACGGTATCTCACGTTGGTCGCAGCCGTGTTTTTGGTTGCCGGGCAACCATGATTACCAGCCAAGCATGAGCTCGGTATTGCCGTCGCCGCAAATTAAGCCATGTCAGCAGGTACTGGCGGGTGATCACTGGCAGGTGATCCTACTCGATAGCCAGGTACAGGGTGTTCCCCACGGAGAGCTTAGTGAAGCACAGCTTAAGATGCTGGATCAGGCGTTAGCGTCTCATCCTCGGCGTCATGCATTGGTATTGTTGCACCATCACCCACTGGAAGCGGGCAGTGCCTGGCTTGACCAGCATAAGCTGCAGAATGCTGATGCTTTCTGGCAGGTTGTTGACAAGTATCCGCAGGTTAAAGCGATACTGTGTGGCCATATTCACCAGGAACTGGACCGTATTCACCATGGGGTGCGGGTATTGGCGACGCCGTCGACTTGCATTCAGTTTCAACCGGACTCTAATGACTTTGCGCTGGATAAACTCAACCCGGGCTGGCGCTACCTTGAATTGATGGGCGATGGCCGGGTTTTGACCTCGATTTCCCGGTTACAGGGGCGTTGTTTTACTCCCCAGTTTGACGCGGGTGGGTATTAAATGAAGCCTTTACTACTTTATATTCATGGCTTTAATAGTTCTCCGAAGTCACTGAAAGCGATGGAAATGGCGGAGTATTGCCGTCAGCACCGTCCGGATATTCGAGTTGAGATCCCCCAAATGCCGTGTTACCCGGCTGAAGCGGCAACGTTCATAGATAACCTTGTCAGCTCACTGCGGCAGGATTATCAAATTGGATTGGTGGGAAGTTCATTGGGGGGCTATATTTCAACATGGCTCAACCACCGCTACCAGATTCCGGCAGTGCTGGTAAATCCTGCCGTCAAGCCTTATGAGTTGCTGGTGGACTATCTGGGTGAGCAGGAAAATCCTTATACCGGTGAACGCTACCGGCTTGAGGCTAAACATATGGATGAGCTGAAGCAGATAGATGTGCCTGAGATAGAGGCGTCAAAGCTGTTTTGGCTGATGCAGCAGGAAGGGGATGAAGTCCTCGACTATCGTCAGGCGGTGGCAAAATACGCAGCCTGCAAACAAACTGTGGAGCCGGAAGGCGACCACAGCTTTATTGGTTTTGAACGTTTCCCTGCCGAAATCATTAAGTTTCTAGGGCTATAAATCGTTAATTGGCGGGCAATCGCTGATTGACGGCTGATGGAGTCCGACTCACAATTGTGGGCATTATCCTCGACCTCAGCTTGACAACCGGGCTGGGGTTACTGACTATTGTTGCAAAAATATTCTCGTAAACTTCCGTAATATGACAGATCAAAGCTATAACGCTGGAGCCATTGAGGTTCTCAATGGCCTTGAGCCAGTACGCCGCCGTCCCGGAATGTACACCGATACGGTAAGGCCCAACCACCTCGGACAAGAGGTTATCGACAACAGTGTCGATGAAGCATTGGCAGGCCATGCCCGCAAAGTTGAAGTCATCCTCCATGCGGACCAGTCCCTTGAAGTCATTGATGATGGCCGAGGCATGCCGGTTGATATTCACCCTGTCGAAGGGGTATCCGGGGTTGAACTAATTCTTTGTAAGCTGCATGCCGGTGGTAAATTCTCGAACGACAACTACAAGTTTTCTGGGGGCTTGCACGGGTAGGTATCTCCGTCGTCAATGCGCTATCTAAACGGGTTGAAGTCTCGGTAAAGCGTGACGGGCAGATTTATCAAATTGCTTTTGAGCATGGCGATAAAGTGTCTGAACTGGAAGTGGTCGGAACTTGTGGGCGCCGTGCGAAAGGCACCCGCGTACATTTCTGGCCTGATGCCAAGTACTTTGATAGTGCCAAATTCTCGGTATCCCGCTTAAAAAGCAATCTAAAGGCCAAAGCGGTCTTATGCCCAGGGCTTGAGATTGTCTTCACGGATAAAAATACCGATGAAACCCTTCGTTGGTGTTATGAAGATGGCCTGAAAGACTACCTGGCAGAAGGTGTGAAGGGATATACCCTGTTACCGGAAGAGCCGTTCACCGGCGTCTTCCGCGGTCAGACCGAAGCCGCTGACTGGGCCTGTTGTGGCTGCCAGAAGGCGGTGAGCTGATCACCGAAAGCTACGTTAACCTGATCCCGACGGCGCAAGGGGGAACCCATGTCAACGGCCTGCGTCAAGGGCTGCTTGATGCGATGCGTGAATTTTGTGAGTTCCGCAATATGCTGCCACGCGGTGTAAAGCTGACAGCAGATGACATCTGGGATCGCTGTGCTTATGTATTGTCGGTGAAAATGCAGGATCGCAGTTTGCCGGGCAGACTAAAGAGCGCCTCTCTTCCGTCAGTGTGCCGCGTTTGTTTCCGGGGTGGTGAAAGATGCCTTCAGCCTGTGGTTGAACGAGCGTCCTCAGCTGGCCGAACAGCTTGCCGAAGTGTGTATTGCCAACGCCCATCGCCGTATGCGTGCGAGCAAGAAAGTGGTGCGCAAGAAAATCGCTTCTGGCCCGGCCTTACCGGGCAAGCTGGCAGACTGTTCGCAGCAGGATCTCAACCGTACCGAACTGTTTTTGGTGGAAGGGGACTCGGCTGGCGGTTCAGCCAAGCAGGCCCGTGACCGGATGTTCCAGGCTATCATGCCGCTGCGTGGTAAAATTTTGAATACTTGGGAAGTGTCGGCAGACCAGGTGCTCGCTTCACAAGAGGTGCATGACATTTCTGTGGCGCTGGGCATTGATCCTGACAGTGATGACTTAAGTGGCTTACGCTACGGCAAGATTTGTGTCTTGGCGGATGCGGACTCCGATGGTCTTCACATTGCTACCTTGCTTTGTGCATTGTTTATGCGCCACTTCGAGGCGCTGGTTCGTGCTGGTCATGTTTATATTGCAATGCCGCCACTGTACCGAATTGACCTGGCTAAAGAAGTGTTTTACGCACTTGATGAAGCGAGAAAGATGGCATTCTTGAGCGTTTGAGCAGTAAGCGCGGTAAAGTCAATGTACAGCGATTCAAGGGATTGGGTGAGATGAACCCGCTCCAGCTGCGCGAAACAACGATGGATCCGAATACTCGCCGCCTCGTTCAGCTAACCATTGATGATGATCAGCAGACCACCGACATGATGGATATGCTATTGGGCAAGAAGCGCGCAGAAGATCGCCGTCACTGGTTACAAGACAAAGGTGATATGGCTGAAGTGTAAGAGTATCGGTACTGGTTAAGTGCCCCTTACGTTGCGTCATTATCTCAATAGAACATGCATGCTGGCGGCCACCCAAGCGTTGCCAGCGGCGAAGAAATACTGAACGGAATACCCCACGATGACTGATGTCTCAATGGATGGCGTTGAACAGCTTCCACTAAGGAAGTTTACCGAAGACGCTTATCTGAACTATTCCATGTACGTAATCATGGATCGTGCCTTGCCGTTTATCGGCGATGGCTTAAAGCCCGTGCAGCGCCGTATTATTTACGCGATGTCAGAATTGGGCCTGTCAGCGACGGCAAAATACAAAAAGTCGGCCCGTACTGTCGGTGATGTGCTGGGTAAGTATCATCCTCATGGTGATTCGGCATGTTACGAAGCATGGTACTGATGGCACAGCCGTTCTCGTACCGCTACCCTCTAGTTGACGGTCAGGGTAACTGGGGTGCACCGGATGATCCTAAGTCCTTTGCAGCGATGCGTTATACTGAATCTCGCCTGTCTCGTTTCTCTGAAGTCTTGTTGAGTGAGCTTGGTCAAGGCACGGCTGACTGGCTACCGAACTTCGATGGCACGATGAAAGAGCCGAAGATGTTGCCAGCTCGCCTCCCTCATATTCTGCTAAATGGCATTACCGGTATCGCGGTCGGTATGGCGACGGATATTCCGCCGCATAACGCCCGTGAGGTGGCTGATGCCGTGGTGCATCTAATTGATAATCCGAAGGCGGATCTCGATGACATTATGGGCTTTGTCAAAGGGCCGGATTATCCAACAGAAGCTGAGATCATTTCCCCTGCGTCGGATCTGAAGAAGATATACCGTACCGGTAAAGGCAGCGTCAAAATGCGTGCGGTATGGCATAAAGAAAACGGGGATATTGTCATTACCTCGTTGCCGCACCAGGTATCCGGTTCCAAGCTATTAGAGCAGATTGCCGCGCAGATGCGGGCGAAAAAGTTGCCAATGGTTGATGACCTCCGTGATGAGTCTGACCATGAAAACCCGACTCGTATTGTGATTGTGCCACGTTCGAATCGTATTGATTGCGAACCGTTGATGAATCACCTGTTCGCCTCGACAGATTTAGAAAAAAAAGCTTCCGGGTTAACTTGAATATGCTGGGCCTTGATGGTCGCCCGCGTGTGAAAGGCCTGGCGACAATTCTTGCTGAATGGCTAGAGTTCCGCCGTTCAACGGTACGTCGTCGTTTGCAGTATCGTCTGGACAAGGTGATAGCACGTCTGCATATCCTTGATGGTTTGCTGGCCGCCTACCTCAATATTGACGAAGTGATTGAGATCATCCGTACTGAAGATGATCCGAAAGCCGAACTGATGTCCCGCTTTGAACTCAGCGCTATTCAGGCGGATGCTATTCTTGAAATCAAGCTACGCCAGTTGGCGAAGCTGGAAGAAATCAAGATCCGCGGCGAACAAGATGAGCTATCAAAAGAGCGTGAAAAGCTAGAAAAAAACTGCTGGGATCAGAACGTCGACTTAATACATTGATTAAAAAAAAGAGATCCAGGCAGACGCTGAGAAGTACGGTGATGATCGCCGCTCTCCGATTGTGGAGCGGGCAGAAGCGAAAGCGCTGACAGAGCGTGATTTGATCCCGAGTGAGGCTATTACGGTGGTGCTATCCGAGAAAGGTGGATCCGCCATGCCAAAGGCCACGAGGTGGATCCGACATCTCTCAGCTATAAATCGGGAGATGGCTACCTGACCCATGCCCGCGGCAAGAGTAATCTACCGGCCGTGTTCCTCGGCTCGGATGGTCGAAGCTATGCCCTGGAGTCCCATACTTTGCCCTCGGCGCGCAGCCAAGGCGAGCCGATCACCGGACGTCTTAACCTGACTCCGGGATCGAATATGCGCCAGGTGATGATGGCTGATGACGAGCAGCTGTGGTTGATGGGATCGGATGCCGGTTATGGCTTTATTTGCAAGACGACCGACATGGTCTCTAAGAATAAAAGCGGCAAGGCCCTGCTGACGGTTCCCGAGAGTTCAGAAGTGATGCCACCTCAGCCGATCAATAATCTTGATCAGGACGAGATCATGGCGATTACCAATGAAGGCCGAATGCTGCTGTTCCCAATTAAAGACTTGCCGCAGCTGGGCAAAGGTAAAGGAATAAGATTATCAATATTCCTGCCGCCCGCTCCAAGGCTCGTGAAGAGTTTCTCTCTCAGTTAGTTGTTCTTCCGGCGAATGGGCATGTCACTATCTATGCAGGAAAGCGTAAGCTTGGGCTTAAGCCTTCGGACCTAGAGAACTTCCGCGGTGAACGCGGCCGGCGGGGTACGCTGTTGCCACGAGGTCTGCAACGCGTCACGCGGATGGAGATTGAACAACCCGGATCGGCAACTGATGACTAAACTCTATAGCTGTGACGATTGACAACAAAAGCCCTCGAAATGAGGCTTTTTCATTATATTGAAGCCAGAGTCAGTAAATTGTGCACTTAGAGGGTGTAATTTCCCGTTGCCTAAGTATACTAGCGAACGCTTGTACGCTGAGGAGATTTCCATGATATTTTTATTGCGCATGGTCGCTGTCGCAATTTTTGCAGTTGTCATGTTTGTATTTGGCTGTGGCTACTGTTTGTTGAGCCCGCGTAACCCGAAGAATGTTCATATCGTTGGCCGCCATTTTTGCAAAATGGCCCGAATTTTCGGGATCAAACTGGAACTCCGCTATGCTGAAGGATCCGACGATGTCGGGGCCAGCATTTATGTTGCCAATCACCAGAATAACTATGATTTGTTTACGGTATCTGGTGCCATCATGCCTCGCACAGTGACGGTTGGTAAGAAAAACCTCGCTTGGATGCCGCTGTTTGGCCAGCTGTACTGGCTGACAGGAAATATTTTGATTGACCGTGCGAACCGGAGTCGAGCGGCTGGCACAATTGGCCAAATTGTAGAGAAGATCAAACAGCTTCAGGTGTCGGTGTGGATGTTCCCAGAAGGAACCCGATCTCGCGGCCGCGGCTTGCTGCCGTTCAAGACTGGTGCATTCCATGCTGCGATTGGTGCCGGTGTTCCTGTTGTTCCTATCATATGCAGTGCTACCGATCATGTAAAAATGAATCGTTGGGATAACGGCGTGGTAATTGTTGAAGTGATGCCGCCGGTATCGACCGAAGGCTATACTAAAGAAGATGTTCGCAAGTTATCGAACCAGTGCCGGACAATCATGGAAAATAGACTGGCTGAGCTTAATGCCGAGGCCGTTCAGCGTTCGGCCTAACAGTGATGGCATAATACCGCCCCTGTCGAGCAGTATTGAATTAAATTAAGGACATGCCTGGCGTGTCCTTTTTGTTTGCGTAGATAGATATCATGATAGAAGAACAGGTAGTTTTAGTGGATCCTCAGGGCAGGGAGCTGGGGTTGCAGGAAAAAAAATGCAGGCGCACCGAGAAGGAGCACTCCATCTAGCCTTTTCCGTATTGTTGTACCGTGAAACCGATGGCTGCCGGGAGTTTCTCATGCAGCAGCGCGCAATGGGCAAATACCACAGCGGTGGCTTGTGGACCAATACCTGTTGCTCCCATCCGCGTCAGGGAGAGTCGATGGAGCAGGCTGGTATACGTCGGCTTGGTGAGGAAATGGGGATTTCCGGAATTAGTCAGCTGGAAGATATTGCGACCTTCTTGTACCGTGCCGAGTTGGATAACCAGTTGGTTGAGCACGAGCTGGATCATGTGCTGGTTGCCTGTGTATCGGACATGGGTATTGATCCGAATATCTGTGAGGTGATGAGTTATCGCTGGTGGCCACAAGTTGAACTCGAGCTGGCTGTGGTATCTGATCCTGAGCTGTTTACGGCTTGGTTTCCGCAGGTATTGGATCATGTTGTGCAGTATTGAGTACCGTGGGTAGAGTATAAAAAAAAGCTGTCATCAGACAGCTTTTTTTTAGTATCAATTTCTTACCGTTATCAAAGCGCTTATTTGCGTACTGCAATTGCTTCGATTTCAATCTTCACATCTTTCGGCAAACGTGCCACTTCAACGCAAGAGCGTGCTGGATAAGGTGCGTTGTGCTCGTCGAAGAACTTTCCGTATACTTCATTGACGGTTGCGAAGTCGTTCAGATCTTTCACAAAAACAGTCATTTTTACAATATCTGCCACTTTTAGGCCGGAAGATTCAACAACGGCTTTTACATTTTCCAGTGACTGGCGTGCCTGTTCAGCGATATCGTCAGAAACCTCACCTGTTACCGGGTTCACTGGGATTTGACCTGAAGTCAGAATCATATTGCCTAGATCGACACCTTGTACATAAGGGCCGATAGCTGCTGGAGCCTGATCTGTGTGTAGTACTTGAGTCATTGATTGTCCTTACTAAGTCATTCACAACCTATATTTAGGGCGCTAGTTTGCTACCCAAAATCGTTTAGGTCAAAGCATTTCCTGTTACCTGTGACTGGGTTTCGGCGTTAAGCTGGGAGCCCTAACCGCGCTTTAACCACACGTTCACATTGTTCAATACGGTTAATGTCCTTTGGTGCGACCATGACCGTATCATTCCCTCCCACCGTTCCTAGGATTTCAGCATGAGGCTGAATATCAATCAGACGAGCAACCAGTTGTGCACCGCCTGGGTGGGTTTTGACAACCACCACTAATTGATTGTGGGTGATGAATTCGATTTGTGAGGAAATTGAAGAGCCAACCTGTACAGGTTCATTCTCGACCGTTAGGCAATACACTTTTTTTTGCCATAGGCATTGGGAACCTTAGCCACTCCTAACCGGGAAAGCAGTCGGGAGACGGTCGACTGGCTGACATCATCAAACCCCATATCGATTAAACGTTGGCGGATGTCATCTTGGGTCGAAAAGCTTTGCTGCTGGAGCAGACGTTTGCAGGCTGTAGTGATGTTCTCATCATTTGAAAATGCATCAATCGCTCCGTGTACATTGGATCCATTCACGGGCAACTCCTTTGTTATTTTATAGGGTATTAAGATCGTATCTCTTTGATTACTGTCGGTGCCGACAGTAGTCGCAAGACAAAATAAAGCCATTGCATAATCTTGCATAACCATCATAACAATAATGCAATTATGTTTTATTGACCCTAATCACCAAAATAATAAGCCGATTTTTTTTCTGCAATATGAGGAATTTTATTCCGATTGATTGTGCTGCAATTACGGTTTTAGAGGAATTTTTTTTCTGTTGCTTCGATGTTAGCTGCGGTTCGGTTTCCGGCTCGCCCCTGAGCCCGGAAAGAGCCTCGGCACTGCTATCTGGTGTCGTTCTCTTGACCGGAGACTGGAATGAAGACGAAATTGGTGTCCGGTAATTTTGTAGAGTAGAAGAGGTCGCCGCTGCTGTATTGATCTCGTTATTAACGGGCGCTAGCTGATTGATATCTGTTTCCTGGATTCCGTCCGGGGCGACAGGGGCGCTGGCAATGTCGATAACGGGACGATTGGGACGATTAAGATCGGTAACATATTGGGATACCTGTATAGAGGCCAGTTGCGGGCTGGCCGAGGACGTGGTGATCCCGAGTGCGTCAAGCCAGTCAAAAATTAGGGTGGCAGGCACAAACTGGCTATAGCGTATGGCTGGGCGCAGGTTACGCAGATCTTCGGGGTTATGGACGATGGCGACCGTGATCCCGGCAATTTCACCATTCGCGTTAAATACCGGACCGCCACTCATTCCTGACATGACCGGAGCATCACTGAGCGAGTAGAGACAGTCGGTATTGGTGTCGATGACATCCTGTAGGTATTTACCGTCTCCTTTAATACTGTTGCCGAGTAGAGAGTGGCCGTGGTGGGAGACAGGTTGGTCTGGATAAATCAGCCCCCAGGTTGGGATACTGTTGGATGAGCGACGGATAAGAGCGAGATCGCAGTAGGGGTGGTGAATGACATTGAAATCCCAGGACAGCTTGGCAACATGCTTGGCAGTGATCATGTACTGTTCATTGATAGGAACGGCAGAGCCGAAGCCACCCAGCAGAAGCGGGATCCCTATCATGACCATTTGGTTGGCTTGGTTGCCCGGCACTTGGCTGACCGGGCCATTGCTCATAATACAGCCTGAGAGAAGAACCAGAGCCAACGCCCAGCCGTAGAGTTTGGAAAAAAAAGAGGGGCGGAGTGAAAACCAAAACGTACAACACACTTCATGCCGCTGTCCTTTGAAAGTCGATGAGCCCGGCAGTGGCGGCCAAAGAAGGGGCCCTGTCGGTTTTTAGTTGTGATTTTTCAAAGGTAGAGGTATTGCTTAGAGCGGGACGCTCTAGAAATGAGAATAAAAAAAACCGGCTCAGGGTTGAGCCGGTATTCTTAGCCTTGATGCAGGAAAATTGGTATTTGAGGCCGTTTAGTTATGCTCGGTAACGATTTCACGGGAGAAGACTTTCTCACAATATTTACACTTAAGCTGAACATCGTCATTTTGGGTACGAACGGTGAAGCTACTATCAACTGGCTCACCGTGGGTGATGCAGTTGGTGTTTGGGCATTTGAATATAGCGTTGATTTGCTCGGGTAGCGACAGGGTCAGCTTTTTCACTACTTCATAGTTTTCAATCTGGTTAACGGTTGCTTTTGGTGCATACAGCGCCAGCTGGTTGGCTTGATCTTCGCTGATGAAGACGTTTTCAATCTTGATCAGATCTTTGGCACCCAATGCTGAGGAAGGCAGGTTCAAACCCACGGTCACACGCTGGTTGGTTTTGTGCATTTTAAACAGTTTCAGTACCTTGATCCCTACATTTGCCGGAATATGGTCGATAACAGAACCGTTATTAATTGCTTCAACCTGTAGTTGAGTTTCCTTAGTCATAGCTGTTATCTCCTGCTTATAGTTCTTCGTTGAGTACAAGGGCCAGTAGGGCCTCACGTGCATACACACCATTTTCTGCTTGCTGGAAGTAGTAAGCATGTTTGGTTTTGTCAACATCGACAGTGATTTCATCGACACGAGGTAGAGGATGCAGCACCTTCAGGTTGTCACGGGCTTCTGCCAGCATTTCAGCCGTTAGGATATAAGCGGCTTTCATGTGGGCATATTCAGATTCGTCAAAACGCTCTTTCTGGACACGTGTCATGTACAGGACGTCCAGCTGAGGAATGACTTCTTCCATGTTGGTGTGAAGGCTGTAGCTGATACCGGCTTCGTCTAGCTCTTCGCAGATGTAATCTGGCATCGCCAGTACTTCTGGGGCGACAAAGAAGAAGTTAATATTGTTGAATTTCGACAGTGCCTGCGTTAGCGAGTGAACCGTTCGGCCATATTTCAAGTCGCCGACAAAAGCAACATTCAGGTTATCTAGATGACCTTGTGTTTCGAAGATACTAAAGAGATCTAGCAGGGTTTGAGTCGGATGCTGGTTCGCACCATCACCGCCATTTACCACAGGCACACCGTTTGAGAACTCAGATGCCAGACGTGCAGCGCCTTCCTGTGGATGGCGCATGACGAAGGCGTCTACGTAAGAAGAGATAACCTGCACAGAATCAGCCAAGGTTTCACCCTTCTTTGCCAGTGATGTGTTGCCGCCGTTATCAAAGCCGATAACGGTGCCACCAAGGCGTTGTACTGCTGTCTCGAAAGACAGGCGGGTACGTGTCGATGGCTCAAAGAAGCAGCTCGCCACAACCTTGTTTTTAAGCAGATCCGGGTTTGGCTCTGCTTTTAGTTTTCCAGCAGTTTCAACAATAAGCTCAAGTTCACTTCGGTTTAGTTCCGGAATGGAGATGATGTGTTTTTGAAACAACGAGTTCGCCATGGCTTCTCTTCCCTATATAGATACAGTTACGAAAGTTGTCTGCTCTCACGCAAAAAAAACAGACAAAAAAAAGCCCCCTAAATAAAGGAGGCTCTTTTTAAAAAAAATTGAAAAAAAACAGAAAAATGATACCAACGCCGATTTTCGGCGGTAGTGCGTCAAGTTGTACTTAACTGACTGGTTCATTCTTCGACTCTGTTCTGACAAATTGCGAAGGATTATACGCCCATTTTTTTTGTGAGCGCAAGCGTTTGCGTAAACTATTCATTTTGTGGGATTTTATGCACGTATTGACGCTTTGTTTTAAGCGTGAAAATGTGAAATAACTGGCTGAAAAAAATGATGGTTTATAGGGTTGGTTGTCAGTAGGGGAGTGAAGGAAAATGCAAATGCCGCCCCTAAGGACGGCATTAATTATGAGAGCTTAAAGGGTTTCTACGTCGAATCTTTAAAACTCAAGAGAGTCGATTACTGACCTAATGTAGCAACCATGATTGCTTTGATAGTGTGCATACGGTTTTCAGCTTCATCGAATACGATTGAGTGGTTCGATTCGAATACGTCTTCCGTAACTTCTAGGCCTTTCATGTTGTACTTCTCAGCAACTTCAGCGCCAACAGTTGTTTCGTCGTTGTGGAATGCTGGTAGGCAGTGCATGAATTTCACATGCGGGTTGCCAGTTGCTTTGATCATGTCCATGTTGATCTGGTATGGAGTCATCATCTTCACACGCTCGTCCCAAGCATCTTTAGACTCACCCATAGATACCCAAACGTCAGTGTATAGGAAATCACAGCCCTGAACGCCTTCCTGCACATCTTCAGTCATGGTGATTTTCGCACCAGTTTCTTCTGCAATTTCGCGGCATTGAGCAACTAGCTCTTCTTCAGGCCAGAATGCTTTAGGAGCAACTAGGCGGATATCCATGCCCATTTTCGCTGCGCCAACCATTAGTGAGTTACCCATGTTGTTGCGAGCATCACCTAGGTAAGCGAATGTCATTTCGTGTAGCTGCTTGCCACGACCATGCTCTTGCATAGTTAGGAAATCAGCAAGGATTTGAGTTGGGTGGAATTCGTCTGTCAGGCCGTTCCATACTGGAACACCAGCGTAAGCGCCTAGCTCTTCAACGATTTCCTGACCAAAGCCACGGTACTCGATGCCGTCATACATGCGACCTAGTACGCGAGCCGTGTCTTTCATTGATTCTTTGTGGCCGATTTGAGAGCCTGATGGGCCCAAGTAAGTCACTTTAGCACCTTGGTCGAATGCTGCTACTTCGAAAGCACAGCGAGTACGAGTTGAGCTTTTTTTTCAAAGATCAGTGCGATGTTCTTACCGGTTAGGCGTGGCTGCTCGTAACCGTTGTACTTCGCTTTTTTTTCAGCTCGGCAGATAGCTCTAGCATGTGCTGAATTTCACGAGGAGTGAAGTCTAGAAGTTTTAGGAAGTTACGGTTGCGAAGATTAAAAGCCATGATGTTTTCCTCTTAAGAATCTGTATCTCTCGGCCGACTGTCGCTGCCTCTGGTTATATTCGGGCAGTGCGCCGGCCTGTATTATGTATTGTTTATCGTATTATGATGCTTTTGTGAATAACTATTCCGTTATTCTGCAATAATATTTGTGCCGGCTTCACCTTTCAGGATGCGTAGCCCCGCTTCCAGTGAGCCGATACCAACCAATTTGCCGCCTTGATTGATGAACTCGCAAGAGGCATCAATTTTTGGTCCCATAGAGCCAGCGTCAAAGGCGTATTGCGCTAGTTCACTTGGTGTCGTGCTTCGTAGTGCTTTCTGTGTTGGTTTGCCCCAATCCAGGAATACTGCGTCTGCATCGGTTAGGATTAACAGTGCGTCTGCGTCAAGCTGCTTGGCTAGGAACGCTGCTGACATGTCTTTGTCGATTACCGCTTCTACCCAACCAATTTACCGTTTTCTTTCTTCACCGGGATGCCGCCGCCGCCAGTACAGATCACTAGGTGTTGCTGGTTGATCAGTGCTGCAATTGCGTCATCTTCGATAATACCGGTAGGCTGTGGGCTAGGAACTACGCGACGGAAGTACTGGCCGTCAGGTTTTACTGTCCAGTGGTATTTTTCTGCCAGTTCACGGGCTTCTGCTTCATCGTAAACCGGACCGATAGGTTTTGTTGGGTCGGCAAATGCTGGATCATTTGGATCAACACTCATTTGCGTAAGCATGCAGGATACGTGCTGCTCAGGAAGCAGGTTCTTTAGTTCTTGCATTAGGATGTAGCCGATCATGCCTTGGGTTTCTGAACCCAGTACATCAAGTGGGTATGGGCTTACTTTTTTTTGTATTCCAGCCCCTGTAGTGCCAGCAAGCCAACTTGTGGGCCATTACCGTGTACCAACACTACGTTATATTCTTTCGCGATTTCTGCGATGGTTTTTGCTGCCGTAGCAATGTTCTGACGCTGGATATCTGCTTCTAGTGGCTCGCCGCGACGTAGTAGGGCGTTACCACCAAGTGCAACAACAACAGTTTGCTTGGTCATGGGATCGTCTCTCTTGGTTTTGTTCTTTGTTGGCCGGTATTCATTGTTACCGGCCATATTATTGTGCTTAGCGTTTTCGCTTAGCCCCTGAGCTTTTGTTGCTCAGGTTTTTTTTCAAACTCAGGCTTAGATGCCGTCACGTTCGATTGGGCAGCTCATGCAGCGTGCACCACCACGGCCACGGCCTAGCTCATCACCTGGGATTGGTAGAACGGTGATGCCAGCTTTGTCGTACTTCTCGTTGGTGTAAGTGTTACGTTCGTAACCAATTACTACACCAGGCTTAACTGTTAGTACGTTGTTCGCATCGTTCCACTGCTCACGTTCAGCTTCGAAGCTGTCACCGCCAGTTGTGATTAGGTTTAGCTGATCAACACCAAGCGCTTTCTCGATTGCAGTAACGAAGTAACCTTCTTCTTTCACGTTTACTGCGCCAGATTCGTCACCGGTTAGGCTCCAGCATTGAACGTCTTTACGTACAACTTCTGGGTAAACAGAGAATGTATCTTCACGCATGTGAGTCATTACTGTATCCAGGTGCATGCAAGAGCGGTGCTTAGGAAGTTGCATTGCAATAACTTGCTTCGCTTCGCCGTGTTTGAATAGGCTAGATGCTAGCTGCTCAACACCTTGTGGGGTTGTACGCTCAGACATACCGATAAGTACTGCGCCTTTACCAATTACTAGTACGTCGCCGCCTTCGATAGTGGAGTTGTCGTAGATTTTCTCTTCGTCACCGAAGTACTTGATGAAGTCTTGGCCTGCGAAGGTTGGGTGCCAGCGGTAAATAGCGCGAACATGGTTGGTTTCACGTTGACGAGCAGCTTTAGCCATTGGGTTGATTGATACGCCGCCGTATACCCAGCAAGATGTATCGCGGGTAAATAGGTGGTTTGGTAAAGGTTCAATGATGAAATCTGTAGGCTCGTGCATACCTTGCATCATTGAAGAAGATGTAACTGGTAGCTCAGCGTAGCTAAGGCCGCCTAGAAGAATAGAAGAAAGTTCTTTATTTGGAAGGTCTGCTAGGAAGCAACGAACGTCATTCGCAAATGCTGGACCGAAACGGTAGTCAGAAACTTGAGTGTTAAGAAGCCACTCTTTTGCTTCAGGAACTGCTAACGTATCTGCAAGTAGGTCACCAAGAAGCATAACTTCCACGCCTTGCTCGCGAAGAGTATTGGCGAATACGTCATGCTCTTCACCTGCGCGTTCAACCGCTAATACATCATCAAATAATAGTTCGTGACAGTTTGATGGCGTTAGGTGAGTTAGCGCACGCTCTGGACGGTGGATAAGAACGCGGCGTAGTTGACCTACTTCAGAACCTACATAGAACTTACTCATGATCGTATCTCTCTATTTTTATGCCAACATAATGTTGTTAGCTTTATTTGTTTTTTTTGCAAAGTGATTAAATGAATTATTTAATCCTCCGCTTCGTTTCTGTAATTGATTCTACTCTTTCGTTAATTAGAGTCTTAGACATTTGTCACACTTTAATTATTAATAAGGCAACGTGATCTATCGATTTTATTAACATAATTCATGCATTTGTAGCTTCTTTTCAGTGCTGGGTTTTTATGTGTTTTTTTTATGGGTTATGCACGTTTGCCTATTGATTATGTTGTTGTTTTACAATGGTTTTCTGTGTGGGGTGGGAAATTTATGCACTTTGTTTTCATGATGGTAGATTGTGA
>LLEN01000121.1_pt1 | contig 16585 bp, 17 predicted proteins | sample 595881 | NCBI WGS metagenome assembly LLEN01 (sample SAMN02919314, study PRJNA255460) | bioreactor metagenome | biome: chemostat; feature: culture 2012_10.3; material: sediment; isolation source: day86 10degC chemostat 2012 inoculated with Wadden Sea sediment taken from... | place: Germany: Bremen ...
AGGAAAATGGAAACACCACTCCCATCCAGCGCATTCCCAGACCTTTCTCCATATAGTAGGCAGGCCCGCTCGGTAGTTACCGTCGTCATCTCGAGTTTTGTACAACTGCGCCAAAGCGCTTTCGGCAAATGCCGTCGCCATTCCCAGCATGGCTATCAGCCACATCCAGAAAATGGCACCGGGTCCACCGAGGGTCAAAGCCACCGCAACCCCTGCCATATTGCCAGTTCCCACCCGGGCCGCCAAACTGGTACACAATGCCTGAAAGGAAGAAATACCAGCCTTATCTGATTTCCGGCTGTTCTTCATTACGCTGAACATATGGCCGAAATGTCGGAACTGAATAAACCCCAAACGGTAGGTGAAAAACACACCCACCCCGATAAGCAAATAGATGAGCACGGAGCCCCATAACAGATCGTTTAAAAAAAATTAATCTGGCTTGACACGTATACCCCTCGAAAATGATAGAAAGGACTATTTCCAGCACCAATTTCCAATAGTACTGAATATAATCAAAATATTAGGGTTGCCTACTAACAACCTTAGTCGTTCTTTTTTTTATGTGGCAAATGACAGGTGCAATATTCGCCAAACCTCGCGAGTATGTGCTACCTAAATGCCGCTTATTTGTATTGTATGACTGCAGATGGCATATGATCATGCAAATATATCCGTCAAAAATCAATATGCCCATTCGGAGTATGACGTATTGCAACCTCGATAAAACATGTAAAAACCAAGCACTCAAATAATTATTATTAACAATTTCAATTAATCGTTACAACACTGCTTATCGGGTTTTTCCACGATGCCCTGATCACAACACAGTAGGCCTGAGGCTCCCCTGCCATACGATGAACATTGGTGGTGAAAGCAATAAACCGCCCCTACACCACCGGTAGATTATTCTTTAAATTCATCCTTCTACATTCAATTACCGAGTCAAAAATCGGTTCTTTTTTTTAACCAGGTAAGTTCTAGTTGCGAGAGAGCGCTCATAAAAAAAATTCATAAATAGGTAACAAATGCGAAACAGGTCAATTTTATTTTAATTGCCAATATGATATTTAACTAGAGACCAATCTGGTAAGGAAAGAGGTGCTTTATGGATAGCTTTGCATTCGATGACATTCTTGCAACAGATACACCACGCCGTGCTGCTCGCAGCAAACCCGTTAAGCGTAAGTGGCGTGAAATCGAAGCTCTTAAGGACAAACAGAGACTTCGTAAAGAATTAGAAGATATTGATATGTTCCGAGACTATTCCGACGACATCGATATCAGTTAATTCAATCTACCGCCAAACAAAGCACCGGCTTTTGCCGGTGCTTTTCTCTCAATCACACTTTGGTGAATTAGGGCACATCTGAGTTTAGTACTAGGCATTTAACCTATCAGCCAGATTGCGATAGCGTTCAGACACTTTATCGCCGAATAACGGATCACAGTCGCACTCTTCGAACTCTGCCGAGACGGCAATCCAGTCTTCGGCCGTAAATTTCTGGCGGATCAAAGGAAAAACATGTTTTTCCTCAAACTCTAAATGGGCTTTTTGCCTCGCGACGAAAGTATTGAGTTTGTCGGCAAACACATCAAGGGGGATCACGGCATCCATCAAAATCATATCTACTGCGTCGGCAAACTCATGGGTTAACTTGGCCAGCTCGACATGCTCGGCTTCCAAGCTTTGCATTTCGCCACAACTTGCATAATGCGACTGATAATAGCGATACAGCAAATCTTCTTTCGGATGATGGCAGCACTCAGCGTGCTTTTGCAAATACTCAACAATGTCTTTGATTAAGCAATAGTTCACCGGCTGACCATTTTGAATTGCAACCAGCTTTTTCTTCAAGATGTTCAGCAGCCGATTAATATAGCCATGTTCGATATGAATACTTTCCAACAGCATAGCTCCCTCCCAAAAATTCTTCCTTAAACATTATTTTGAGTGTAAGCCTAACTGGGCAAAGCCGCTTTGATCCTGATTGTTTATCGCCCAATTAAGTTACAAAAAGATCACAACCCAACCAATTAGAAACAATCTTCTAACTTCCAATCAATTGGCGGCCTATTCATCTGCTCAAGTAACATATTGGTCTGAGAGAAATGTTTACAACCAAAGAATCCCCGATAGGCAGATAATGGAGAAGGGTGGGCAGACTTCAAAATATGGTGCTTGTCGCTATTTATCTTCTTGCCTTTTTTTTGTGCATGCGCTCCCCAAAGCAGGAAAACTACTCCTTCGAGATGGAGGTCCAACGCTTCAATCACCCGATCGGTGAACATCTCCCAACCAACTTTGGCATGTGAGTGCGCTTTGCCCTTCTCGACGGTAAGAACCGTATTGAGTAACAGGACCCCCTGCTTTGCCCAGTTCTGAAGATAACCGTGCTGTGGAATATTGAAATCAGGGATATCAGTGGCCAGCTCTTTATACATGTTGGCCAAGGAAGGTGGTGTTTTAACGCCGGGGCGAACTGAAAAGCTCAGGCCATGTGCCTGATCGGGACCATGATACGGATCCTGGCCCAAAATGACGACCTTAATATCTTTAAATGGTGTGGTATCAAAAGCACTGAACACATCTTGCTCTGGTGGGTAGATCACTTTCCCAGCAGCTCGCTCGGCAGCAACAAACTGCTCAATGTTCTGAAAATAAGGTTGCTCTCGCTGCTGAAGAATAAACTCCTGCCAGGTCACCTCTTGACTCATGACTTGCTCCTGATACTAAACTTGACCGTCCATTTTAGTCCCCTTTTTCTCAATAAGAAAACACGGTCTGCCGATCAGGAGCAATCATCTTCTCTTCATGTTCTATTTCTGTTCAGGATGAGAATGATGCTGAGTGGGTGTCCGCCAGTGGCCTCGCCCCTGGACTGGGCGATTCGCCTGAGGAAATCGCACGGCAAAACCTATATATACAATCATCATGTCAGTGTTCATTGGAACCTCCGAAATCTATCGATAATGAAAAAAAAGTATTTATATCTAGCGTCACATATAGAGCCATGAAAAATTAATGCCAAAAAAAACGACATCACGAATAACACTTTACAATCAAGACCTTACGCCTTTAGTGCAAACTAACTCACTGATAAAAAAAAGCACTCAATATGGCAGCTGCCCATGTTGAGTGCAATCAATAAACGATACAATCGCTGTATGCGCCGTTGTATATGCCACTTATTCAGTTATGAAGGAGCGAAGCGTCTTGATCTCCTGCTGCCAGATATCCGGGTTGATAGTTTCCAACACCAATGGGATATCATCAAAGCGTTTGTCCTGCATCAGATAGCGGAAACAGTCCCAGCCTATCTCTCCTCCCCCCAAGCTATTGTGGCGGTCGAGCCGGCTGCCCAGTGCCCCTTTGGAATCATTCAGATGCATTCCGCGCAAGTACGTCATGCCCACCACTCGGTCAAACTCGGCAAACGTTGCCTCGGTTGCCGTCTCTGTCCGCAAATCATAGCCTGCTGCAAAGGTATGGCAGGTATCAATGCAGATCCCAATCCGTGTTTTGTCTTCAACCAGATCGATAATTTCCGCCAGGTGTTCAAACCGCCAGCCTAAGTTACTGCCCTGGCCTGCGGTATTCTCAATCACAGCGACAACATCTGACACCTCCTGGTGGGCTAGGTTGATAGATTCGGCTATCAATGCCAGACACTCCCGCTCTGAGATTTTCTTTAGGTGGCTACCCGGGTGAAAGTTGAGCAAGGTCAGCCCCAGCTGCTGACAGCGCTGCATCTCATCAATGAACGCATTACGTGACTTTTCTAGCTTCTCTGTTTCGGGCGCGCCCAAATTAATCAGATACGAGTCATGCGGTAGAATAGCGTCCGGTGAAAAGCCATATTGCAGACAACGCGCCTTGAACGCCTGGATCACATCTGCCTCCAGCGGCTTGGCAGCCCACTGACGTTGATTCTTAGTAAAGAGTGCAAACGCATTCGCCCCAATCTTGGCTGCATTTTCCGGCGCATTGAATACCCCGCCTGCGGCTGATACATGTGCTCCAATTAATTTCATTTTTCTACCTTCTGCTACTGCATTGCTCTCAATGGCCCCGCGTTATTTTCAAACGTCTGCCATTACAAAATGATCAGATACCGGCCACATTATTGCGGTAAATCGGTGTTATACACTATTAAATGTTGTAATTTTACTACATTTGACGGGTTAAACTATTTTTTTTAATATATAAACTATTAATGAATAAGCAATAAATATAATGGTTAATTGACTTAGCTCAATAAAACAGCCCTATCAAATTTAAGGTTTATTGTTGTTTATTGATCTAAATCAATACCAATTTCTGGCTATCGAGATATATAATACCCAGCTCGACACAAAATCGAAAAAAAATTAACGACATCCTTCGGAGGAGTAAGTCATGATCACAGGTATTCAAATCACCAAAGCTGCAAACGACGATCTACTGAATTCTATTTGGCTGCTAGACGGCGAAAAAAAATGAAGCGCGTTGCGTAAGTGCAAAAGCGGGTTTCGACGCTGATCAAGTCGTTGCTACTTCTGATCTGGGCGACATCGAGTATCGCGAACTGCCAATCGAAGCACCAGCAAAAATCGAAGGCGGCCAGCACCTAAACGTTAATGTTCTTAAGCGTGAAACACTGGAAGATGCTGCTAAGCACCCTGAAAAATACCCACAGCTAACTATCCGAGTATCTGGCTATGCGGTACGTTTCAATTCTCTGACAGTAGAGCAGCAGCGCGATGTTATCGCTCGTACTTTCACTAACAGCCTATAATCCACGCTGTTAAGGTAACATCATTACAAAAGCGGCACTTCAGGTGCCGTTTTTTTTGTATTAACCCACCACGAAATCCCTGCACATAAAGGCCTTCGCCCCCTCTTTTGTTTAGTTTATATTCAACTCCATAAGCACAACAAGTTTGATACACACCTCTCACTTCAGCCCAAAAATTAGACATTAACACCTAAAAGTGCGTACATTGCCAGCATTGCCTGCTGTTGCCAATTACTAGTTCAGCAGACAATTTCTATTGATGGAGTCATTCAAAACACACATCTCAGGAGCCAGCTTAATGAAGTTAATACTAAAACTAATTGCAGGTATTTTGGTCGGTATCCTACTCGGATTTTTTTTGCCCCCGATGCAATCATTCGCATTCTACTCACGGTAAAACTGCTCGGTGGACAGTTAATTGGGTTCACCATTCCTCTAATCATTCTGTTTTACATCACCAGCGGTATTGCCAGCCTACCTAAGAACTCCGGTTCGCTATTAGGAAAAACCGTTGCGCTGTCGTACGGTTCTACTATCATCGCCGGCAGTCTCGCATTCCTCGTTGCCAGTATGGTTATTGCCGGCCTACCGGAGCCAGCCGCCGCTACCACAGATGCATCTGAAAAATTAACTAGCTTTATCAGTCTCGAAATTCCACCTCTCTTTGGTGTTATGACAGCCTTGGCAACAGCCTTTTTGTTTGGCCTTGGGATCAGTATTACCAACAGCTCACAATTAAAAGCGGTTGCCGAGGAAGGGCGCAGCGTCATTGATCTTCTGTTGGCCAAAGTCATCATTCCGCTGCTGCCGTTCTACATTGCCGGTGTATTTGCCGAGATGTCAGCCGAAGGTACCGTTTTCACAACATTGAAAACCTTCGGTGTAGTACTCGCTCTGGCAATCTTTATGCACTGGGTTTGGATCATGATCCAGTACACCCTTACCGGCTTGGCCATCGGTCAGTCTCCGGTGAAGCTGATCAAAAACATGCTACCGGCCTATTTCACTGCAGTTGGTACGATGTCGTCTGCCGCGACGATCCCTGTTACCCTCCGTCAGACCAAAGAAAATGGCGTCGATGACTCTATAGCCAATTTCACCATTCCACTGTGTGCGACCATCCACCTGTCGGGCTCTACCATTACCCTGGTGACCTGCTCAACAGCCGTCATGGCCTTGAGCCAGCATATAGCGATTCCGTCATTAATGGATATGCTGCCATTTATCATGATGTTGGGTATTACTATGATTGCAGCCCCTGGAGCGCCAGGCGGTGCCGTAATGGCAGCATTGGGACTGATGGCTACCATGTTGGGATTCGGCGAGGCGGAGCTGGCTCTGATGATTGCACTGTATATGGCACAGGATAGCTTTGGCACGGCCTGTAATATCACCGGTGACGGTGCAATATCCCTGTGGGTGAACAGGTTTGCCAAGCATGAGCCAGAGCCGGAGGCTCAACCCCAGCAGGAAAGCTAAACCTAGCGACACACGCTTGTAGCAATATAGACTCGCTGCACAAACTAGCAGCAATAAAAAAAAGGTAGCCGGAAAGCAAATTCTTTCCTTCGGCTACCTTTTCTCTTTATTTATTTCTATAAAGAGACGTTAATCCTGAACGCTTTTCAGCACCGCCTTCAGTTGTTCAAAATCATTGTCGCGCTCGAGTGACAACAGCTCCATTGCATTGTGTTTCGCTAGCGGGGCAGGGAGATCAATATCCTTTTCCAGGATCTCGTCAACCACTTCCTTGAACTTCGCAGGGTGAGCAGTGCACAGGAACATACCGGTTTCCCCGTCTTCAAGCTGCTCGGTCAGAATACGGTAGGCAATGGCACCATGCGTTCGCACAAATACCTTCGGCGTCCATCTGGCGCAGGGTTTCAGCCGTCTGCTCATCGGTTACAGCGCCATAGCCCAACTCATCAAGTCCCCAGCTTTTTCGCTTGCAAAGCTCTTCGATACGCGGCCAGTTATTCGGTTGGCTCACATCCATTGCATTGGAAATAGTCGGGACCGTCGGCTCCGGTGCCCACTGACCATTTTGCAGATAACGCGGCACCGTATCGTTGACATTGGTTGCCGCAATAAAGCGCTTCACTGGCAGTCCCAGTGATTTTGCCAGCAGGCCCGCTGTCAGGTTACCAAAGTTACCGCTTGGCACAGCTATCACTAAGCTGTCGCGCTCAGCTTTTGGCAGTTGGGAAACCGCTTCAAAGTAATAGCAGATTTGAGCCATCAAGCGACTAATATTGATGGAATTCGCTGAGTTCAGGCCAACATCCTGACGTAAGGCCTCATCATCAAACGCTTGCTTCACCAACGCCTGGCAGTCGTCAAAGGTGCCGTTAACCGCAACGGTACTAATGTTGCCACCCAAGGTACAAAACAACTTTTCCTGCAATGGCTGATCTTGCCTTTCGGGTACAGGATCACCACCTTGATGTTGTCCATACCGTAGAACGCATGGGCAACGGCGGCACCTGTATCGCCTGATGTCGCAGTAAGGATCGTTATTTTACCATCGTGGTCAGTAACGGCGGCAAGTGACTGGGCCATAAAGCGGCCGCCAAAATCCTTGAAGCCAGGGTCGGGCCATGAAAAAGCTCAAGGGCATACACGCCATCTTTTACCTTGGCGACAGGAGCCGGAAACTGAAAGGCACTGGATACCATCTGGGTTACGGTGTCGGCAGCAAGCTCTTCACCAATGAACGCCGAGAGGATCTTGCTGCTGCGGCTTACGAAGTCCATCTCGAGCAATGCATCAATATCACCCAGTTCCGGTAGCTCCGATGGGAAGAATAATCCCTGGTTGCGTCCAAGGCCCTGACGAACTGCCTGACCAAACGAAACCTGTTCCTGATGTTCTTTAAGGTTATACAACTTCATTGTTATAGCTCACTTCCTGTTACTTTTGATCCCTGCTCGTCAAGACGACAAACGTGGACGAATCCTTCTTCATTCTGAACATAATGCTCTTCGAGCCAACGTGCAATACGTTTGGCGACTTCAATATCATTGCAGACACTGAACATCGTCGGGCCCGAGCCTGAGATACCGCTCGCCAGCGCACCGGCTGCCAATGCATACTGACGCGCCTCGGCAAAGCCCGGAAGCAGTCTTTCGCGATAAGGTTCTGCTACTACATCCTTGATCATAGAAGCAGCCAGCTCAGGCTGTTGCGAATGGCAGGCATGAATAAAGCCTCCCAAATAACGACCGTGGGCAATCACATCCTGACGACGGTATTGCGATGGCAGTATTGCCCGCGCCTCTGCGGTAGGTACCTTGATACCTGGATACGCCATCACCCAGTACCACTCGTCAAAACAAGGTACCGACTGGCTGATGATCCCCAGCTCCTCCACCATAAACTGCAGGCCGCCCAAATAGCACGGTGCCACATTATCATAGTGCAGGCTGCCGGAAATCTCCGCCTCCATTTCACCCATCAGTGCCAACAGCTCGGTCTCGTCCAACACCATGTCATGGAAACGATTAAGGGCATCCAACGCCGCAACAATCGAGCAGGCACTGGAGCCCAGCCCCGAGCCAATCGGCATATTCTTCTCAAGAGTCATGGCAACAGGCTTTGACTGCTGCCCTTTTTTTTATCCAGCTCGCGGCTATATACCTGCCAGCAGCGATAAACAATGTTCTCCTCGGCAACCTGCGGCAGCTTGGCGACAAACCTTCCTACACAGTCTAATGAAAATGGCTGCTCACCCGCAGCAACCCGTACCCGATCACCGAGCAAGGTGCCGTCGACCGGAGACACTGCGGCCCCCAGTACATCAAAACCAACACTCACATTGCCAATCGACGCTGGCGCATAAACTACAACACTCATTGTTAGACTCCTAGCTTCCAGCCTAATGTACGCATCAAATCGGCAAACACACCGGCGGCAGTCACTTCGGTACCGGCACCATAGCCACGCAGCACCAAAGGAATTGGTTGATAATAGCGGCTATAAAATGCCAGGCATTTTCGCCGTCTTTGATCTTAAACATCGGATCGTCAGGATTCACAGCCGCAATTTTCACCGAACAGCGACCGTTATCGATCTCTCCGACATAGCGCAGTACCTTGCCTTCCTTGGTCGCTTCCGCGGACAGCTGGCTAAAGTATGCATCCGCCTCGGGCAGGCGGGCCATGAAATCATCCACCGAACCCTCGGCACTGAATCCCGGCGGCAGTGCCTGCTCGACCACAACATCATCAAGCTCCAGCGACAGCCCGGACTCACGAGCCAGGATCAAGAGCTTACGAGCGACATCCATACCAGACAGATCATCACGAGGATCCGGCTCGGTAAAACCGTTATTGCGTGCCACTGTTGTCGCTTCACTAAAACTCATGCCTTCGTCCAGTTTACCGAAGATATACGACAGCGAGCCAGACAAAATGCCCGAGAAGCGCTCCAGCTCATCACCGGCCGCCATCAGATTCTGCAAGTTTTCGATAACAGGCAGACCTGCGCCTACCGTGGTGTCATACATGAACTTACGGCGTGTCGAACGTGCCGCCTGGCGCAACTGCTGGTAGTAGGCCATGCTTGCGGTATTGGCTTTCTTGTTCGGTGTAATCACATGGAAACCGGCAGCCAAATAATCGGCGTATTGCTCGGCAATGCCCTGATCGGAGGTACAGTCAATGATCACTGGGTTGATGATATGGTTACGCCGCACCAACTGGATCATCCGGGCCAGGCTAAGCGGCTCACTGGCCTGCCCCATCAGATCACGCCAGTTGTCCAGCGGCAGGCCGTTGCTGTCCAACAACAGGCCACTGCTATTGGCCAGGCCACACACCCTGATCACGATACCATTATCAGCCAGCTTCTCCTGTTGACGGCGAACCTGATCCACCAGCTCACCACCGACACCGCCGACACCGATAACAAACACATCAAGAAAATGCTTACTGTTAAATAGGTTCTCGTGACAAGCCTTCACCGCCTCGGACACTTTTGCTACCGGGACCACGGCTGAAATCGCGCGCTCCGACGAGCCCTGCGCAATCGCAATGATGTTCACATCAACTTCTGCCAATGAGGTAAAGAAACGGGAGGCGACACCGCGGGAGGTACGCATACCGTCACCAACCAGAGTCACAATGGCCAAATCATCAAGAAACTCTACCGGCTCCAGCAGGCCTTCTTTAAGCTCCAGCTCGAAGTTATTCCGCAATGCCTTCTGCGCAGTAACCTTATCTTCACTCTCAATACAGAAACTGATGCTGTATTCCGAGGATGACTGAGTGATCAATACAATCGAGACCCCGGCCGCTGACATCGCGCCAAACACACGTGCCGCCATGCCAACCATGCCTTTCATTCCCGGGCCGGAAACATTGACCATAGTCAGGTCTTTCAGCGTTGTGATCCCTTTGATATCCAGCTTATCTTCACCGGTATCGAGACCAATCAGGGTGCCTGCACCCTGCGGGTTAAAACTGTTTTAATTAGACAGGGGATATGGAACTGAGCAATCGGGGCGATGGTTTTCGGGTGCAGTACCGAAGCACCAAAATAGGACAGCTCCATGGCTTCCTGGTAGCTGAGAGACTTAAGCAGCCGTGCATCCGGAACCAGGCGGGGATCGCAGTTATAGACGCCGTCAACATCAGTCCAGATCTCACAGCACTCGGCACGCAGACATGCAGCCAGAACTGCCGCCGAGTAATCAGAGCCATTACGACCCAGGGTTACCAGCTCCCCTTTCTCATTACCGGCGGTAAAGCCCGGCATAATATTCACATGTCCTTCGGGTAGCGGGTCTTGCTTGAAGTTATTGGTCGAGACTTCGATATCGACATGGGCTTCGAGGTAGTCACCATACGCCAGCAGACGCTCAACAGGATCAATCAGACTGGCCGGCTGGCCCTTGGCTTCGAGCATCGCTTTCATCGCAACAATGGATAAGCGCTCACCCTTGCTGATCACTTTGGCATAGACATTATCCGGACACAGCCCCAACAGCGTCATACCATGGACGTATTGCCTCAGCTGTCCCAGAGAGCTTGCCAGCTTGGCATCTAACAGTGCTTTGTCAAATTTAGGCTCCAATTTCTGAAGACCGGAAAACAAGTCCTTAAAAACCGTTTCCAAATCGGCAAGCTGCAGATCTGCCTCCCCTGTCTTGACGGTACTATCAATGACCGAGACCAGCTTATTCGTCACCTTGCCCGGTGCCGAAAGCACCACAGATACCTCGCCCTGCTGGGCGTTGTTGGCAATGATATCTGCTGCCCGCGAAAAACGGTCCGCATCTGCCAGTGATGAACCACCAAACTTTAATACTCGCATTCCCTACTCCAACTTCCTGATTCACTGACTACCGAACTGCATAATTCGCACTGGTGTAAGCAAAAATATTCCAATAAAAAAAAGGTAAAAAAAAAAGCCCGCACTTTCTGAGTGCGGGCTTTTTTTTCAAATCTTATGCGTATCAGCCCGCCCCAACACGCATGGTGCCGGTAATAATAATGGTGGTGGTGGTGCTGATCGCTGTAAACATAGTAGCCTTTGGTCTAGCCAATATTCTGTATTACTTAACGTTTACCGGAATGTTCTTATCGAGTCAACAAAGTTTTTCACTTTTCTCGAACAAGCTGCTAGCAATTAGGCGGTAAAATACCCGGCCTTACAATGACTAAAAGGAATAAAAAAAACAAGCGATAGATTGAAGTTAAGCGTGCAGCGTTGCATAGTAGTGTTTATGATTGAATAATAATTAGCCAGCTTTGAGACAGTCGCGCTAAGAAAACTGTCTACTCTATAGTTCGGAGGGATCCCGAATGGCAGCAGTAATGGAACAGCTCGTAGCCCACACAATTTTACAAGGTTTTGATGCCATGTACGGCCGATTCCTGGATGTCACCGCTGGTGCCCAGGAACGTTTTGAAGGACGAAACTGGCCAGCCGTCCATCAGGCTCTCAAGAAACGGATTAGCTTTTACGATCACCATGTCGGACTGGTCACCAGCCAGATCCAGATCATGCTAGGCGAGCGTTACGCCAACCGTACCTTTCTCATGGCGGTAAAATCAGCCTATGTCGATTTGCTGCTTGACTACCCCCGCTATGACATCGCGGAAAGCTTCTTCAACTCCGTCTACTGCCGGATCTTCGAGCACCGCAACATCAACCGAGATAAACTGTTTGTCCACAGCTCACAGGAAGGGCGAATACCGACCTATCCCACCTCGCTAACCCGCACCTACAATACCGGCAGCGGGTTAACAAGCGTACTGGAAAGAATGCTTGATGACATGCCGTTTACGTTGAGCTGGGAGGACAAGCACCGTGACATCGACCTAATCGTCCAGCGGCTGCAAAACGATCTGGGCAGCGCGCTTGGCAACACCCCGGTCATCGAAATGATCCGCGAGCCCTTCTACCGCAACAAGGCAGCCTACCTGATTGGACGGATTAACCTCAAAGATAACCGCACTGTGCCTTTGGTCTTGCCCGTGCTCAATAACAGCAGCAAGCAGTTATATATTGATGCCTGCCTTTGCCATGTCGACAATGTCAGCATCATCTTTGGTTTTGCCCGGTCTTACTTTATGGTTTACGCCCCGGCTCCGGCTGCACTGGTCCGTTTTCTGGCCGAAATCATCCCCAATAAAACCAAAGCCGAACTCTATACTGCCATCGGCTGTCAGAAACACGGAAAAACCGAGCTCTTCAGAGAATTCCTGCATCATATGGAAAATTCAGACGATCAGTTTATTTCGGCACCGGGGATCAAGGGAATGGTCATGTCCGTGTTCACCCTTCCATCCTATGATTTTGTATTCAAAATTATCAAAGACAAGTTTGCCCCACAAAAAGATATCAGCCACGCCACCGTCAGGGAAAAGTACAAGCTGGTTAAGGAACACGACCGCGTTGGCCGCATGGCCGACACCCAGGAATACCGCAACTTTTCTTTCGAGCGCCACCGGTTTAGTGATGAGCTTCTTGAAGAGTTGCTGGATGTTGCCCCGTCGATCATCAAGGTCACCGATGATCAAATTATTATCAAGCACCTGTACACCGAACGGCGAATGATTCCGTTCAATATATATATCGAGCAGGCCGACGAGCAGGATCTTCGCCATGCCGTCGATGAATATGGCAAGGCAATCAAACAACTGGCCGCAGCCAACATTTTCCCCGGCGATATGCTATTCAAGAACTTCGGGGTCACCCGACATAAGCGCGTTGTGTTCTATGACTACGATGAAATTAGTTATATGACTGAAATGAATTTCCGCAAAATCCCACCTCCCCGCTATCCGGAAGACGAGATGGCAGCAGAGCCGTGGTACAGCGTAGGAGTCAACGATGTTTTCCCGGAAGAATTTCGGACATTTTTGTTGATCAACCCTACCGTCAGGGCGCTATTCAATGAACTACACAGTGATTTATTTGAAGCCGGTTACTGGCAGCAACTACAACAAAATATCACTCATGGCCAATACGAGGATGTGTTCCCATATAACAACAAGCATCGACTACGGAAATAGAGTCGGATCTTCGCGTAGGCTTAGACAGAATTTTTATGCCGTGTATCTCATTAGGTAATATATTGCGTACCAATCATGAGAATTCTGTCCTAATATTGATAAGACTGACTATGATCAGGTAGCAATAATAAGTACGTTATAAACAACAATAATAATGCACAGGGAAGGTGGCGCAATGAAGCAATTGCTGATCACGATTGCCCTGCTGGTAGTGGCGTTTCCAACAGCAGCAGCAGAAAAAGGACTCTTCAACCTGATCGGACAGAACAGCGCTTCGTCCGGTTGGTTTATGTCGTCTCAATCAAAAAGTGCTGAACAATTCGATGTCTGGCAAATCGACAGCGGCTATGCCTATGCGCTGAGCGATAACACCGAGCTCTACCTCAGCACCCGTCTCAAAACAGGCAACCAATCCCAGGCAGCAACCCGAGGGCTGCTCTCCGGTGTAAAGTACAGCTTTTCCCCAAAAATCAGCCTACAAAGTGCATTAACGTCTGAAACTGTTCAGGAAGAAACGATAATGGGCGTTGAGGTTTCAAGCCAGTATGAAGTCACAGACCGAGTAAACTTTCATGCCACTGTCGACTACGAGGCACTGGAACAAATCTACCAGCTGGGCATAGGGTTCCGCTTCTAATTAATCTTCTTGGCTATGCCCGACATTTAGCTCTTTAGCTAGAGTCCTTTTCTAGAAAAGACAGATCCAACCGCTTCTGGCTCAGCAAAATACCGTTCAGGTCGGCATATAACATATCACCCGGATACACCATGGTATGTGCAACGGTTAATGTTACGTTGCGATCCCCAGTTTGTCGTTTTTCTGTTTTTTAGCGGACACGCGGCAAGGGCTTTCACTCCGATATCAATGGTTGCCAGAGTACCGACATCACGCGCAGCACCATTAATCACAATCCCTTCCCAATGATTCTTCTGCGCCAGGAGCGCCAGTTGATCGCCAAGCAACGCAAGACGGCAAGAGCCATGCCCGTCGATAAACAAGACCTTTCCGGTTCCGTCTTCAGAAACAATATCCCGCACCAAACTGTTATCCTCAAAACAACGTAGGGTAACCACTTCGCCGTAAAATACCTTTCTTCCGCCGTAATCCAGCATTGTCAAAGGAAGCCAGCGAACATCCTGTCCATACTGATCACACAGATCGGGTAGTAAATCTAGCATCACAATCTCCTTTGTCTTCAAGGTAAGTACAGCCCCTCTAATCAGTGTAGAAAAAGTCTTTGATTTCACCCAGCTTTATTGCCCTATCATCGTCCATCAAGGCTGGTACCAAATACAGTTCACCCTTCTCGGCCCAATAAAATGCATTTTGCTGCCAGTAACACGCCATGCGGCTAGCTTGCTCCATGGCTATTGGCGCTGCAAAGCTAACCTCTTGCCAGCAGCCGTCCGGGGCACTGGTTATCACCGTTTGTACCCCATTTGTCATACGTTGAAGCTCAATTTTCAGTAATTCGTTCCGTTTTACGTTGTCAGGGTTATTAAGAACAATGCTTCTGGGGTTAAATGCTGTTAGAATTGCAAAACAAGGGTAAACAGGGTGTTGCTCGGCTTTGAATAAAATAGTCTGGTAGCTACACCATAACGAGATGTTTTCACACATTTTCAGTTTTACCTTAAGTGCGACGTAGTATTTTGTAGCTAATGTTAAACAAACTGAAGACTCGTAAAAGCATTCATTCTGTTTGATATAAATCAAGAAAGCGCCAAAAACCAGTCACGAAACAAAGCCGCATTATTGTTAGCGAGCTGTTAAGTGCATACAATCGTCGCCATCCCACGGAGATTGTAGCCAATGCCCCTTGTTTTCGGGCTTTTTCAGCAATGTAATGAGATATCATCATGCTGAATAAAGGATGGCGTACCAAACAGGCTGCTTTTCAGCTTAATAAAATGTATTTTTCTAATACTTTGCCTGTATGTGAATTTTTTTTATAGAATTTAACTATTCTGTTTTTGACCAGATTCCGTTTTTAGAAATTTAGGTACTGCCAATGCAAACCCCTCACATTCTAATTGTAGAAGACGAGCACGTAACACGTAATACCCTGAAAAGCATCTTTGAGGCAGAGGGTTATACTGTATTTGAAGCAAATGACGGTGCAGAGATGCACCAGATGTTATCCGAGCATCCGGTTCACCTTGTGATCATGGATATCAACCTGCCGGGCAAAAATGGCCTGCTGCTGGCACGCGAACTACGCGAGCAAGGCGACATGGCGTTGATGTTCCTAACCGGCCGTGACAACGAAGTTGATAAGATCTTGGGTCTTGAAATTGGTGCCGATGATTACATCACCAAGCCATTCAACCCACGTGAACTGACTATCCGTGCTCGTAACCTGCTGACCCGTGCTATGAACCAAGGCCTGCCAACCGAAGACAAACGTCTGGTTGAGCGCTACGAGTTTAATGGCTGGTCGCTTGAGATTAACAGCCGCTCTTTGGTTAGCCCAAGTGGCGACCAGTTCAAGCTACCACGTTCTGAGTTCCGTGCCCTACTTCACTTCTGTGAAAACCCAGGCAAGATCCAGACCCGTGCCGAGCTACTGAAAAAAAATGACCGGCCGCGAGCTAAAGCCGCATGACCGTACTGTTGACGTTACGATCCGTCGTATTCGTAAGCATTTCGAATCAGTTGCCGATACGCCTGAAATCATTGCGACCATTCACGGTGAAGGCTACCGCTTCTGCGGTGATCTGGACGAAGAATAATTCTTTGACCATCTCATCAAAAAAAGGCTCCGGAAGGAGCCTTTTTTTTAGTTACGGTTGAAATCGAAGTAAAAACTAGAATACCTGAGCCAGTTCCACATCATGCTGGACAATAATGTACTCTAAGCCACCGAACATAAAAATCATCGCAATATCGACACGGCTGCCCGGCGCCCATTCCGGACCTTCGCGCAATACAACTTCCAGTGTCAATTCACCTTCGGCACGTACCTCCAGATTATCTTTGACCAACCACTGCTTACCCTCATGCTCCAGCAGCACCTGGAATATATCGATGCCCTGCGGCAAGGTTTTCATGTCGGTTGTCTGTAGCTTCACGGAAGCATGCAGCTGATTGGAGGCTTAGTCCCATCGTCACCAATGACCGGCATGCTGTTTAGCCACAGCTCGCTACTGAGGTTGACCGTTGTCTCCTCAATCGTCAGCTCCGTCGGCGACTGCCAGATATCCGCAGCCAGCGGGACTTGGCCCGGTTCAGATTCAGGTTCTGGTTCAAGCGTTTCCACCTCGGCCGAAGACTCCGCCCCCTCTCCC
>LLEN01000122.1_pt1 | contig 16558 bp, 18 predicted proteins | sample 595881 | NCBI WGS metagenome assembly LLEN01 (sample SAMN02919314, study PRJNA255460) | bioreactor metagenome | biome: chemostat; feature: culture 2012_10.3; material: sediment; isolation source: day86 10degC chemostat 2012 inoculated with Wadden Sea sediment taken from... | place: Germany: Bremen ...
AACATACAAAATAACTTTGAATTTATGACCAATTGTTGTACATTAATTGCGTAGGGTACAGAGGTAAGATGTTCTATCTTTCAGACCTTTTGTTTCACGTTATTGGATTTGGCTGATTCAGCCGCCCTGGTCTTTTGACCAGGGCGTTTTTTTTATTGTGGCGCCAAAAAATTCTCCTGCTTGTTGTTTTTTTTCCCCTTTTAAAATTCCTCTCTGGTTTTTTTTCTGTCCCTATGCTGGCGAAGAAATATGCATAGTGATGCTTGTTCGACTAAGATGCTCGTTTTACCGCTGAATGAGGTATGCCCTTTATAAATAAAGGCTGCAGTTATGTACGCCTAAAATTTAGAGTAATTACTTTAATTATTATCAATAGGTGGGTATAATCATGCATGCTTCTTGTTCATATTTGTTTTTGGTAGCGGGTCTTTATACCGGCTAGCCAACACATCCATGAAATAGCCACTCCCAGATTGGGGTGGCTTTTTTTTTCGTCTGTATATTTATAAATGTGTAATTAAATTCCATAAGCAACTTGGTTTACCGGCTGTTTTTTTTGTGGTTAATTTGCGTTGAAAAACAACTAAGCGTGGATTTGCCATCAAATGGGTAAAAATCAATGTTTAGGTGTGGTAGAGGCGGGCGGGATGCAGGAAGAGGTGATTAAAAAAAACAAGCAGAACCAGGATAAAAAAACTTGCGTTGATGAGGGAATTCATTGATCCTTTTAGAACAAAAATAAAAACCTCCTATTTCTCTCCCGTTGCCCCACCTGGAAGGTGGGGAATTTTTATGGCCCTGTCCATAGCGCCATCATCTATCGAATTATCAGTTATTCAGCATCATCGCTTGCTGTTTCAGTATTGTCTTCAAGTAGTGTCTGCTGACGGGCCAGCTCCGGGGCAAACCACTCGTCGAGCTTGCGGCGCACTTGATCAACACCAATGCCTTTCAAGGAAGAAAATACCTCCACCTGTACATCACCGCCGAAGCTCAGTGCGGTGTTACGCACTGTCATTAGCTGCTTTTTGCGAGCACCGCTTTTCAGTTTGTCGGCTTTGGTCAGCAATACCAATACCGGTAAACGGCTTTCAACGGCCCAGCTGACCATCTGCTGATCCAGGTCTTTCATCGGGTGACGAATATCCATCAGTACTACCAGACCTTGTAGGCACTCACGCTTTTGAAGGTACTCTCCCAGTGACTTCTGCCACTTTAGCTTCATTTCCAGCGGGACCTGGGCAAAACCGTAGCCCGGCAGATCGATTAGGTTACAGCCATTGATGACCTCGAACATATTAATGAGCTGGGTACGTCCCGGTGTTTTGGAAGTACGTGCTAGGCTTTTCTGGTCGGTAATACGGTTTAGGGCACTTGACTTACCTGCATTGGAGCGGCCAGCAAATGCGATCTCAACGCCTGTGTCGTTTGGCAAGTGACGAATGTCCGGTGCACTTGTGATGAATCCTGTATTTCTATAGTTGAGAGGTTGATTCACTGTTAACTCCGTCAAGTCTTCATGTAGTCGACTGATTACTTTTATGTGAAATTGTGTAAAATGTATGAAAACCGTGCTTGGTTTGTGGTCGCATTGTATACCATGTAACTGAGCATTACTTGTGGTACTGGAAGCTCTATAATTATAAACGGAATGTCATGAAGAAATTAGCACTGATATTGACTCTTCTTGCCAGTTGCTCAGCCTGGGCCCAGGGAGATGCAGAAGCTGGAAAAGCGAAAGCCGCGACATGTGCAGCCTGCCATGGAGCAGACGGTAACAGCATAATGGCGCAATACCCGAAAATTGCCGGTCAGCATTCTGGCTATCTTGAAAAACAGCTCAAGGATTTCAAGCTAGCGATGACGACGGGTGGCAAGCAAGGCCGAAATGATCCGGTAATGGGTGGGATGGCAATGCCTCTGACCGAGCAGGATATGGCGGATCTGGCAGCTTACTACTCAACCCTACCTATTTCAGATAATACGACGCCTGAATCTTCGGTCGAGATAGGCCAGCAGCTGTATCGCTTTGGCGATGCCGATAGAGGTATTGCGGCGTGTACTGCCTGCCACGGTCCTCGTGGTAACGGTACCAGCCTGTCTGGCTTCCCTAAAATTTCTGGCCAGAATGCCGAGTACGTAAAACTGCAGCTGGATAAATTCCGTGCAGGCCAGCGTAGTAACGATCTCAATGAGATGATGCGTTCTGTTGCCGCAAAATTGTCTGATGACGAAATTACCGCCCTGTCACAGTACGTAGGTGGCTTACACTAAATAAACAGTATTCCAGTATTGTGTAATAAAAGGCAGCCTCGGCTGCCTTTTTACATTCCGCCTAATTAAGGAGGGACGGTAGCGCTTGCAATTTAATGACAATAAATACAGCAAAAACGCCGATAGCTGAGTAGCTTGTAAGAGATCAGCCACTCAGCTCGCCGATGATGATGAAAGAATCATGGGATATTGGAACCATTATTATATAGATCATATGGTTATTTATATTGAAATAATATTCCAGAAAAACGTGTGGTTGAAGCAATCTTGTATCCGAGCTGAATCGGCGTAGAGTATGCGTTGTCGACAGGGAAAGCGACAAAGGATCGTCAGGGTAGACACTTACGGAAAAGTCTTCAGATGAAGAATACGGTGCACGAGGGAAAGTGTACCCACAGATGGTGAATTGTGTTGTCAGGATGGCAACCCGCTTTACGGATAAGCCGGTCAGGGAATGATCGACGTTACAGGGAATAGTGGCACGGACGGTAAAAATTCATCAGGATGATGAAGAACAAGCAACGTTGGCAGGGAAAGCATTAATAACAAAAGGACTGTTGTCAGACTGGGATGTTTACATACTGGTTAAGGACAGACTAGACAGGATCAAAGCCAGCAATGGCGACCCCATAGAGCGACAGGTGATTACCTGTCGCTTTTTTTTCTTTTCTACAACGCCCCTTCTGCCCCTTGCCTATCTGGTGCGAAAGTGCACATTTCTCGATCGAATCTGCTATTATACCCGGCTTCATTTTACGCCAACTTGCCATATGTGCTGTGTAGCATTTTGGTTGATAGGAGACAGTTAGTCATGCAACTCTGCCCGCTATGCAGTAGTCAGTCGGCCGATGCTTTTCACCAAGACAAGCGACGGGTGTATTTTCGCTGCCAGGATTGCGCGCTGATCTTTGCTGATCCTGAGGCGCAGCTGTCACCGGAAGATGAAAAGGCGGTCTATGATCAGCATGAAAACAACCCTGACGATCAGGGCTATCGTGGTTTTCTGAACCGTCTTGCCCAACCGCTGGTTGAGCGGCTGGGATCGTCACCGTGTTCCGGACTGGATTTTGGCAGTGGCCCGGGGCCGACTCTGTCCGTGATGCTGGCAGAGATGGGGTATAATATGACTATATATGACCCGTATTTTGCCGATGTCCCTGCTGTATTGGACAGGCAGTATGATTTTGTTACCTGTACAGAAGCAATAGAACATTTTTATATGCCAGCGAAGGAATGGGGGCAGCTAATAGATATGGTGAAACCTGGCGGATGGCTAGGGATCATGACCAAGTTAGCAACAGATGCAGATGCCTTTGTGCAATGGCATTACAAGAACGACCCAACCCACGTGAGCTTTTTCAGCCGCGAGACTTTTCGCTATCTGGCAAAGCGCGATGGCCTGAAAGTCGAGTTTGTTGGAAATGATGTAATTTTGCTGAGGAAAACCCAGTAATGACCCGTAAGAAAAGAAGCCGTACACCAGGATCGGAAGGTCCTGCTGAATATACCCAAAAATCAACGACTAAAACAGACCTTGAGGCGCGTAAGCGTCAGAAAGACAAAAAGCGCAAAGGCCTGAAGTCCGGTAGTCGTCATTCGGCTATCCAGACAGAGGATGCAAGAGCACAGGCGAAACGCAAAGATCCGCGCCACGGCAGCAAGAAGCCGGTCGCCTTGATTGTTGAGGCCAAGAAGCCGACAACCAAGAAAGAGCGCCGCCTGAGTGCCGAGCAGGAATTGGCGATGCTGGAAAACGATGCACAGCTGATGGTATTGCTTGACCGCATCGAAGCGGGTGAAAATCTGGGTGCAGGCCTGCAGAAGCAGGTTGATCAGAAGCTGGACCGTATAGAGCAGCTAATGAACCAGCTGGGTCTGCTGGAAGACAATGTATCTGAAGTGGCTGATGATTATGCGCCGGCAGCAGGTATCTCTTCTGATGATGATTTGCTTGAGCAGTTTGAAAACTCGGACTTTGGCTCATTTGAGAACCCTTTTGAGGACTCAGGCGAGAGCTCGTCCGATAAGGAGTAATCGTTGCTGAATATGACGCTTTGGTTAGGATTGGCTGGCAGTATTGTTGCCGTACTGGCAACGTATGCCGGCTACTTATTGTTTAAACTGTACCAGCAAAATACACGTCATAAAGCCTTTCTGGAGCGGACAAACCTTCAGCAGGCCGAGAAGATTCAAGAGCGCAATAGCAATATTATGGAGAGTGTGCTCATTATTGCCGAAGCCGGCAAGCAGGATCAGTGTGATATGTCAGAAGTGGCCATCCGTCTTTATAAACTGATGGAAGTGCTTCAGGGCGATCGACAGGTTGATTTTGCCAGCCAGTATCCGGCGATGAACGAGTTGTATCATGTCGTGAAAGACATGCCGCGCGGCGATGCTAGAAAGACTCTGCAGAAGAAAGAACGGATGGAGCTGGATTTACGCCGGATGAAAGCTGAAGCTCGTTTGCTCGCAGACATCAAGTGCGAGCTGGATGTGGTTCTGACACTGAAGGCCGGGATCACGCCAAGCGTTTATTAGAATGACAGGCCTCATCTATACTGAAGCTATCAGATGGATGAGGTTTCTGGCTTATAACCAAGGCAATACCTGAGCTAGTCATCATTTCAGTTATCTGTAAAAAGTAAAATATCTACATCTTTACCAAGTTATGGCAAACTTGGCATTCGTAATTTATCCCCCAGACCATTAGTGGAAGTATGTCATGTCACATGAGCAGATTATTTGGGATCAGGCACTGATAGAAAAATATAATTACTCAGGCCCCCGTTATACCTCATACCCGACCGCCCTTGAGTTTCATGAAGCCTTTACGCCGGCGGAATTTGATATGGCGTGTGCGCAATACCCTGATCGCAACCTTTCACTGTATGTTCATATCCCGTTTTGCCACAAGCTGTGCTACTACTGCGGATGCAATAAAATCATTACTCGCCATCAACACAAGGCTGATCAGTATCTTGATGTTCTAGAGCAGGAGATCCGCCAGCGCGCCGCATTACTGGGGGAGCGTAATGTAAGCCAATTGCACTGGGGGGAGGAACACCGACGTTTCTTACCAAGCCGCAAGTAAGCCGCCTGATGGTCTTACTGCGTGAGCTGTTTAACTTCGCTCCGGACGCTGAAATCAGTATCGAGGTGGATCCGCGAGAAATTGACCTCGATATGCTCGATCACCTACGTGCAGAAGGCTTTAACCGCCTGAGCATTGGCGTGCAGGACTTTAACAAGGAAGTGCAGAAACTGGTCAACCGTGAGCAGGATGAAGAATTCATTTTTGCCATGGTAGAGCGGGCAAAAGAGCTGGGCTTCCGTTCGACCAACCTGGATTTGATCTATGGCCTGCCGAAACAGAACCGTGAGCTGTTTGCCAAAACGCTTGAGCAGGTATTGACCCTAAAACCGGGACGACTATCGATTTTCAACTATGCCCACATGCCAACACTGTTTGCTGCGCAGCGTAAAATCAACGAGGCTGATTTACCGGTAGCGAAAGAGAAGCTGGCTATTTTGCAAGATACCATTGCAACCCTGACGGGAGTTGGCTATCAGTTTATCGGTATGGATCATTTTGCGCTGCCGGATGATGAGCTGGCCGTGGCGCAGCGAAACGGGATACTGCATCGTAACTTCCAGGGCTATACCACCCAGGGTGACTGTGATCTGCTAGGGCTGGGTGTGTCGGCAATTTCGATGATTGGTGACTGCTACGCACAAAATCAGAAAGAGCTGAAAAAAAATACTATGCCAGCGTGACGGACAAGCGTGAAGCGCTTTGGAAAGGTGTCTCACTAGATGCGGATGATCTGTTGCGTCGTGAAGTCATTAAAGCGCTGATTTGTAACTTCCAGCTGGATATGACTGATATCGAGCAGCGCTTTGATCTGGATTTTAAAACTTACTTTGCCGAAGATTTGGAACTGCTGCAGACCTTTATTAATGATGAGCTGGTGACCGTTGATGAACGTTTCATTCAGGTGGAACTGAAAGGTCGCCTGCTGATCCGCAATATTTGCATGTGCTTTGATAAATACCTTCGCGATCGTGCGCGCCAGCAGCAGTTTTCCCGAGTGATATAATTTCTCTGGGATGAATATACCCAAGTATCTTGAGATCGCTTGAGTATAATACAAAGCCCCCGTGACTAAGGTTTCAGGCCTTGGTTTCGGGGGCTTTCTGTATTTACCAATCCCCACCTGTTGCAAGACAGATATTGGTATAACAGCCTACTTAGCTGCTAAACATATTGACGGTGGCTATCAACGCCAGCACGCCAGCTGCAAAATGGCCTGGGCCATTGGCTGCGAGTTCACTGACGGCTGGTATAGTCACACTGAATGAGATAATACTTTCCAGCATGGTGGTATTCCCACGGAGTTATTGTTGATGTTATAGCGGATGGTATAAAGCAGCGTACTGTTCTATCCCGCTTTTAAAGCAAGAATGCTCTAGTCAGAGTGAGCTGAGCAGGCGCAGTTTGGCTTTAAAGTGGGCGTATTCTACGCAATATTGTCCAGAAGGGAATTGTTTTCGCTCAAAAAAAATGAGCGGGAATATCCGTCTGACCAATATTATTCGCAACGTAAGGCAGAAATTACAATCAGCCTAGTTAGTGCTAATCATTGTCCACATCGGCAGAAACTTGGCTGAGGCTTTCCTGAACTGTTGACCATTCGTTCAGTGGTTGGGGTTTGGCATAGTAAAACCCCTGGGCATAGCGGCAACCGAGTAACTTCAGCTGCTCGGCTTGTTCCTTGGTTTCGACCCCTTCTGCGACAACATCGGCGTTAAAGTTCTCGGCCAGGGTAATGATGGCGGCAATCACCGGGGTGTAGTTGTTACTCTCGGTCATTTGGTTGACGAACGAACGATCGATTTTAAGGCTATCAAAAGGCAGCTGGGCGAGATAAGCCAGCGAGGAGTAGCCGGTACCGAAATCATCAATAGCAATATGAACGCCGAGCTGACGGAGGTGCTGCAGGGTTTCGGTTGCTTGCTGCGGTTGGCTGATCAACCGGGATTCGGTGATTTCCAGGGTGAGATTGGCTGCCGACAAACCTGACTCAGTCAGGATACTTTCTAGCTGCTTGACAAAATTGGCCTGCAGCAGCTGACGGACGGACAGATTGACATGGAGCATAAAGGTTTGTGGCCAATGCTGCTGTGCGATCATCTGGCTGGTTTGTTGGCATGCCATACGGAGGATTTGCTGACCCATTTCGATGATCATCCCGTTTTCTTCCGCCAGGGGAATAAACTGGATCGGGGACACTAAGCCACGGGTTGGGCTACGCCAGCGCACCAATGCCTCGGCACCGCAGGTTGTCTCACTTGCCAAATCGATGAGAGGCTGAAAGTGGACCTCAAGTTCATTATGCTCCAGTGCCCGGTTGAGCTCGGCGGCCAGTCGGGTTTTTTTTCCAGGGAGGCCTCAAGCATTCGGGGCTCGAAATAGTGAACCGGTTTATCTTCCTGTGCTTTGGCCTTGTTGAGGGCCAGGCTGGCATTACGCAGCCACTCGGCCATGCCGTCTTGCGGCAATACTCCCTGTACCGCCCCGATGCTGGCAGAGACCATAACCTCTACACCGTTGGTGATGAAAGGGAAAGAGAAAGGCGCAAGCAGCTGGTCTGCGATTAACTCGGCATTATTATGTGTCTCGATACCGGGAATAAACACGGCAAACTCGTCTCTGCCAACTCGACTTAGCAGGGCACCATCCGGCAGATCTTTCTCTAGGCGGCGGGCGATGAGCACCAGAAGCTGGTCACCATTGAGGTGGCCGATACTGTCGTTGATATGGCTGAAGGCTTTCAGACCAATGATCATTAGGGTTGCTTGCTGGTTTGTGTGCGGACTTACCGTTGCTTCTGTGATGCCCTCTCGGCTCAATAGCCCTGTCAGGTTGTCATAGAGCACCTGCTTGCGCAGAGAGTTAAATGAATGCTGAAGGCGGGTAGACATGGCTTTGAACGCCAGCGTTAACTGGTCGGTTTCGTGGAGTTTAATCCCTTGGCGGATATCAACATTCCAGTTGCTTTCGGTGATTTTTTTTGCGAGGCCTGGGCGATGTCGATGATCGGTTGGGTAAGCTTATTTAACACAAGCAGGCCGATCAACAGTCCGAAACCGGCAAGGAGTGCCGCCGCCAACAAGCCTGATTTTTGATGCTCAGGAAGCTGCCCCAGCAGATCTTCCTCGGGCATAATAACAACGATGTTCCATTTGAGGTTGTATTCATCCTGATAGGGGGTAATACGGCTGAAGTAGCGTGTGTTGTCGTGTTCAAACTCAAATTCGGCCCCGATGTTAGTGAGCGCTAACTGAGTTTGTGTCATGAAATTTTGGCTGGCAGCGATCAGAGAGTCTGGTTGAGGCAGTTGGGTCGCAGGCTGCTCTTCCGGTGGTAGAACCGAACTGGCAATAAGCTTCCCCTTATCATCGACAATGTACGTGCTCCCTGAGAAGTCACGACTTTCTCTTTGCAGGAAGCTGTTGATGTAGTTGAGGTTAATATCCGTCACCATCACCCCGAGCAACGTATCGTGGCTATCGTCAATAACCGGACTGACTGCGGAAATTGTCAGCGTGTGAGTTTCGTCCTGGTTGGTATAAACATCCGCCCATCCTGGGGTGAGGCTGCGGGCAAAAGGTTGGTACCAAGGGCGCAGGGTGGGGTCGTATGCACTGATCCTGTGGGTGGTGGTGCCAAAGTGTGTCGGGCCGGTATAAATATGGAGTTCGTTGTCTGTACGACGATCTTTTAGCAACAGGGAAAGTTGATGTCGGTTTTTTTTGCGAAAACCAACAAAATATTTGTCTTCACTGCCAAAGCCGATAGTGGTTATTTGTGGCTGGTGGACATACAGAGTTGATATGGCGTCTTTTAGGTACGCTTCAAGGCCTGTTAACCGAGGTGGCTGATATAGCTGGTGACGTTGAATACTGTCGGCGATGGTTAGATTGGTATTGAAGGGATCGCCTAAGAAAACACGCAAGTCATTGCTTATACTGCGGGTATAGGAGCTCAGCAGTTTACCGCTGACTTCGGCCAACATGCGTTCATAGCTGTTTTGCTGGGCGATGGTGATCACGCCAACAGTCAACAGCAATAATGAGGTAAACGGTACCATTACCGCTAAACGTAGCGTTAGCAGGCGAGTCTTAAGCATGGCGTGTGATAGTAGAAACGTCGTACTGTAATTATTGTCTTCTGATAGTCATGTAAATTGGAAGAACATGCAAATGTTCTTTTCAGGAATGTTATATTCATGCCGTGAAATTGAGAGGTCAGTCGATGGGGGCAAGCCAGCCAAGGCTTTAATCCCCCCACCCTGTGTTAATGCTATGTTACTCAGTCTACCGCGACGTTGAGTTCTTTCAGTTTTCTGGTCAAGGTATTGCGGCCCCAACCGAGCAGCCGGGCGGCTTCCTGCTTATGTCCATGCGTATGCTCCAGGGCGGTTTCCAGCAGAATTTTCTCAAATTCTGGCAACGCTTCTCCCAGCAGGTTTTGGTTACCCTGCTGCAGCGTGTCCCGTGCCCATTGTTCGAGAGCGTGGTGCCAATGTCCATGGCCGTTGTTGGTCTCCGTTCGGGTGTCGCTTGTCAGCAGTTCTGGCGGAAGATCCGACGGTAGAATTTCGTTACCACTAGCCATGACGGTTAACCAGCGACAGGTATTTTCCAGTTGACGGACGTTACCCGGCCAGCCGAGCTCGGTCAGTGTTGTTTCAGTTGTCGAGTGGAGGGTTTTTACCTCGACCCCGAGTTCATCTGATGCACGCTGGAGGAAATGACGGGTAAGCTGTGGTATATCCTGACGACGGTCTTTGAGTGCCGGAAGGTGGACCCGGATCACGTTGAGACGGTGAAACAAATCTTCCCGGAAATCACCATTGGCGACCAGTCGCTCCAAGTCTTGATGAGTCGCTGCAATGATCCGGACGTCGACATTGACCGGCGAGTGGCCGCCGACCCGATAGAACTGACCGTCCGCCAGAACCCTCAGTAGGCGAGTCTGGATATCTAGCGGCATGTCACCGATTTCATCAAGAAACAATGTTCCGCCATTGGCTTGTTCGAAGCGTCCCTGACGGACGCTGTTGGCCCCGGTGAATGCTCCCTTCTCATGGCCGAACAGCTCAGACTCAATCAGATCTTTAGGGATAGCTGCCATATTGAGGGCGATGAACTCTTTGTGACTCCGTGGACTATGGCGATGCAGGGCATGGGCAACCAGCTCTTTACCGGTACCGGACTCACCATTGATAAGCACCGAGATGGAAGAGCGTGACAGACGGCCGATGGCGCGGAAGACTTCCTGCATGGCCGGTGCCTCGCCGATGATTTCCGGTGCACTTTTTTTTCTTCCTGCTCAGGCTGTTGCTGGCGCTTTTGTTCCTGGCTGTGGGTAACCGCTCGCTCTACGAGGGTGACGGCTTCATCAATATCAAATGGCTTGGGCAGGTATTCGAAAGCACCTTCCTGATAGGCATTAACCGCAGCGTCTAGGTCGGAATGGGCTGTCATGATAATAACTGGCAGGGCTGGGTAGTCCTGCTGCAGCGATTTGAGCAAGGTCAGCCCATCCATTCCCGGCATCCGGATATCGGAGACCAGTACATCAGGTACACTTCGCTCCAGTGACTCAATGACACTGTCAGCGTTGGCAAAGGTTTCACATTTTAATCCGGCCGCATTGAGGGTTCGTTCCAATACCCAGCGAATTGAGCTGTCATCGTCGACAACCCAAATTAATCCTTTGCTCATATCACGTCCTCTCTCGTTATCGTTCATCGGTGATGTGTCTGCTACCCATCATTTTATCGGGAGATAAATGGTGAACTTGGTATGGCCCGGCCAGCTGACAACTTCGATTTTACCTTGGTGTTGATCGATCAGGTTCTGGGCAATCGACAGCCCTAGCCCGGTACCTCCTTCTCGGCCTGTTACCATGGGATAGAACAGGGTGTCCTGGATATCGCCGGGGATCCCCGGCCCGTCGTCAATAATGTCGACCTTGGCAGCGATACGGTAGCGCTTACCATGGATCAGCGTTTGGTGGGCGGTACGGGTTTTCAAAGTAATATTTCCGCCGCCATGCTGCTGTAATGCCTGGGCAGCATTGCTGACTATATTGAGTATGGCTTGTTCCAGCTGCTCCGGATCCATCGTGAAATCAGGCAGGCTAGGATCGTAATCGCGGTGGAGCTGAATGTTGCTGCCGCTGTCGATGTCGACCAGCTGGCGGACTTTTTCTAACACCATATGGATATTGTCTACCAGACGCGATCCCGGACGCTGCGGACCGAGTAGCCGGTCGACGAGGTTACGTAGCCGATCTGCCTGCTCGATAATCATCTGGGTATATTCGGTGTAGCTGGGATCCGGTAGCGTTTTTTTTCCAGCAGCTGTGCGGCTCCCCGCAGCCCGCCGAGTGGGTTTTTGATTTCATGGGCCAGCCCCCGTACCAGCTCCTTGGCGGCCTGCTGCTGGGCATGCTGGCTGAGCTCTTGGCTGATCCGCCGCTGTTGATCGATAGGTTTGAGTTCCAGCAGGATCAGCAGTTCTTTTTGCCATGACAGCGGACTGGCATTCACCTCAAGGTGTAGTGCCTGCCGTCAATCACAAAGGTGACATCACTGTCTGCCAGTCCCTGGCCGCTTTGCAGCGTATCTTGGATCAGGCCGAGGTCGAGTGATGAATGCTGCAGCAAGTCCGGAAAGCGGGCATTGTTGAGGCGACGCTTGCTGAACGATAGCAGTTGCTCTGCGGCCGGATTGACATAACGAATAGTCAACCCTTCGTCGAGCAGCAATATCGCGGTGACCAAATTGTCCAGGATCAGAGGTGTAAAAGAGGCTGTCACGATTATCATCCTTGTATTACCTGTTCACTTTGGTGCAGTGAATAGGTTGTGCACCAAGTTGGTGCAGTCAAGTGTAACCTGTCTGCCCCACATCGTGAACGGAAAGTCGCGCTTGCTTTGTTTTACTTCGGCTTAATCGCCGGTGGCTGGCGCTGGAGCAATGAAGCCCGATGTAGGTAAACAGTGATTACCTCTGACGATGCAATAACCTTGCCGTTATTGAGTATCTGGGCTTGTAGGGTATGGCTGCCGCGATCGATATTGCTTAAACGCCAGTTGAGCTGGGTTTGTGGTTGGCCATATTGCGTCCCATCAAGTAGCAGCTGGGTACTGTGGTCTTTACCCAGTTTCTGGTTGGTGGCGACAGATACACTGATCATCCCCTCATTATCGCGGAGAGTCTGTTGGTCGAGTGGCGATAGCAGACGGATGGTAGCAGCTGCTTGGGTAGTCTGAGTGTCCTGAAACTCAGTGGTTTCAGTGTTGTAGGGGGGAGTATTGCTGGATGGCGTTGTCGGTAATCCCTTGTGAGGCTCGGGTTCAATGGGCTGTAGGGTATTGAGCTCAACGATAGTGGCACCGGATCTGGCTGATCAGAGAAATGTGTGGTTCCTTGGTCATCCTCCCAGGTATAAATCGGGTGGCCTGCAGCCATGTCGCTGTGGTCAGTCCGGCCAAAGTGATGATAGCTAGTCGCAGATAAGATGGCAGATAGGGTGTATGTTTCATGGGTTTTCGCAAGAAGGCGGTTGATCATAGTCTGACTATGAGTGTTTCAGCTTTCGATGAGACGACAAGATCAAAAAGGCCTGCTTGTGAAGCAGGCCTAAATCTTAGTCATTAAGTAATGTGTTAGTTACTTATACAGAATAGTAAAGATCAAACTCAAGCGGGTGAGTCGTCATGTTGACCTTCACTACGTCCTGAGATTTCAGGTCGATGTATGAATCGAGGAAGTCATCAGAGAACACACCGCCAGCAGTTAGGAACTCACGATCTTCGTTCAGGCTCTGTAGGGCGCCCTGTAGCGATTCAGCAACTGTTGGGATTTCAGCGGCTTCTTCTGCTGGCAGGTCATACAAGTCCTTATCCATCGCTTCGCCTGGGTGGATCTTGTTCTGGATACCATCAAGGCCTGCCATTAGCATTGCTGCGAATGCCAGGTATGGGTTAGCTGCCGGATCACCGAAGCGAACTTCGATACGGCGTGCTTTCGGGCTTGGTACCACAGGAATACGGATAGACGCTGAACGGTTACGTGCCGAGTAGGCTAGCATAACAGGTGCTTCGAAACCCGGAACAAGACGCTTGTACGAGTTCGTTGCAGGGTTGGCAAAGGCGTTGATTGCACGTGCGTGCTTGATGATACCGCCGATGTAGTAGAGCGCCATTTCAGACAGGCCGCCGTACTTGTCACCCGCAAACAGGTTCTGGCCATCTTTACCCAGAGACATGTGAACGTGCATACCGGAGCCGTTATCGCCCACTAGTGGTTTCGGCATGAAGGTTGCCGTTTTGCCAAATGCGTGAGCAACGTTATGGACTACGTATTTGTAGATTTGGATTTCATCAGCTTTGGTTGTAAGCGTATTGAATCGAGTTGCGATCTCATTCTGACCAGCGGTCGCTACTTCGTGGTGGTGTGCTTCAACAACCAGACCCATTTCTTCCATGATCAGACACATAGCTGAACGGATGTCTTGTGACGAATCGACGGGTGCGACCGGGAAGTAACCCCCTTTAACGCCTGGACGGTGGCCTTTGTTACCGCCTTCGAATTCAGAACCAGTATTCCAAGCTGCTTCCACATCGTCAATCTTGAAGAAAGATCCTGACATATCAGTGTTGAACTTCACATCGTCGAATAGGAAGAACTCAGGTTCAGGGCCAACCAGAACCGTGTCTGCGACGCCAGTTGCACGCATGAACTCTTCGGCGCGCTTGGCGATTGAGCGTGGGTCACGGTCGTAGCTTGCATTGTCGCAGGTTCTAGGATGTCACAACGAATGTTCAGGGTTGCATCTTCAGTAAACGGGTCTAATACCGCACTTGCTGCATCGGGCATCATGACCATGTCTGATTCGTTGATACCTTTCCAGCCAGCAACCGAAGAACCATCGAACATTTTGCCTTCTTCAAAGAAATCAGCATCGATCTGATGAGCTGGGATAGAGATGTGCTGCTCTTTACCTTTGGTGTCGGTAAAGCGTAGGTCAACAAACTTAACTTCGTTTTCCTGGATCAGCGCTAGTACGTTTTCTACTGACATCTTGAATAACCTCCGGTGTTAGATTGGGCAACTGGCCGCAAAAATAAGTGATGAACAGTTATGGTTGTTCAGCTATAAAAATCTTTGCGAGAACTGTGCCAACTTTTTAAAGCCCCAAAATCGCCCATTTAGCGTCAATTGAGGCTACGTCATTCCATTTATTGCACCATTTTGGTGAGTGTTTGCACTGTCGTGGTGCGTAATTGCTTCATTTCACAATCTTGGTGCGCCCTCTACTATTAGCTTACACCAGCATATTGTCAATCGGATGACTGCATAACTACGCTTAAAAATTGGGTTGAATTCTACTTTTCAATGGTAACGATATGGTGCGAAAAGGGAAAAGAAGTGCCATATAATGATCGGCAATCGGCCGTTAATTCCCTTGTGGAATCTGGCTTCGCGGAATTAATTAAAAAAAAGCTGGTGATATAAATCACATATTCCGTGGGTTTTAGCGTAAAATCTGTTAGATTATGAGCCGTTTTTTTTAACCAAGTAGCAACCCGATGGTCGCTGCATGTTCTGAGTGAATGTGAAATCCATGTCTAATCAACAGATCGATAAATTAAGAAATATCGCAATTATTGCTCACGTTGACCACGGTAAAACTACCCTGGTTGACAAACTGCTTCAGCAGTCAGGCACGCTAGAATCTCGCGGCGAAAGCGAAGAGCGTGTAATGGACTCTAACGATATCGAGAAAGAGCGTGGCATTACCATTCTTGCTAAGAACACTGCGATTAACTGGAATGACTACCACATCAACATCGTAGATACCCCAGGACACGCCGATTTCGGTGGTGAAGTTGAGCGTATCATGTCGATGGTTGACTCTGTGCTTCTTATCGTTGATGCCGTTGATGGTCCTATGCCACAGACTCGCTTCGTAACGCAAAAAGCATTCGCATACGGCCTGAAGCCAATCGTTGTTATCAACAAAATTGACCGCCCGGGCGCACGTCCTGAGTGGGTGATGGATCAGGTGTTTGACCTGTTTGATAACCTTGGCGCAACTGATGAGCAGCTAGACTTTACTGTTGTTTATGCTTCTGCGCTGAATGGCTGGGCAACGCTTGAAGAAGGTGTTACTGGCGAAGATATGGAACCGCTATTCCAAGCCGTTGTTGATAATGTTGCGCCACCAAGTGTTGACGTTGAAGGCGCACTGCAGATGCAGGTTTCTCAGCTAGACTACAGCTCTTACGTGGGTGTTATCGGTGTTGCACGTATCGCTCGTGGCTCTGTGAAGCCAAACCAGCAAGTGACAATCATCAATGCTGAAGGTAAGAAACGTAACGGTAAAGTCGGTACGGTTCTTGGCTACCTTGGCCTTGAGCGTCACGAAGTTGAAGAAGCAAAGGCTGGCGATATCATCGCGATTACCGGTCTTGGCGAGCTGAAAATCTCTGACACAATCTGTGACATCAACGAAGTTGAAGCGCTACCTGCTCTTTCTGTTGATGAGCCAACAGTAACCATGACTTTCCAGGTGAACACCTCTCCGTTCGCAGGTAAAGAAGGTAAGTTCGTTACTTCACGTAACATCCTTGAGCGTCTTCAAAAAGAGCTTGTTCATAACGTAGCACTACGTGTTGAGGAAACTGAAGACCCAGACAAATTCCGTGTTTCAGGTCGTGGTGAGCTTCACCTGTCTATTCTGATCGAAAACATGCGTCGTGAAGGTTTCGAGCTAGCTGTATCGCGTCCAGAAGTTATCATCAAAGAAGAAGATGGTCAGCTAATGGAACCGTTTGAAGTCGTGACTATCGACGTGGTGGAAGAGCACCAGGGCGGTATCATGGAAAATATCGGCCTGCGTAAAGGTGAGCTGACTGATATGGCACCTGATGGTAAAGGCCGTGTTCGCATGGACTTCATGATGCCTTCTCGTGGCCTTATCGGTTTCCAGACTGAATTTATGACACTAACGTCTGGTTCTGGTCTGATTTACCATTCGTTTGATCACTACGGTCCTCACAAAGGCGGTACAATTGGTCAGCGTAACAACGGTGTTCTTATCTCGAACGCAACAGGTAAAGCACTGACGTACGCACTGTTCAACTTGCAGGAGCGTGGTCGTCTGTTTACTGAGCACGCAGATGAAGTTTATGAAGGTCAAGTAA
>LLEN01000123.1_pt1 | contig 16535 bp, 24 predicted proteins | sample 595881 | NCBI WGS metagenome assembly LLEN01 (sample SAMN02919314, study PRJNA255460) | bioreactor metagenome | biome: chemostat; feature: culture 2012_10.3; material: sediment; isolation source: day86 10degC chemostat 2012 inoculated with Wadden Sea sediment taken from... | place: Germany: Bremen ...
CTTGGCAGTCTCAGCGTATCGGTATTGCTCGTGCATTGATCTTGAAGCCCAAACTGATTATTTGTGATGAGCCAGTTTCTGCGTTAGACGTTTCGATCCAGGCTCAGGTTGTGAACTTGCTGAAATCTTTACAGAAAGAGATGGGGTTGAGCTTGATCTTCATCGCTCATGATTTATCAGTGGTAAAACACATTTCAGACCGCGTTTTGGTGATGTATTTGGGTAATGCGGTAGAAATGGGGGAAGGGGAAGCATTGTTTGCCGAGCCTAAGCATCCTTATACCAAGGCGTTGATGTCAGCTGTTCCAATCCCGGATCCGGATCTGGAACGAAAGAAGCACATTGAATTGTTGGAGGGTGAATTGCCCTCGCCGATGAATCCGCCATCAGGCTGTGTTTTCCGCACGCGTTGTCCTCAGGCAACACCGTCTTGTGCTGATAAGAAACCTCAGCTAGAAGGCGGAGATATTCATGCGGTTGCTTGTCTGAATGCCCATTAATTCAAGCCTGTGACAGGCTTTAAGCGCGGTGTCAAAGCCGCGCTTTTTTTTCGTCTGATGTTTTGTCAAAAAAAATCAGCAAGAGCTGGCAGGGCAGTTTAAGGTCTAATGGCTACTTTCCTCGTATAGCAACTTCCCCAAATAGTGATATAGCAGGCGCAGGTAGCACATTCATGAGCTACGGCGCCTGTTTAGTTTCAGTGGTTACTCGACAGGGTACCAATAGCCTAAGTTGACTAACTGAGTTAGAAGGGCAATGAAAGCTGGGTGGTCGAGCTGCCTGCCTAGTGAGGCGCTGGTGATCTGTTCCTCGTCACATAGATACGTGGCTGCAGAGCCACATTCTTCCGGAAGTTCAAAACGATCGCCGTTAATGTAGAGAATATGTGGCTGCTCGGGATAGTAAAATGCTCGCAGACCGCCAAGGCGTTTCATTATCTCACCGCTTTCTAGGAACTGATAAGTTTCGCTGTTTTGCCATGGCGGCTCGGCTGAAATGATATCCAGCTCATGGCGGCTGTTGCTCAGGTGCTCACCCATCCATTGTTTCATTAGGTGGGGGTGGTTCAACAAGCTACGCATCATCGCTTCAAGATCCTGATATTCAGCGTCTAGAATAGCGCCGCTGTTATTACGAGCTGGTAAGTCAGGGTTATGATAATGAACATCACCAATTTCATTGGCGATGGCAAAGTCGGCGAAGCTGCTCAGAAGCTCTTGTTTTTTTAGGTGAACGGAAACCGACAGAAAAGCTCATTGAGGTTTCGAGGGCATAGCATCATGTGGGAAGCCCGGTGGAATATACAAAATATCACCAGGTTCCATAATCTCATCAATGATTGGCTCAAATCCCTTGATTTGGCGCAGTGCAGGGTGACGAAACTCTTCTTCATAGTTGTCTTTTTTTTCGGGCCGACGCGCCAGCGTCGTTTACCGGAGCCCTGGGTGATGAATACATCATATTGATCAATATGCGGGCCAACACCGCCGCCCGGGGTCGAGTAGCTGATCATGAGATCGTCGAATAACCAATTAGGCAGCTGGCGAAAAGGGGTGACAAGCTCCGCTGCTCCCTCATGCCAGTGGTTTGCGGCTTGTATGATAAATGACCAGTTATCTTCCGGTACATTGTCGAAGTTCAGTGGGCCGTGAGAAACATCCCACTCCTCACCATGTTTGGCGATGTAACGTGAGTCGACTTCTTCTTCCATTGCTAGTCCGGCAAGTTCGTCTGGGCTGATTGGGTCAACAAAGTCCTTGAAGCCCCCCTTTATAATCGTGGGTTTTTTTCTGCCAGTATTCGGAAAGAAATTGTTCAAAAGAGAAAGTAAGCTGGTACATGTACAGTCTTATATCGTTGAGCTAAGTGCCGAGTATAGCGCAAAGTGTATTGTGACTATCGGTTGAGATGAAAAAAAAGGGAAGCTGAGGTAGCTTCCCTAACTGAAATCCATTTCGTGCAGTGTTTTATCAAAACTAAGGTTATTCAGCTGGCAATAGGCGTAACAACGGGAAGGCTGCTTTTAACTGGTTGTGACTGACGACAAACCCAATTAGGTTGGCAGTTTCTTTATCGTAGGCCTTGGCAATTAAGCCGTTTGGCTCGTTAGTCACTTCCCAGGAGGCATTCTCATCGGTTGTATTGCCCGATAGGTGCAGCGGTAGCCATGGGGTTTTCGCCTTCACCAAACTTGCCGGAAGATGAACCGGACTTGGTGTGCCCAGCAATGTTTTTGCTAATGCCATAGCGCACAGCATTGCTGGCTGAATAAATGCGCGTACCTTGCCATCGAGTTCGGCGCAATCACCTAATGCAAATACACTCGGTGCAGATGTTTGCATCATTCTATCAACGACAATCCCTCGGTTAACGGCAATGTTGGCTTTCTGGGCTAACTGAGTATTCGGTGTTAGCCCCATTGCGGCGATAACCACGTCGGCTTCAATGTGTTGTTCATCAGCCAGAGAAGTCACTAGCTGTTGATGATGGCGATTAATACTTGCTACCGTGTTATCTAGCTGAATATTAACCCCCTTTTGTGCCATAGCCTGATACAGGCTGGAGCTGATAAATGGTGGTAGTAGTGTTGGCATTAAGTTGGGAGCTTTATCGCAAAGCGTTACCTGCTTGCCTGAACTTGCCAAATCCATCGCAATCTCGGTACCGATTAAACCAGCACCCAATACCAGCACTGATTTTGCACGGGCAAGCTTGTCTTGCTGGTTTTGGTATTCCGCTAAGCTATTTAACGTCACGATCTCTTCGGTTGCATTGCCTGCAAAGCCGGGAACAAATGCTGATGCACCGGTTGCCAGAACTAAGTCCGAGTAAACTACAGATTGCTTACCGTAGTGAACTGTTTTGCTCTCTGTATCAATTGCATCAACACGGGTGTTGTTGATGAGCAAGATGTTATTTGCTGAGGCAAACTCGCTGGCAGTTTGTTTAACCAAATCATTAGCAGTCTGTTGTTTGCTAAAGACATGACTGAGATCTGGCTTAGAGTAATCATCACCATTGTCACCCGTTATGACGGTGACTGGGGTTTCAGCATTGAGTTTGCGAAGAGACTTTACTAATTGGTAAGCGGCAAAGCCGCTCCCAATAATAACAATGTGCTTATCCATGACTTATATCCTCAGGCAATAGGTTCAAAAACTTCTTTACCGATGCCGCAATCAGGGCAGAGGAAATAATCAGGTACGTCAGCCCAAGCGGTGCCCGGTGCAACGTCTTGGTTCGGCTCACCTTGCTCTGGATCGTAAACCCACTGGCATACGGTGCAAATCTGTTTTTGTTCACTGCCTGCAGAGGCGTTGTCCTGTGTGACAGGCGCAGGGCTGTTGCTGCTAGGTGTAGCTGGTTGGGCCGTAGATTGAGCCATAGGTTGAGCAAGAGATACTTCAGGTGCTGCGTTCGCTTTGACTTGTGATGCCGGTGCCGGAGTTTCTGTGATCGGTTGCAGTGCCATTCGCGTGCAATCTTTCGGCCGTGCTCACGACACTCTTCCAATGCCTTGCCATCCGGACGCCATTTGGTTTTCATTCCAACCGTGGTAAAGAAACCGGCATCGGTAAGACGGGCATGGATACGGTCAACCGCACCGCCATTCCAACCGTAGCTACCAAATGCGCCCGCTTTTTTTTACCTTTAAAGCGAAGCCCGGTAATTTCTTCAAGCATGCCTGCGATTTTAGGCATCATGACATTGTTCATGGTTGATGAGCCAACCAAGACTCCTTTAGAGCCAAAGACATTGGTTAGAATTTCATTTTTGTCATGACGCGACACGTTGAAGATCTTCACTGCCACATTCGGATCGGTTTCAGTAATACCTTGTGCGATGCCGTCGGCCATCATGCGGGTATTGTTTGACATTGAATCGTAGAAAATAGTGATTTTGTCTTCTTTATATTCGTCAGCCCACTCCAGGTACTTCTCAATGATCTGAGTAGGGTTGTCGCGCCAGATTACACCGTGCGAGGTTGCCACCATGTCTACCGGCAGATTGAAGCCAAGCACTTCGTGGATTTTTGCGGTTACCAACGGGCTAAATGGCGTCAGAATATTTGCGTAGTAGCGCAGGCACTGTTCCATGAGTTCGGTATATTCGACTTCGTCATTGAACAGGCGCTCGTCACAGTAATGCTGGCCGAAAGCATCATTACTGAAGAGTACCGCATCTTCTGTCATGTAAGTCATCATGCTGTCTGGCCAGTGCAGCATTGGTGTTTCAATGAAAACTAATGACTTACCGTTACCAATATCAATGGAGTCACCAGTTTTAACAACATTGAAATTCCACTCTGGGTGGTGATGGTGACCGGTGATTGAGTCGATGGCATTTTCAGTACAATAAATTGGCGTGTTAGGGATTTTGCTCATTAGTAGCGATAACGCACCAGCGTGATCTTCCTCAGCGTGGTTGATCACAATAAGATCGATATCGTTGAGATTGATCTCTTGCTCAAGTTGCAGAACAAAGTCATAGCTAAATTTATGATCAACGGTATCGATTAACACGTTTTTACCTTCACGAATGAGGTAGCTATTGTAACTTGTTCCTTTAAGCGTCTTATATTCAGTACCGTGGAAATCTCGCACTTCCCAATCGCGTTGGCCAACCCAGTGAATATTGTTCTTAACGTGAATAGACATAACTGCTACCTATGTATTTTTGTTTAACATGTATTTTGAGTACATGTTATAACGACGGCCATTTCATTGGCAAGTATTAACATGTATAAAAAAATACATGTTTAACTCATCTATTTGTTTTTAGATGATTTAAAGTTGATATTAGCGAGGGTGATTTTAGGCGATAACCGGAACAGACGAGATGGATAGTGTAGAAAGCTGACACAAAAAAAAGGTTAGCCACAAGGCTAACCCTTACTATTTTATACAGACTGTAACTTATAGTTGGTCTGTTAGCTTAACTGCATCACCGATGTAATTTGCAGGTGTCATTTCTTTTAGACGGGTTTTCTCATGCTCAGGAAGCTCAAGGCCGTCGATGAAATTACGCATGCCTTCACCGTCTACACGCTTACCTCGAGTTAGCTCTTTTAGCTTCTCGTAAGGTTTTTCGATGCCGTAGCGACGCATAACTGTCTGTACTGGCTCAGCCAATACTTCCCAGTTCCTATCTAATTCAGCTTCAAGTGCAGCTCGGTTAACTTCCAGTTTGCTAATACCCTTCAGGGTAGAAGTGTAAGCAATAATGGCATAGCCACAACCAACACCCAGATTACGTAGAACCGTTGAGTCAGTCAGATCTCGCTGCCAGCGAGAAACAGGTAGTTTCTGTGCCAGGTGAGAGAAGATGGCATTTGCTAGGCCCAGGTTACCTTCGGAGTTTTCGAAGTCGATTGGGTTAACTTTATGCGGCATGGTCGATGAACCGATTTCACCGGCAATTGTCTTCTGCTTGAAATGGCCAAGAGCGATGTAGCCCCAAACGTCACGATCGAAGTCTAGAAGAATGGTGTTGAAACGTGCGATTGCATCAAATAGCTCTGCAATGTAATCGTGCGGTTCGATCTGCGTTGTGTATGGGTTCCACGTTACGCCAAGAGATTCAGTGATGAATTCTTCGCTGAACTGGTGCCAGTCAACTTCCGGGTAAGCAGAGATGTGTGCGTTGTAGTTGCCTACAGCGCCGTTGATTTTCGCTAGAATCTCAACGCTCTCGATTTGCTTGAACTGGCGTTCCATACGGTACGCCACGTTTGCCATTTCTTTACCCATCGTTGATGGAGAAGCCGGCTGACCGTGTGTACGAGATAGTAGTGGAATTTCACGGTATTCGTTAGCCAATGCTTTAATCGCATCGATAACGTTACGGATTTCAGGAAGGATCACAGTTTCACGCGCTTCGTGTAGCATTAGGGCGTGAGAAGTATTGTTGATATCTTCAGACGTACAAGCAAAGTGAATGAATTCGTTCACTGCGTGCAGTTCTGGTACTTCAGCTACTTTTTTCTTTCAGGAAGTATTCAACAGCTTTAACATCGTGGTTAGTTGTGCGCTCAATCGTCTTGATACGTCGCGCATCTTCTTCACTAAATTCAGCAGCAATACGATCTAGGAATGCATTTGCTTCGTTGCTGAATGCAGGAACTTCCACGATAGCGTCAGTAGCAGCCAGTTTTTGTAACCAACGGATTTCAACGATTGTGCGGTACTTTAGCAGTCCATATTCACTGAAAATGCTGCGTAGTGCACTAGTTTTACTTCCGTAGCGGCCGTCTACCGGGGAAACAGCAGTCAATGCTGACAGTTCCATGTTGCTCTCCTGATTAATAAGGGTTTAAACAATGTGTTGCTGTAACCGCTAGTGAACTGTGAGCGATGTTTGTCGAACACTCACCGCGAACTAAGCCGTTATTGTTTCTGGTGCTCATCGATAGGGTCGATAAGCACCTAGTATGTATTTAGCTGCGGGCAAGTAAGATTTTTGCCTGTTCGACCATCTGCTTGCGGCCAAAAATCAGGTGGCGGCGCTTACCACCGACCTGACGCCAGAGTACCGCACCACGTACTGCAGCAAGCAACAAGGCTCGCACTTTATGCTGTACGTTTTGTTGCTGCAGGTGAGCCGGTGTGCCTGTTACTTGGATACGAGGCCCAAGAGGGCTGATTATATCCAGGTATACATTAGCCAGGTTGCTTACCATTTGATCATCGAGTAATTCGAAATGGTCAATCTGGCGCTTGGCTGTATCTATTCGGTCACCCAGTTGTGCCATACTGTCACGGCGGCTGGATAGCTTACGCTCCAGTGCCATGACACTGACAAGGTAACGGGTAATTTCGTTACCTGATGGTGTGCTGTCAATCTCGGCTGATAATGTTTCCAAGCCAATACGCAGATTGGCTTCACAGCCAAAGATTTCGATTGTGTTGGATGGGTCTGTTACCACAATACTGTTTAAACAGGCTTCCAATGCATCGCGATCACAAGTGCCGTCTCGGGCAATTTGTTGAACTAGTTTCACTGCCTGGCAAACGCCGGCAAACGCGATGGTACGGTCATATAAAGTTTGTGCCACGTGCGACAACTCCCTTAGATTCGCTGCTCAATAATACCGCCACCCAGACAAACCTCGCCGCTATAGAACACAGCAGACTGGCCCGGAGTAACTGCAATTTGAGGTTCATCAAATATCACTTTGATGTTCTCATCATCGATAGGATGATGGTACAAGGAATATCTTGCTGACGGTAACGAGTTTTTACCGTACATGTTAGCGGCTCACGAATTGGCAGTCGATCAACCCAGTCAAGCTGTGCTGCAATCAGACCATTTGATTGTAGGCGAGGGTGATCTTTACCCTGACCAACGATAAGTACGTTGCGCTCGACATCTTTATCGACCACGTACCATGCATCCTCGTTGCCGCCGCCGCCTTTTTGGCCACCGATGTGAAGGCCTTTTCGCTGCCCCAAAGTGTGGTACATCAGACCTTGGTGCTGGCCAATCACTTTGCCGTCATCAGCTGTTTCGATGTTACCTGGCTGCGCTGGCAGGTATTTGGCAAGAAACTCGGTAAACTTGCGCTCACCAATAAAGCAAATACCGGTTGAATCTTTCTTCTTCGCTGTTACTAGGCCTTGCTCTTCAGCAATACGGCGAACTTCTGGCTTTTCTAGCTCACCGACCGGGAATAGGCTGCGAGCGATCTGCTCGTGGCTAAGGTATACAGGAAATAGCTCTGATCTTTATTGTTATCTACGCCGCGCAGCATTTGAGGCTTCTCGCCTTCCACACTCGGGAAGCTGCGGCGGGTGTAGTGACCCATAGCAATGTAGTCAGCTTCCAGAACTTCATCGGCAAATTCCAGAAACGCTTTGAATTTAATTTCTTTGTTGCAAAGAATGTCCGGGTTCGGGGTACGCCCTGCTTTGTACTCCGCGAGGAAGTATTCAAACACATTGTCCCAGTACTCAGCTGCAAAGTTAATGGTATGCAGGTGGATACCCAGTTTGTCACATACAGCTTGTGCATCAGCGAGATCTTCGGCGGCAGAGCAGTATTCTTCATTATCATCTTCTTCCCAGTTCTTCATGAACAGGCCTTCAACTTGGTAGCCCTGTTGAAGTAGCAAGTAAGCTGATACTGAGGAATCAACGCCGCCGGACATACCGACAATGACTTTTTTTTCTGGCTGCTATCTGACATATTTCTCTTCAGTCGTTAATAGTGTTAAGAGCGTAATTCTAACAGAAAGCTTTTTCGCGAAACAGAGCGAGAGCAGAATCACACTTTAATAATTTTATCGTCTTTTTATATTACCCACCAGATTTGTAAAAAAAAGTAATTTAAAAGAGCGTTATAAACGACAAGAGCATAGCAAAAACACGTTAGTATCCATGCATAGCCAGTTGATGTTACATACTGGCGCAAACGTTTGCTTTGTGGCGGCTATGATAGATTAACCCGAGGCCAATGTGTAGCTTTTTTTTGGTGTGGTTCTTTCGAGTGTAAATTAGAAAAGCGAGTGTACGCCGGCAATCGTGACAATGACTGCCGGCAAAGTATCTATTGCGCTGCTAAAGGAAGAGTGACCTCGCGCCATTCACCCGGAGATAGGCCGTCGATCGTCCAGTCTGCCATTCTGTGACGGATGAGTCGCAAGGTTGGAAAACCAAGATGCGCCGTCATACGTCTTACCTGGCGGTTGCGTCCCTCTTTTAAGGTTATCGCCAGCCAGGTGGTCGGGATATTTTTGCGTTCGCGGATCGGAGGGGTACGGTCCATACTGTGGGTTGTTCCATACGCTCGACACCGGCTGGGAGGGTTGGGCCATCTTTCAGCGTGACGCCTTTGCGGAGTTGCTCGAGTTGCTCATCGCTTGGCGCACCTTCAACCTGGACCCAGTATATTTTTGGCTGTTTGGATTTCGGTTGCGTGAGGCGGGCTTGCAGCACACCGTCATTGGTCAAAACCAGCAAACCTTCACTGTCTTTGTCGAGTCTCCCTGCCGGGTAAACGTCTTTTACCGGGATAAAATCTGACAGAGTTTTATCCCCCGGTTCGCCGCTGAACTGGGTCAAAACGTTATAAGGTTTGTTAAATAATATGATCTTTTGTGGGCCGCGAGGCGTTTGGGTTTATTAAATTTTCTTGATGCTCTACGCTCATTATTAGAACGCTTGGGTTGACGCGATGAGGTGTTTGGCTTCATAAATAGCGTGCTGTACTGGGGGTGACTAAATTGACCCGCCTATTATACGCTAAAAACAACCCGAGTGGCGTATCGATAAAATTTCAAGTATGATTTGCCCGCATCTTACAAAAAGATAACAAATGGACGCTAGGAGATTTAAATGGATAGTAAAGTAGTTGTACCAGTTGAAGGTCAGAAAATTACTCTTGACTCAGAAGGTAAACTGGTCGTTCCTAACAACCCGGTAATTCCATACATCGAAGGCGATGGTATCGGTGTTGATGTAAGCCCTGCAATGATCAAAGTTGTCGATGCGGCAGTAGAAAAAGCCTATGCAGGCGATCGTAAAATTGAGTGGATGGAAATCTACACTGGTGAGAAGTCAACTCAGATTTACGGCGAAGACGCATGGCTACCGCAAGAAACTTTAGAGTTCATTCGTGACTACAAAGTTGCAATTAAAGGTCCTTTGACTACACCGGTAGGTGGCGGTATTCGTTCACTTAACGTTGCCCTACGTCAAGAGCTTGACCTGTACATTTGTGTTCGCCCTGTTCGCTATTTTGATGGCGTACCAAGCCACTTAAACGCCCTGATCTAACTGATATGGTTATCTACCGTGAAAACTCGGAAGATATCTATGCGGGAGTTGAGTTCCAGGCGGGTACTGCGGAAGCAGACAAAGTCATTAAGTTCCTACAAGACGAAATGGGTGCAACTAAAATCCGCTTCCCACAACAGTGTGGTGTCGGTATTAAGCCTGTTTCTGAAGAAGGTACTAAGCGTCTTGTGCGTGCTGCCGTTCAGTATACGATTGACAACGATCGTGACTCGCTGACGCTGGTTCACAAAGGTAACATCATGAAGTTCACCGAAGGTGCCTTCAAGGATTGGGGTTACGAAGTGGCAGCGGAATTCGGTGCTGAGCTACTCGATGGTGGCCCGTGGATGACACTGAAGAACCTAACACGGGTAAAGAGATCATTATCAAGGACAGCATCGCTGATGCTTTCCTGCAGCAAATCCTACTTCGCCCAGCGGAGTATGATGTGATTGCAACGATGAACCTTAATGGTGACTATGTCTCTGATGCCTTGGCTGCACAGGTTGGTGGTATTGGTATTGCTCCGGGTGCAAACATCGGTGATGGTGTTGCGTTGTTTGAAGCAACTCACGGTACTGCACCTAAGTACGCCGGTCAGGATAAAGTAAATCCAGGTTCACTGATCCTTTCTGCTGAAATGATGCTTCGCCATCTAGGCTGGACTGAAGCGGCAGATCTGATTATCAGCTCGATGGAGTCGGCAATCAGTAACAAGACAGTAACTTATGACTTTGAGCGCCAGATGGAAGGTGCAACATTGCGTAAGTGTTCTGAGTTTGCTGATGACATGATTGAGCAAATGTAATACGTTTTATCCATTCGGATAGACAAAGGCTCAGCTTCGGCTGGGCCTTTTTATTGGGAGCTGTTTGTGTGCCTTAGCATCTTTAGCTGTAACTGCCTGAAACAGATGCTGAGCTCCTCATTTCTGCTACTGTGAAGTAAGGGCAAGATGTTCGCCGACGTTATTTTAGCTTATTATAGAAGATAAGGCTGCAAAGAGCTTGTGATTGTTAATAGAAATGTTAATAGCTGTGTGGTTGGGTTATTCAATGAATATTCACTTTAAGCATGTGACGAGCTATCCGGAATTGCCTATTGATGGGTGAATTTTAAGCAGGATGTAAGGGTGGTTTTAGGTGGTACCAAAAAAAAGGCGAGCAAGTGCTCACCTCAGAAATTGATGTACAAAGTTGAAAGTAGATTATTTTGCCATTTCACCTTCGACAGGGACTATCTCTCTGGCATGGAAACCTTTAGGACCCGTCTCAACAGTATAGTTGACCTGCTGGCCAGCCTTGAGAGTTCGGTATCCATCCATCTGGATAGTTGAATAGTGTGCAAAAATATCGCCTTCGCCACTTTCTGGGCAGATAAAACCGAAGCCTTTTGCGTTATTGAACCATTTAACCGTACCTGTTGCCATGCTTTACATCCCTCTTTGCATTCAAGTTCCATTTTGCATCAGTGTGCAGTTCCTTTTTACCATGACTTGCATACTAATGCTATTTTGATGCAGTTAATATCTACTACAGGTTACACTTTAGTAAAAAGAGCTAGACAGTCAAGTGCATATTATAACATTTTCATAAAATCCTTGTTTCTATGCAGATGATGTAGCAAGCGCTTGAACAAATGACTAAGATGAGATTATGAGCAAGTTATATGAATGGATTATTCCTGAGTCTGACGTATTAGACGAGGAGGATACTCAGGTTAAGCCGCCATCGATGTATAAAGTTATTTTGAACAATGATGATTACACACCGATGGATTTTGTGATAGAAGTGTTACAGAAGTTCTTCTCCATGGATCTGGAGAAAGCCACACAGTTGATGCTTACTGTGCATTACGAAGGGAAAGCAGTATGTGGAACCTTTACCGCTGAAGTCGCCGAGACGAAGGTGGCACAAGTGATGATGTATGCAAGGGAGCATGAACATCCGCTACTGTGTACTAAGGAAAAAGCTTGAACTTTTTCCGGCACACCATTTTGAGTGGTATTTAGGGGAGGTGCCTTATGCTAAACAAAGAACTTGAAGCAAGTCTGAACGGTGCATTCGCAAGAGCAAGGGAAAAGCGCCATGAATTTATGACCGTTGAGCATCTGCTCTTGGCATTGTTAGACAATGCAGCCGCCCAAGAGGCGCTGTTAGCTTGCCGAGCTGATCTTGATACATTACGCAAAGAGCTTGATTCTTTTATCGAGCAAACGACACCGCTGATCCCGGCTGATGATGAAAGCCGCGAGACTCAGCCGACGCTGAGTTTCCAGCGTGTGCTTCAGCGTGCTGTTTTCCATGTTCAGTCTTCTGGCCGCAGTGAAGTCACCGGTGCTAATGTATTGGTTGCCATTTTCAGCGAACAGGAATCTCATGCTGCTTATCTACTGAAGAAGAGTGATATTAGCCGCCTTGATGTGGTTAACTTTATTTCCCACGGTACAGTCAAAGACAGTGACAATGATGACCTTAACGGTCCTGATGTCGGTGGTGACGAGCCGCGTGCCGAGCAGAGCTCTGAAGATAAGCTAGAGAATTTTGCAACAAACCTTAATCAGCTGGCGCGAGCTGGTGGTATCGATCCGCTAATCGGTCGAGATCATGAACTAGAGCGTACAGTACAGGTTCTGTGTCGTCGAAGAAAAAAAATAATCCACTGCTGGTGGGTGAGGCTGGTGTCGGTAAAACGGCTATCGCAGAAGGCCTGGCCTGGAGAATCGTTGAAGCCAAGTGCCGGAAATTATCAAAGACTGCGTGATTTTCTCATTGGATATTGGTTCTTTGCTTGCAGGGACTAAATACCGTGGTGACTTCGAGAAGCGCTTTAAAGGCATTTTGAAGCAGCTGGAGAAAGAAGATCATGCGGTGCTATTTATCGATGAGATCCACACTATCATCGGGGCTGGTGCAGCCTCTGGCGGTCAGGTCGATGCGGCGAACCTACTCAAACCACTGCTGAGCAGCGGTAAGATACGTTGCATGGGGTCGACGACCTATCAGGAATACAGCAATATCTTTGAGAAAGAACGTGCATTATCACGCCGTTTCCAAAAAAAATTGATATTGTCGAGCCATCATTGGACGATACCACCAAGATCCTGATGGGGCTGAAGCCTAAATACGAAGCTCACCACGAGGTACGCTTTACCAATAAAGCCATCCGTGCTGCGGTAGAGCTTTCTGCAAAATACATTAACGAGCGCCATTTGCCGGATAAAGCGATTGACGTGATTGACGAGGCGGGAGCGCGTTGCCGTTTGGCACCTGCGAGCCGTCGTAAGAAAACCGTTAATGTCAGTGACATCGAGGCAATGATTGCCAAGATGGCACGTATTCCTGAGAAGTCGGTATCATCGAGTGACCGTGATGTACTGCAGAAACTGGACAGCAAGCTGAAAATGCTGGTATTTGGTCAGGATCCCGCTATCGATGTACTGACTGAAGCGATCAAGCTGAGTCGTGCGGGACTGGGGGCAGACAACAAGCCTGTTGGCTCCTTCCTGTTTGCTGGCCCTACAGGGGTCGGTAAAACTGAGGTGACAGTACAGTTGGCACGAACGCTGGGTATCGAGCTATTGCGCTTCGATATGTCCGAGTACATGGAACGCCACACGGTGAGTCGTTTGATTGGTGCTCCCCCTGGTTACGTGGGTTATGACCAAGGTGGTTTGCTGACAGATGCTGTGATCAAAAACCCACACTCTGTCGTGCTATTGGATGAGATCGAAAAAGCTCACCCGGATGTATTCAACTTATTGCTACAGGTAATGGATAACGGTACGTTGACAGACAACAACGGTCGCAAAGCCGACTTCCGAAATGTGATTTTGGTAATGACGACAAATGCGGGTGTGAAAGAGACAGTGCGCAAGTCAATTGGCTTAATCCAGCAAGATCACAGTCTAGATGCAATGTCGGAAATCAAACGAATCTTTACCCCTGAGTTCCGCAACCGCCTTGATGGCATTATTTGGTTCAACCATCTTGAAAAAGATGTTATTTCGCAAGTGGTTGATAAGTTCATCGTTGAATTGCAGGCACAGCTTGATGCCCGCGGTGTCTCGATGGAAGTGTCATCTGAAGCACGCGAGTGGTTGGCTAATAAAGGGTATGACAAAGCAATGGGTGCTCGCCCTATGGCACGTGTCATTCAAGACAACCTGAAAAAGCCGATGGCAAATGAGCTTCTGTTTGGCTGTTTGATTAACGGTGGCTCGGTGCGGGTTGATATCGTCAACGATGAACTGGACTTCCAGTTCAGTAGTGAAATGGAACCAGCTCATTAATCGTTAGTGTTCTGATTGTAAAAGAACCGCCGTTATGGCGGTTCTTTTTATATGCAAATAAAACCCGACACATAGGTCGGGTTTTATTTGCATTCTTTAATCTTGGTTAAGATTAACGCGCGCGGAAGACGATGCGGCCTTTAGTCAGGTCGTAAGGAGTCAGTTCCACAGTTACCTTATCACCAGTAAGAATACGGATGTAGTTCTTGCGCATTTTACCAGAGATGTGAGCGGTAACTACGTGACCGTTTTCCAGCTCAACGCGGAACATTGTATTCGGTAGTGTATCTTGTACAGTACCTTGCATTTCAATTACGTCTTCTTTTGCCATTGAATCCTCTTAGGCTACCAGCCATGCTTCTGATCGGGCCGGATAATGCCTTGAAACTGTTTGAGTGTAAAGTTTAGGCCGCAATTTTACCCTTGCCGCTACTCTTTGTCAGCTATTGTGACGTATTAAAACGTGTTTTCTCGATTTTTTTTATCAGATTATGAGGCGAATTAGAGCACTTATATAGGTAATTGGAGGCCTATTTCCAGCAACCACTGACCAGTTTCTGATAGGGCTTGAATCGAACCTTGTAGTTCATAGCCTTGCAGCGATCTATCTGATAACCGGGATAAAGCCATTTTCTGCCTGTTTGCCTGCCGTAATGAATTTGATATAGCACGCAGAGTGTGCCGAGTGAGAGCGCTGAATCTGGCTCGAAGAAGCTATATACTGCACTGAGGGCGTCTTCGAAGACATCGGTAACGGCAATCGCAATCAAGGCGTCTTTATCATAGACGTGCAAGAACAGAGTGTCCATCCACTCTGCAGTACAAAAATCAAAGAACTGTTCTTTGTTCGCCGGATACATTGTGCCCCCAGAGTGTCTGAGGCGGATGTATTTCTCATAGAGAGTGAACCAGTTACTATCGAGTTCGGGCTTAAACTCCCAGCGTAATGCTTTCATCTGATTCAGCTGACGTTTCTGGCTTTTCGACGGTGTAAATTGTTCACAGTCTATTCGCAGCGGGGTGCAGGCCTGACAATACTGGCACATAGGCCGGTATACTGCGTTGCCACTGCGACGGTAGCCTGAGGCAATAAGCACACCATAACCTGATGGTGCCAGCCACTGGTGATCCATAACTACGCCAAGCTGCTCTTGTTCATCTGGCAGGTAGTTACACTCTGATGTCGGTGTTAGGCCTATTCGTAGCGAAAGTTTATTATAGCTGGTCATGAGTCTACTGGTGCAGCTCCCGCGGTTGGTAACAGCCTTTTTCAAGTATGGCATCTCTTTGCAATTGCAAGAATTGCATAAATGGGGATCGTTCAATTTCAACCGCACCTAGCGAGGCCAGATGGTCGTTCATGATCTGACAGTCAATCAAAGTGCCGCCATAGGCGCTAAAGTGTTGGCAGAATAACCATAGAGCAATTTTAGAGGCGTTATCGGCCAGTGAAAACATGGATTCACCGCAAAACACGGTACCCACCTGAACACCGTAGAGCCCGCCGACAAGGTTGCCGTTCAGCCATACTTCAACAGAGTGGCAATAACCGAGGTTGTGCATGAGCTGGTACGCTTGCATCATATCGGCGGTGATCCAGGTTTCTTTCGGGCCCCGGCTGTCGGCACACAAGCGGATAACATCGTGACAGGCTTGGTTCAGTGTGACTTGATACCCTGATTTGCGGAAGAACTTGCGCAAACTTTTGCTTGGCCTGAACTGATCGGGCAGGAAGACAGCACGCGGCGCAGGACTCCACCAGAGAATAGGTTCTCCTTCCGAATACCAGGGGAAAATGCCTTGGCGATAAGCCGTGACTAAACGCTCAGGGCGTAAGTCGCCGCCAAACGCCAATAGCCCATTGGGATCGTCCAGCGCTGTCTCTGCCACAGGAAAGTGTGTATTGACCGGATCAAGTTCCGGCAGATAAATAGCCATAAATACTGTAGTCGTGGGTGCTTTAAATAAAAATGAATAAAATAGGTATAGTCGAGGGAATTATATGATGAGAAAGTTCTTAATGTTACTGCTATTGCTTCCTCTTGTGGCGACAGCGGCTCCTTACAACCGGAATGAGGCACGTACTGTCAACAAAATCGTGTTTGGTGACGTGGATTCTGTACGCTATATCTCGAATCAAGAGGTGATTAATTCCCAGCGCAATGGCTGGGAAACTCTGCTCGGAGGTGTGGTCGGGGGATTGATCGGTAATCAATTTGGTGGCGGTACAGGTCGTGAGGTCGCGACTGCTGTCGGGGTTGTCGCCGGTGCCAGTATTGCCCATACCCGTCAGCCAAATCAGAAAGTGGTCGATTATCGTTTAGTCGAGTTGCTGATAAAAGCGGAGGATGGCAGGTTGATTGATGTGATCCAGGATGCCGACCAGCAAATGATCTTCCTGCGCGGCGATAGTGTGCGGATCCTCTATTTTGATGACGGGGTTCGGTGGATAAGGTTTTTTTTAACCGCGA
>LLEN01000124.1_pt1 | contig 16534 bp, 25 predicted proteins | sample 595881 | NCBI WGS metagenome assembly LLEN01 (sample SAMN02919314, study PRJNA255460) | bioreactor metagenome | biome: chemostat; feature: culture 2012_10.3; material: sediment; isolation source: day86 10degC chemostat 2012 inoculated with Wadden Sea sediment taken from... | place: Germany: Bremen ...
GATTCTACTTTATGCGTATATTTCAACATCCGGCATGCTTTTTAGTGAAATGTTAGGTGTCACGCGTGAATTGGCATCCGTCCTGTTTGTTACATTTTGCTCGGCCTTTGTCTTGCACTCGACACGTGCAGTAGATCGTATTTCCACTGTTTTGATCCTCTTTATGATCATCAGTTTTGTGCTGGGTATTTCAGGGTTGGCTTCGCATATCAGTGCGCCGGTCTTGTTTGCACAAGGCCAAGGTGAAACTCCTTACTCGGCCTATGCGCTAGCCCTATTGCCGGTCGCGTTAACGTCATTTGGTTATCATCACTCGGTGAGCACGATGCGTGACTATTACCAAGATGAGCGCCGTGCCAAAAAAAAGCGATTCTTGTCGGCACTCTAATTGCCCTCACGTTTTATCTGGGGTGGGTGATCTGTATTTTTGGCAATTTACCGCGTGAGGCGTTTGGCCCTGTTGTGACTGCCGGTGGCGGCGTGGATGTCTTGATGTCTGCACTGACAGCAGCCATCGATTCAAATAGCATTAAACAAGCGCTGCATATCTTTTCCATTGCCGCGATTGTCTCTTCTTTCATTGGTGTTGGATTGGGTGTGTTCGATTACTTAGCTGATTTTTTTTGGCTTTGCCGATACTAAGCAAGGACGACTAAAAACCTGGGGGGTGACGTTTATTCCGCCATTGGTGTTCTCGCTAATGGCACCGTTTGGTTTTGTCGCTGCGATTGGTTTAGCCGGTGCTGCTGCCACAATTTGGACTTGTATTATTCCGGCGATATTGGCAAAAACATTACGTCAAAGAGTGCCGGTACAAGAAGGTTTTGTGGTGCCAGGGGGAAATGTGACGATTTATGTGGTGATCGTGTTCGGGGTACTGACAGCCGCCTTTCATTTACTGGCAATGGCGAATCTACTGCCTGTCTTTAAAGGCTAAATTGACGGTGAAATAAACGTTGAACCACATATCAACGCATAAAAACGGAAGCCTTGGCTTCCGTTTTTTTGTTGGGATAGGTTGGCTCGGTTTAGCGAAATTGGTTTGCATCTGGTAAATAGTCAAAGCCAGCGTTAGCCAATCGGGCAACCAGCTTGCCTTTATCGATATCGTAATACTTAACCAAGCTGTCCAGGTTGCCAAATTCATCACGGATCTTCATGTTGACAATGCTCATCAGCATGACCGGATCCATCGTGTCAAAGTTCTTTACGTCCATTACTTGTCCTCATGATCACTCATCAGCAAATTGGCGGCGGCAAAGGCGGCACGCTCTCTGACTTCCTTCGGCACTTCTTCATTGGAAGCAACGTAATCCAGGGCTTTTATTGCACAGTGGATTGCATTTGGGATATAGCCCAGTTCGCCACCGCCGATTTGGGCATAGGTCATTCGGATCAGTTCGCAGCACTCATAGACTTTCATGCAATTTCCTTTTAATTCGTTTACTCCCTATAGGCACTGAATGAGAACCTATAGGGAGTGAACGCCTGATAGTCTTACTATAACAGAGGTGTTGGTCATGGTTATGGTAAAGATGGCCTAGCATAGAGGGGAAGTCGCTATTTGTTGCGTTTGTGCCGGTATAGCTGACGGTCGGCGCGGTCGACGATAGCCGTTGAGGTATCACCTTTTTGATATTCGGAAAAACCACACGATGAGCCGATATTGAGTGTTCGTAGCGTATGATCATCGTGCATTAGCTGCTGGACACGTTGGGCAACATGCAAGGCTGACTTGTCGGTTGCAGGTTGGAGAAGAACAGCGAACTCATCTCCGCCAATTCGGTAGCAGCGATCTGAAGCGCGAACGGCTTGTTTAAGGATAGTAGCAAAACGTCGAATAACCTTGTCGCCATCGAGATGACCAAAGCGGTCATTGACTTGTTTGAAGTTATCCAAGTCAAACATCAGCAGTACCAGACCGACGCTTCTTCGCTCGCTCATAGCGATGGCATGCTGTATATCCTGCTCAAAGCAACTGCGGTTGCCAAGGCCAGACAGGTAATCGCGCAGCGCCATATTCTTGACTCTACGATATTCAATTGCATTCATTAACGGCCCGGCAAAGAGACGATGATAGGTATGAAGCAGGTTGATTTCGTCTTTGTCCAACGGATAGGGCGTAGAGTATTGAAGCTTGCCGAGTTCGTTTTCACCGAAACGCAAGATAAAACCTTGGCGGTATTGGGTAGCTGTCCACGTCTGATTAAGGTGGATGTTTCGTCTAAATCCCAGACCAGACGACTGACATCGATTTGTTTTTCGACTTCTCGAGCAAAAATTTCGAATAATAGGCCAAGGTCTAGCTTTCCCTGGAGCTTTTGCAGGATCAGCAAGCGCTGATCAGCACCAAGGGGTTTAGTCCTTGGTTTGCTATTTTCTGCAAAAATATTATTCCAGAGGGTCGGATCCATATCAGCGTCAAAAAAAAGATAGGGGTTAACTATAGCAATTATTACGCCATTTCAACACCTAGAGCATTTTTTTTATTAATAAAATACTGATTTTATTTTAAAAAGTTGCGAAGGATCGTTTCTTGTTCGAGTGCATCATGATAACCAAGTTCGATTAAAGCGTTAATATATGCTGGTTCAAACAGAATATAGCTGGAAATAGCAGCATCATCTTTGGGACTTAGTCCGGTTAGGTGCATTAATGCCCGGGTCATTGGCGGCATGTGGCAATAATATTTTCGTGCGAGGGGCTCAAAAGACTGGCTGGGGAAAAGGTGAATGTGATCAACGATTTTCATATTGATTTTCTGTTGCTCGGAAGCCGGTAAAGCCTGTAGCAATTCATTGGTACGTGACAGGTGTTCAAGATCGGCTGTGAGGGTATCGCTGAAGACGGTATCCATTAGGTGACCACTAAGTGCGGCCAAGCCGGGTGCTGAGGTATGATCTCTTTCATTGATTTTCTGGTTGATCAAATCGATAATCAGTATTTTGTCAGCCCCCATTTTTAAAGAGGGCCGAAGAGGAGCAAGTTGGTGGATGGAACCGTCGCCATAATACGTCTGGCCGATGCGGGTAGCCGGAAAAACCAGCGGAATTGCCGCTGATGCCAACAAGTGCTCTGTGGTGATCAAAGAGCGACGTCCTTTTGATTTAGCTCTATCCCATTCCTTAAGCTCTTTTTGTCCCTGGAAAAAGCTGACAGACTGCCCGCTCTTGTAGCTGGAGACGGTGATAGAGATCCCTTCTAGGTTTCCGGCAAGGATTTGTTTTTCCAGTCGCTCATAATTATTGACCTGATTTAACAGCTGGCGAAGCGGACGGTTGTTCAGCAGGCCAAACGGAGGACGATCATGATGTTCGGCTTGCAGGCGGGCAAACCATTGGCCGGCAAGGTAACTTGTCATGCCATAAGAGCTGGCGCTAAAGACTCGACGACTATGGAGTCGCGACCAAATCCACTCCAACTTTTTGACGCCTAGGCGAAAACAAGAGGCATAACTGGCTATTGATATAACATTGATGGCACCGGCCGAGGTGCCGGAATAAATCGTGAATGGGCTGTGGTGAACTCGTGGGTACCATTCAGAAATGGCTTTGAGCACTCCCACCTGATAGGCCGCCCGGCTCCGCCGCCTGATAACAATAAGCTGATTTTTGGCTTATCCTTTGCCATTCAAGCCGCTCTCTATTTCCCTTTATTATCTTTACTATATACCGAAAGCTGTTGAAAATGCGCGACCCAGGACGTTTTCCGGAAATAAAAAAAAGCCTCCACAAGGGAGGCTTTGCATGTCAGTACCGAATAGGGAATTAAGCTAATTTCTGCTTAACAAAGTCAACGATGTCGGAAACAGCAACACTCTCTTTGGTGCCTGCACGACGGTCTTTGTATTCCATCTCGCCATTTTCCAGGCTGCGGTTACCAATAACGATAGTATGAGGGATACCAATCAGTTCATGATCCGCAAACATCACACCAGGGCGTTCTTTACGGTCATCGAATAGTACTTCGATACCGGCTGCAGTTAGTTCAGCATATAGCTTTTCAGCGGCTTCTTTAACTTCGGCTGATTTCGCCATGTTCATCGGAACGATAGAAACCTGAAACGGTGCAATCGCACTCGGCCAGATAATGCCGTTATCATCGTTGTTCTGCTCGATGGCCGCAGCCACAACACGGTACAGCCAATACCGTAACAACCCATTTCCATGATGGTATTTTTTACCATCAGGACCAAGAACAGTTGCGTTCATTGATTTCGAGTAGTTGTTACCTAGCTGGAAGATATGACCGACCTCGATACCGCGCTTCAGTAGAAGGGTACCTTGGCCGCATGGGCTAGGATCGCCTTCAACCACGTTACGTAGATCTTCAATCTGGCCTAGTTCAACGTCACGACCCAGTTGATACCGAAGTAGTGCTTGTCGTCGATGTTGGCACCAGCGCCGAAGTCGCTCATTACTGCAACTGAGCGGTCAACGATGAATGAAACTGGTAGGTTTACTGGGCCTAGAGAGCCAGGACCTGCGTTAACCAGGGCACGTATTTCTTCTTCAGTTGCAAACTCAAGTGGTGCTGCAACACAAGAAAGGTTTTCGGCCTTAATTTCGTTTAGCTCATGATCACCACGGATGATCAGTGCAATGAGATCGGCTTCAACTTCATCTGATGCTTTAACAAACAGGGTTTTCACCGTGTTCTCGATAGCGATACCGTGTTGCTCAACTAGCTCTGCGATAGTTTTTGCATTTGGCGTATCAACCAGCGTCATCTCTACGGTTGGTGCAGCACGTTCTGTCGTCGGTGCTAGCGCCTCTGCTTTTTCGATGTTTGCTGCGTAGTCTGAGTCAGTCGAGAAGGCGATCAGGTCTTCACCGCTTTCTGCCAGCACGTGGAACTCGTGAGAGCCAGAACCACCGATGGAACCTGTGTCAGCCAGTACTGGACGGAAATCCAGACCCATGCGGCTGAATACGTTGCAGTATGCTTGGTGCATAGTTTCGTATGTTTCAACCAGGCTCTCTTTATCCAGGTGGAAAGAGTAGGCATCTTTCATGATGAACTCACGTGAACGCATTACACCGAAGCGCGGGCGAACTTCGTCACGAAATTTAGTCTGGATCTGGTACAGGTTCAGAGGAAGCTGCTTGTAAGATTTCACTTCGTTGCGAACCATATCCGTGATCACTTCTTCGTGAGTCGGACCTAGTACAAACGGTCGGTCGTGGCGGTCTGCGATACGTAGAAGCTCGGGACCAAACTTGTCCCAGCGACCAGTTTCTTCCCATAGTTCAGAGGGCTGAACCACGGGCATTAACGTTTCGACTGCACCGGCATTGTTCATTTCTTCACGAACAATGTTTTCGACCTTACGCAGAACACGCAGACCTGTAGGTAGCCAGGTATATAGACCTGAAGCCAGCTTACGGATCATACCTGCACGTAGCATCAGCTGGTGGCTGATAACTTCTGCGTCGTTTGGAGTCTCCTTCAGCGTTGAAAGAAGATATTTACTGGTACGCATTGATGGTATCCGTTGGTTGATATGAATGTGATAAGTGATGGGGACATCCCCAGCCGCTCAAAGAGGCGGTAACCTTATATACTACCAGCCATTTGTCGGTTCGCCAAAAGGAACAGGCGGCCATGCGATTAATCTTGTTTATTTGCTACCGGCTTGTCCAGGGCAGTAACCGTCACTTTCTCATTGTTGACGGTGAACTTAACATTGTAGTCGAATAAGTGGACAGCATACTCCTTGCTGTCTGGTTTGCCTTTTTTTTATAGGCCGGGCGTGGGTCTTGCGCCAGTACTTCTTCAATCACGGCCCGGTGCCTTGCCGGTTGCTTGCCTGTCAGTTGAGATTCGGCCTTGTCGGTAAAGCTCACGGCTAAGGTATCAGGCTCATCGTTCGCAAAGCCGCCTGTTGCCAGTGGCAGGCTGTCGGAGTAGGGAATGTAGGGCTTGATATCAACAATGGGTGTTCCGTCAACCAAGTCAACTCCGCCCAGTTCGATAATTACATCTTTGCCGTCTTGGCGAATTCCCTTGAGTTCAACCGCAGACATACCGATGCCGTTAGGCCGAAAAGTTGCCCGGCTGGCAAACACACCAATACGTTCATTGCCACCAAGGCGGGGAGGACGGACTGTCGGCCGCCAACCTGCCTCAAGGTTTGATCGAACAAAAATAATAGCCATAGATGGCTGAACTGTTCAAGGCCCCGAACAGCTTCTAGTGCGTTGGCTTCTCCCTGGAGAACGATTTCTGACCGGGCACTTGGCACCAATCCAGGTTGACGCGGAACGGCAAATTTTTCCTTGTAGGGAGAGCGAATGATACCGATTGGCTCAATTTGATATGACATCTGAATAACGCCTTTTTTTTCTGATAGCGCAGAACATAGCATAAAAAAAACACTTGACCATGACATGAGAATTATTATCAAATGTTATGTTATAACATATCGATAATGATTTGCTACCAGATGAGGAACGAAAGATGAAACCAGGTATTCACCCCGAATATCGTACTGTTGTATTTCACGATACGAGCGTTGATAAACATTTCTTGGTGGGTTCAACATTGAAAACGGATAAAACCATCACTTGGAAAGATGGTCAGGAATATCCTTATTACACCCTGGATGTGTCCTCGGAGTCACACCCGTTCTATACCGGCAAGCAACGTGTGATCAGTACTGAAGGCCGAATGGCAAACTTCAGCCGCCGATTTGGTCAATTTGGCACAAAGAAGGACAAGTAAAATGAAAGTATTGAGCTCGCTGAAAAGCGCGAAAGCCCGTCACCGAGACTGTCAGGTGGTAAAACGACGAGGCCGTATTTTCGTCATCTGTAAATCCAACCCAAGGTTCAAAGCAGTACAAGGAAAGGCGAAGAAAAAAAATAGTGTATTGCTATTACTAAGCAAAGAGGCTGCCCAAGTAGGGAAGCCTCTTTTTATTTATCAGAATTTAATAACAAGGTCTGTTGGTAAAAAGAGTTACCAACCTTTTACAATGCCACCTTGGAAAATCTCTTTTGCCGCGGTATATACAGCTTCTGATTGATAGGCTTTAACGAAAGCCTGTACGTTTTCAGCATTAACATTGTCTTGGCGAGCAACGATTAAGTTCACGTATGGTGATTCCTTGTCTTCGACAAATACACCGTCACGCTCGGGCGTTAGGTTAATGCTGCTGGCATACGTTGTATTGATGATCGCAAGTGCAACATCGTCAAGAGAGCGTGGAAGTTGTGCCGCTTCTAACTCAACAATTTTCAGGTTTTTAGCGCTGCCAACAATATCCAGTACCGTTGCTGTCAGGCCTGCACCTTCTTTTAGCTTCAGCAAGCCTTGCTGTTGAAGCAGCAACAGTGAACGGCCAAGGTTTGTTGGATCGTTTGGCACTGCAATCTGGTCACCATCCTTCAGCTCGTCAATTGACTTGATTTTGCTTGAGTAGGCAGCAATCGGATAAACGAAAGTATTGCCTGCGACGGCAAACTTGTAACCTTGATCCGTGACTTGCTGATCAAGGTATGGTTTGTGTTGGAAAGCATTGATATCGATAGAACCGTCTTCCAGTGCCGCATTGGGTGAGATGTAGTCAGTAAAGGTAATTAGTTCAACATCAAGCCCGTATTTGTCCTTGGCTTCCTTGGCGGCGACTTCTGCTACCTGAGCTTCTGCTCCTGCCATAACCCCAATTTTAATTTTGCTGTTATCTACTGCGGTTTCTTTTTCTCCGCAACCGGTTAATACAAGAGCTGATGCCAAACCTGCGACAGCAAAAATATTCTTTAGATTAAACGCCATGTAACTTCTCCTTAAAGCGGGGTTTTCCGTAATACTAGATGGTAATTATTGATTAATGTTTTTTTTCTGTTTAGCGGTGATCGGCACGCTTGACCAGATGGTCGCCTACCGATTGAATGATTTGCACCAGGATGACCAGCATGACCACGGTGATCATCATGACGGTGCCATCAAAGCGCTGGTAGCCATAACGAATACCGACATCGCCCAGGCCACCGCCCCCGACTGTACCTGCCATGCCGAGTAGCTAACCAGTGTTACTAAAGTAATAGTGACCGCATTGATGATCCCCGGCAGTGCTCGGGAAGCAGCACCTTGTTGATGATCTGGCGTGGGGTGGCTCCCATAGCCTGAGCGGCTTCAACCAAGCCTGTTGGTACTTCCAGCAGGGCCCCTTCAACCAAGCGGGCAATAAATGGAATTGCCCCAACAGTTAGCGGAACGATTGCCGCAGCGGTACCGATAGAGCTGCCGACAACAAAACGTGTAAACGGAATGATGGCAACGAGCAAAATAATAAACGGGATAGAGCGACCGATATTAGTGACTGTGCCAGTATCTTGTTCAGTGCCTTGTTCTCGAGTAGACCGTTGTCTTTGGTAAGGTGAAGAGCAACACCGGCAGGAATACCGATAGCAAAACCAATTAAGCCGGAAGAAAAAAAACCATCAGCAGCGTTTCGCCTAGCGCATCAACTAGCAAGTAGGTAAGGCGTTCGTTGGTTTGCCACCAGTTAGCAATAGACTCAAGCAACATAACCCAGTACCTCTACATTAACTTTGTGATCACGAAGGAAAGCAATTGCTTGATCTGCGGCTTGCTCGGTTCCAAATAACTCGGCCAGCATCAGGCCAAACTTTACGCCGCCGGCATAGTCCATGTCAGAGCTTAGGATGCTGATATCAATGTTGAATTCTCGAGCAACTTGGCTAATCAGCGGGGCATCAACCGATGCGCCGGTAAATTCAAGCCGTACTAAGGGGTAACTGTTATCAACACGCTGATCGACAAGTCGTGCCTTGTAATCTTCAGGGATGGATAAATCCAGCGTCGAGCGGATGAAGTTGCGAGCCAGCTCTGTTTTAGGGTGGGCGAAAATTTCGCCGACAGGCCCTTTTTCTACCAGTTCGCCGTCGCCAATAATAGCCACTTCTGCACAGATGCTTTTTACCACGTCCATTTCATGGGTGATCAGCAAGATAGTGAGATTAAGCTTGCGGTTGATCTCTTTTAGCAGCTCGAGAATCGACTGGGTAGTCGCAGGATCCAGTGCACTGGTTGCTTCATCACACAGTAAAACTTTAGGGTCGGACGCCAATGCTCGGGCAATCGCGACACGTTGTTTTTGGCCACCACTCAGGTTTGACGGGTAAGACTCACTTTTGTCTGCCAGCCCAACCAGCTGTAATAGCTCGTTAACCTTGGTTTTGGTGTCAGCTTTTGTTGTTCCTGCGAGTTCAAGTGGCAGGGCAATATTGTCAAAAACTGTACGGGATGAAAGCAGGTTGAAATGCTGGAAAATCATGCCAATTTTGCGGCGTGCTAACGTCAGGTCTTGATTGGAAAGCTGGGTCAGATCGATACCGTCAACAATAACGTGGCCATTGGTTGGTTTTTCCAGCAGATTGACGCAACGGATCAGGGTACTTTTCCCTGCACCGGAAGAGCCGATTACGCCGAAGATGGTGCCTTGCTCAATGGTAAGATTGATATCACGCAGTGCGTTGATTTCCTTCTCCCCCTGATAGAACACTTTATTTACTCTATTTATTTCTATCATCGAACTTCCTAAACCGTATACCGGTTGCCATGGCAAATTTTACAAGGATAAAAGCTTGTAAACACTGGTATATCGTAATGCTGTTTGTTGTATTTACTTTGTCATTGTTTTGTGCGAAAAGTGTTTACTAACCGCATCTGTTGTTGATGCTAGGGTGTCTAGACGGCTAAGTCAATAGATATTTTTACGTCTAGACGTCTAAATGGCCTTGTGGGGTATTCGTTGGGTTATGGTGGATTGAGATAAACAGATGAATCCCTGCCTTAGCCATGCCATAATTTGCCTTAATATATATAGACAGAGGGCTGACTTTTGGCCAAACCAGCAGTTTTTATCGATCGTGACGGCGTGATTAACGTCGATCATGGTTACGTTCATACCGTTGATGACTTTGAATACGTTGAAGGCGTGTTTGAAGCGTGCAAAAAAAATTTAAAGAAATGGGGTATCTGCTCGTTCTGGTAACCAACCAGGCCGGGATTGCCCGCGGTATGTACACCGAAGACGAATTTCTGACTCTGACCGAGTGGATGGACTGGAACTTTGTCGATAACGGCGTTGAGTTTGACGGTATCTATTACTGCCCCCACCACCCGAAAGAAGGAAGGGTGATTACCTGCAAGACTGTGAGTGCCGTAAGCCCAAGCCTGGTATGTTTATCTCTGCTCGTGACTTTTTGAAAATCGACATGGCGAGCTCGGTAATGATTGGCGATAAAGCCGATGACATGAAAGCCGCGGCAGCTGCTGAGGTGGGTACTAAAATACTGGTGCGCACTGGTAAGCCTGTCACCGATGAGGGCGAAGCTCTGGCCAGTGTGGTCCTAGACAGTGTTGCGGATGTTCCGGGTTGGTTAGCCTCTCGCTAATTCATATCCAGCGACAGTCCCTGAATGAAAGGTCGCAATCGCGGCCTTTTTTTTATTGCGTTACCTTGTTTCTAGTCTTTGTATCTATTCTCCGTATCAATCCCAAATTAGTCCTAAATAGTCCCTTTGGCAGGTCAGAAAGAATCCCCCTCTGTCGAACTCATTACTTTGATTGAAAAGCTGAAATCTCTCCTTGCTGCTATCTTTTAATAATTAGGGATCAATCTTAGTAAGAAGCGAGACAAGGAGTTAGTCGATACATGCTGTCGTATTTTTTTTGCATCGCATGGCCTTGGTGATACCGACGTTTTTGGGTATTACGATCCTCATATTTGCCATCACCCGTCTGGTTCCCGGCGGGCCTGTCGAGCGAATGCTGGCCAATATGCAGTTTCAGGGTGACGGGGCAGCCGCGATGACTGCTGCTGGTGGAAGCTCAGCACTATCTGACGATCAGCTGGCCGAGCTGAATGCATTTTATGGCCTGGATAAACCGGTTTATCAGGCTTATTGGGAATGGCTGAGCAAGCTAGTCCGCTTTGATCTCGGTGAATCAACCCGTTATTACGAGCCCGTGACAGGCATGATTGCCGAAAGGCTGCCTGTGTCGTTATTTTATGGCGGGATGACTTTTTTTTATTAGCTATTTTATTTCCATCCCGTTGGGGTACTACAAGGCCGTGAAGCATGGTTCGGTCTTTGATTCCGGCTCCTCCATTCTGATTTTCATTGGTTATGCGCTGCCCGGTTATGTTGTCGGTGTCTTGCTTATAACATTATTCAGCTATCACCTGGAATGGTTTCCCATGGGGGGCTTTGTGGGTGATGATTTCGAAGATTATGAGACTGTTTCTGAAAAAGTTTCGGATCTCTTCTGGCATGCCGTTCTTCCGCTGATCTGCTATTTGATTGGAGACTTCGCCACTCTGACTATGACGATGAAGAACAATCTGATGGAAAATTTGTCGTCAGACTATATTCGAACGGCTATTGCTAAGGGGCTTTCTTTTCGTGCCGCAGTACGCAGGCATGCGCTTCGGAACAGCTTGATCCCAATAGCGAGCCATTTCGGTAACTCATTGCTGTTCTTTATGACGGGCTCTTTTCTGATTGAGGTTATTTTCAATATCGATGGGATCGGCTTGTTGGGCTATGAATCCATTATGCAGCGTGACTACCCCGTAGTGATGGGTATTGTTGCCATTAATGCGGCGATGTTAATGGTCGGGAATATCTTATCGGATATCTGTGTGGCATTGGCTGATCCTAGAGTGCGGTTTGGAGCTTGAGCAGATGACATTGAACCCTCTAACTATCAAAAAAAATAAGGCGCTTCAAAGCGATCAAGCGTGGGTATTGGTCCTTTGTCATGTTGTCGCTGCTATTGGTGTTGTCTCTGTTTGCCGAACTACTGATTAATAGCAAAGCGCTAGTCGTTAAATACAATGGACTCTATAGCTTTCCTGTACTTAGTGATGTGAAGTCGGGTATGGACTACGGTCAAAGCTACAGCAATGAACCTGATTACCAGGCAATGAGCCTGCAATTTCTGGCAGAGGGCGGGGATAACTATGTTCTTATGCCGTTAGTGCCATGGGACCCGTTTGAGCAGGACTTTAGTGGCGATTACCCACCGACGGCACCCAGCTTTGAAGATAAGCACTATCTCGGCACCGATGTAATAGGCCGCGACATTCTTGCCCGCTTAGTTTACGGCTTCAGAACGGCGATGGGTTTTGCTTTGATCACTATGGTTATTTCGTATGCCATAGGCACTGCTGTTGGCTGCGCGATGGGGTTTTGGGGCGGAAAATTCGACTTGTTCGTGCAGCGGTTGATTGAAGTGTGGTCAATGGTACCGTTTTTATACGTCATTATGATTCTGGTTTCTATCACACAGCCGACCTTTACGCTGTTTGTTGCCATCAATGTATTGTTTGGCTGGATGGGGATGACCTGGTACATGCGAACGATGACCTACAAGGAATCAGCCCGTGAGTATGTGATGGCGGCCAAAGCGCTTGGCGCATCAACATTTAGGATTATTTTTCATCATATTCTTCCCAATACCATGGTGATGATTGTGACATTGGCCCCCTTTACTATCGCTGCCAATATCACTGCGTTAACAGCGTTGGACTATCTAGGGCTCGGGCTAATGCCACCGACGCCGAGCTGGGGAGAGCTGTTACAGCAAGGTAAATCGAATTTGGATTCACCCTGGATAGTTGTCTCAGTCGTATCGGCTATCGTACTGGTGTTAATCATGGTGACATTTATTGGTGAAGCGATTCGCGCGGCTTTCGATCCGAAGAAGTTCACTCGTTATATTTAATAGTTGCTAACACAGGATGTGAGAATGGATAAAAGTATAAAACTTGCCGTACTGTCAGTTTTCATGGGACTAAGCTGTGTAGCCACCGCAAGTACGTTACCTGAAAATTTAGAGTGGATCTCTAATATGAATGAGCCTTTATTTGCGTCTGAACAGGCGAAACGAGGCGGGACGTTCCGATCTTTTATGGCGAGTTTTCCGCAAACTTTGCGAAGTGTCGGCCCAGACGCCAATTCGGGGCTGAGACATTATTTTATGGATGGTACGCCTAAACTGGCAGCAAGGCACCCCAATACCGGAAAGTGGATTCCTCAATTGGCTGAAGCATGGGCGTTTGGCAATGATTTCAAAACGGTCTATTTCAAATTAAATACCGAGGCCGAATGGCTGATGGTGAGCCTATTACGGCTGATGACTATTTGTTCATGCTGAAATACTACCGTTCGAAAGATATTATTGATCCTTGGTATAACGATTTTTTTTCACCAACTCTATCGATACGATTGTCAAATATGGCGATCATACCATCGCCATTATTGCCCAAACAGCCAAAAGCAATGATGAACTGATGGTAATGATTAATTTACCCAGTAACGGTCTGCAGCCCCGCCCTGAACATTTCTTTAAGCCGGATAAAGATAATAACAATGATGGTATCGATGATAATTTTGTCCGTAAGTATAACTTCAAGAGTGAGCCGACGGCGGGAGCCTATTACCTCGATAATGTGAAAAAGGGAAAAAGCGTTACCTTCAAGCACGTAGGAAAGGATTGGTGGGGGTATGGGAACCGCTATTACCTGCACCGTTACAATGTCGATAAAATTCGCCTTCGTGTGATCCGTGATAATGATATTGCCCGTAAACACTTTGAAAAAGGGGATTTGGATACATTTGGTCTGGTGCTGCCTCAGCTCTGGCATGACAAATCAAACAGCCAGCCTTACCAAAAAGGCTATATTCATAAATTCTGGGGCTATAACCAAGTTACGCAAGGGGCTGGTGGAATATGGATTAATACGGCAAAGCCTTTATTGGGCAATATCGATGTCCGTAAAGGACTGACTTATGCGACTGACTTTGACGGGATGATAAAGAATGTCCTGCGGGGCGATTATGTCCGTAAGCCACATGGTTGGGGTTCGGACATGGTGACTATGACCGTACCGACAACAAGCCGCCAGAATTTAATCCCGAGTTAGCCGCTCAATTTTTTTTACCAAAGCCGGCTTCGAGATTATTGGCCCTGATGGTATTCGCGTTAACAAACAGGGCCAGAGGTTGAGTTTTGCCGTTACTTATGCTTTCCTATTTGGTCGCCACGTATTGCTTATCTAAAAGAGCAAGCGAAGCTAGCTGGTTTGGAGTTGACGCTGAACCTTGTCGATGGCTCTTCTGCCTTCAAGTATATCCTGGAGAAAAAGCATGATCTCGCCTTCTTGAACATGGGGGGAGGGGAGATCCCTGCCTATTGGGAATACTTGCACTCAAAGAATGTGAAGCCCCAAACCAATAATCACGCTAATTACAGCTCACCGGCTCTCGACGCTAAAATTGACGCATTCAAGAGCGAGTTTGATGTGAGAAAGCGCTATCAGATCTCTCATACTATCCAGAAGATGGTTACCGAGGCTTATATTATTGTGCCTGGATACATGGTCCCTTATACCGAGAGGCGCATTGGCGTTGGATACAATATCCGGCTCCGGGGATGACAAAGAAAACAGAGTCAATCTTTTATCCGGTGGAGCTAGGTACTTTCTGGATTGATGTGGATATCAAGAAAGAAACCAAAGCGGCGATGAAGCAAGGCAAAGTTTTTGAACCTGTTATTGTCATCGATGACGCTTACAAGCTGTAAAGCTGAATGAAGAAAGTAGTAAGGAGAAGCCGTATGTCTTCTGATGTCATTTTAAGTGTCCGAGATCTTGAAACGGAGTTTATGACTGATGATGGTGTATCAAAGATCCTCCATGGTGTTAGCTTTGATGTGCATAAGGGGCGAACCCTCGGTCTTGTCGGTGAGTCAGGCTGTGGGAAGAGCGTTACCGCGCTGTCGATTATGGGATTATTGCCCAAGCCGTATGGTTATATTACCCGAGGGGAAATTTTATATCGGGGAACTGATTTGGTGGGGCTTCCCGCAACAGAGATGTACGCCATGCGGGGAAATTGTATCTCCATCATTTTCCAAGACCCGATGACTGCGTTGAATCCTGTGTACTCTATCGGCAGGCAACTTAACGAAGTGCTTGAACTCCATCGTCCCGAGTTAAGTAAAAAAAGACAGATTAGCCTATTCACTAGAAATGCTGCGCAAAGTGCGTATTCCGATGCCGGACAAAAGGCTGAAAGAGTACCCGCACAACCTGTCGGGTGGGATGAGGCAACGAGTCATGATTGCAATGGCGCTAGCTTGCAGGCCTGACATACTCATTTGTGACGAGCCGACTACGGCACTGGATGTTACGGTGCAAGCACAGATCCTTGATCTTATGGTTGAATTACAAGAAGAAACGGGAATGGCAATGATCTTCATTACTCATGATTTGGGAGTCGTTGCTGAAATTTGTGATGATGTATCGGTGATGTACGACGGGAGGGTAGTTGAACATGCAAATGTTTATGATTTGTTTGATCGCCCGCAACACCCCTATACCGAGCGGCTGCTGGGGTTAATGCCTAGTCTGAATAATGATCCTAAGCAACCGATAGACATTAAACCGATTAACCCAGCATTGTTTCCGGAATTTAAAGGGTAGTTTTTACGAGAGCTCTGGGTAGCAACCCGTAGATAAGGATCTAGTTATGGATGAAATTCTTCGTATTGAGTCTCTCAAGCAACACTTTGTCTCGGGGAAAGGGATCTTCAGAAAAGGTTATATAGTGAAAGCCGTTGATGGCGTTTCGTTTTCGGTAGCCAGAGGGGAGACGTTGGGCCTTGTTGGTGAATCTGGTTGTGGTAAAAGTACGTTAGGCCGGACCATCCTCAAACTCTATGAACCAACAGAAGGTAGGATTTACTTTAAGGGTAAGGATATTACGACGTTTTCACCTAAACAGATGCGTACACTTCGTAAAGATATGCAGATCGTATTTCAAGACCCAATGGAGTCACTCAATCAACGCCATACTGTTGGTATGATTTTGGAAGAGCCCTTCATCATCCATAAAATAGGCACATCTAAACAGCGCAAGGAATGGGTAAAGGAATTGCTTGTTAAGGTGGAGTTGCCTGAGAGTGCTGTTCATCGTTACCCTCATGAATTCTCGGGAGGACAGCGACAGCGTATTGGTATAGCCCGGGCGATTGCCTTAAAACCCAAATTGCTAATTTGTGATGAGTCAGTTTCTGCTCTGGATGTTTCAGTGCAGGCGCAGATATTGAATTTGTTGCTCCAGCTGCAAAAAGAAATGGATTTAGCAATGATATTTATCTCTCATGATTTGTCAGTGGTCAGGAATATCTCAGATCGAGTGGCGGTAATGTATTTAGGTAAAATCGTCGAGCTTGGTGATGTAAAAGATATTTATGAGTTTCCACAAGACTGTTATACCAAGGTGCTACTTGCAGCGATTCCAGCAACTCATCCAAGAGATCGTACAAGAAAAAAAAGTCCAACCGGATGACTGAATACGTAGCCTGATGAAAGGAAGTACCAAATACGGTATTTTCCTGCTTCCAAAGTGGCCTATTTTCACTTCTTTGGCTAAAGTTTGTTCGGTTGGCTGATTGTGTGGCATTTTTTTTAAAAATCACTCTTGCCAATGCGATC
>LLEN01000125.1_pt1 | contig 16403 bp, 19 predicted proteins | sample 595881 | NCBI WGS metagenome assembly LLEN01 (sample SAMN02919314, study PRJNA255460) | bioreactor metagenome | biome: chemostat; feature: culture 2012_10.3; material: sediment; isolation source: day86 10degC chemostat 2012 inoculated with Wadden Sea sediment taken from... | place: Germany: Bremen ...
ATAAACTGATTGGCAATGTAATTGCGGCGTTGGAACAACTGGATACTGGGCGGGAGTTGATTGTGTCTAGCTTTAATCATCTTGTCTTGGTGGAATTTAAGCGTCGTCGTCCGCAAACAGCTGTTGCCTGCTTGTTTGAAAGTACTGGTCTTGGGGATGATTGGGAGTCAATTTTGCAGGTTTGTGAAGCTGAATATATCCATCCGCAAGATAACAACCTGACCCAGACGATGGTCACTCGGTTTAAAGCTGCTGGCTATAAGATCAATGTGTATACCGTGAATGATTTGGCTCGTGCCAACCAACTGTTCAATTGGGGAGTTGATGGTGTATTTACTGATATCGCCCACCGTTTCCCATCGAAATATAAGCAGCCACACATCAAATAAGAGGGTAGGAGTCAATAACAGCGCAGGCCAAAGCCTGCGCTGATGGATTTTGTTTAGTCTGCCATTAAAACTCTTTGTTTATTTTCAACAGGTAACTCAGTAGGTTCTTGCGCTCAGTCTCATCCAGGCCGGCAGTGATATCCTGCGTTAGGGCAAGGTGAAGATTGTCGTGTTCGTGATACATCGCCGCCCCTTTCTGTGTTAGATCAACCAGGATTGAACGGCGATCAGATTCATGTGGTCGACGTTGAATCAATTCGCTTTTGACCATTTTATCAACCTGAACAGTTAAGGTGCCGGTGGTAACGCCAATCTTGTCTGCCAGCTCTTTCATGCGCATGGCACCATGTGCCCCGAGAATTTCGACGATATGTACCTGAGGCAGGGTAAAGCCCTTGTCGCGCACGACAGACTGCTCCCAGGATGAGAGTTTCTCGTAAAATTCAATAATTGTATGGTTTAACTGTTCAATCTCTTTCATTAAATATCCGTTGTCAGTGCAAGTCCTGACACCTGTTCACTTCAATGGTCAGGTGACTGAGTTTATCGAAATTTTTCAGTAATTGCTTGTAATCCTGCGCCGGTTTCGGGGCATGGGTAACCAATGAGATCATGGCGGCATAATGGTTGGCGCTGACTTTCCAGATATGTATATCGCTGACTTTGTTATCAGCATCGGCTTCAAGGGTGTCGATAATGTGTTGCTGGTATGCTTCCTCAATATTGCCGTCGAGCAAGATCGGGCTGGTTTGCTTCATAAGCCCCCACGCCCAGCGGGTAATAATCACGGCACCGACAATCCCCATGATGCATCAAGCCAGTGCAGGCCGTAATACTTACCGAACAGCAGGGCAACAATGGCCAATACAGAGGTGAGCGCATCGGCAAGAACGTGAAAATAGGCCGCTTTTAGGTTGTGGTCGTGATGATGGTGGTGATGATCATGGTCGTGGCTATGGCTATGGCTATGGCCGTGGTCATGAGAATGGTGATGATCGTCTTTGAGCAGGAATACACTGGCGATGTTGACGGTAAGACCGATAACGGCAACGAAAATTGCTTCGTTAAAATGTATGGTCTCGGGCGAGAACAGGCGTTGGACAGATTCGACGAGCATCAGTAGCGCGACCAGCCCTAAGGCTATGGCGCTGGTAAAGCCGCCTAACACGCTGACCTTCCCGGTACCGAATGAAAAGGCTCGGTTGTCGGCATGTTTACGTGCATACCGGTAGGCGAAGATGGTGATCATAAAAGCGGCGGCGTGGGTACATGTGCAGCCGTCAGCAAGTAATGCCATCGAGCCAAATAGGCTTCCGGCGGTAATTTCTGCCACCATGGTGATAATGGTGAGCCACAGCACCCAATGGGTACGCTTTTCTCCTTTGGGGTTTGTTGATACAAAATTATGTGAATGTTGCCATTGGCTAATAGTTTGGGAATGCACCTTGCTGCCTCGTGTGAAGTCGTTTGAAGTTATTATAGTTTGATATTCAAACTATATTTTCATTATATAGTTTGAATATCAAGGTAAATTTTACAATGTCTTGGTATCAAGACGATAAAATGATTGATAAACGGATTGATAAGAGAATAGAGCAATGAATGTGCATGACGATCAGGCAGAAGAGGGCCCATCTGTTATTGCTGGGACACCAAGGGACTATTCAGAGGATTTCTATCGTGTATATTTTGAAGTCGGAGAGTATGAAGATATGGCGCTGAAGGTGCTGCTTGAGTTTTTGACTGAGGAAGGTATTCGGAGCCTGAACAAACAAGCATTCGGTTATGATGTGCTGCTTCCGATCCAAGTGGTTCCCGAAGTGGTGAGGGCCTTGATTACGGCGAATATCGCGGTGTATCAGGTGGTGCGTCAAGATAAGGCTTGAGGCTATAACAAAGGGAGCGACAGCTGTCACTCCCTTTGTTTCTTATATCGGTGATGTTGCTTTGCCTCTGCCAGTTGTTTCTAGCGCAGGATAGTGTTCATCTTCATTCCTGCTTCAGCGTGCCCCGGAATATTACAGGAAAACTCAACGAAGTTCTGACCCATGAAATGCCAGCCAAGCTCTGCTGTTTCACCGGCTTGCAGTGTGATGGTCGTGCCGTCCGAGTGTTGCATATCTGGCATTGAACGCATCATGGCACGGTGCTTGTCTTGTTCGTCAATACTGCCGATTGAAAACTCATGGGGCATTTGGCCAGTATTGGTAATCACAAAGCGGACGATATCACCTTGCTTGATATTCAACGTTGGTGAAAACTTCATTTTCATGTCGTCAGTCAGGCTGACATTGACCGTTTGTGTCGCCTGTTCTGCGGGGGCTGGCATACCAACGGCAGAGGCCATTTTTCCGTGATGCTGCATGTTGTTGTGATTCATGTCGCCATGATCCATTTGGCTATGGCTCATTCCTTCGTGCTGACCACTGGCAAATACTGCGCTAGCTGCGAATAGTAGCCCTATAGGTAGTAGTTGATATTTATTCATTTAATGTTCCTTTTAATTGTTCTTCTTCACGAAAAAGCGCATTTAGTGTTTTAGCTGATGGCTGACTTCTTTCCACAGCTTAAATACCGCGGGCAGGACAACCAGTGTTAGTAGCAAGGCGGAAACCATGCCTCCAATCATCGGCGCGGCGATACGTTGCATGACTTCCGAGCCGGTACCTGAACCATACATAATCGGGATCAGGCCAATGATCACTGTTGCTACAGTCATCATCACCGGACGGACACGGAGCCCGGCACCTTCCTTGATGGCGTCTGCCAGATCGGCTTTGGTTAATGCTTTTTGCTGTTGCTCTGCATCAAGCTGTTTGTAGTGCCAGGCCTGGTTGAGATATACCAGCATGATCACCCCAATCTCGACTGCGACCCCGGCCAAGGCTATGAACCCGACCCCGACGGCAATCGAGAAGTTGTATCCAAGGATTTCCATGAGCCACAGTCCTCCAACCATCGCAAGAGGAAGTGTCCCCATAATCATTAGTACTTCACCTGCCCGGCGGAAACTCATGTAAAGCAGCATCATGATAATGGCGATGGTCGCGGGCACGACAACGCTTAGTCGCGACTTGGCACGCTCCATATATTCATATTGTCCGGACCAGATCAGCGAGTAGCCTGCCGGCAAGTTGAGCTGCTGAGCGACCTTTTGCTGGGCGTCTTTAACATAAGACCCCAGATCCCGACCATCGATATCGATAAATACCCAACCGTTGGGACGGGCATTTTCGGTTTTGATCATCGGGGGGCCGTCTTCAAAACGGACATCGGCAACATCGGCCAAAGCGATACGGGCACCGTTTGGTGTGACTAGAGGCAGATTTTGCAGTTTGACAAGTGAATCACGGTAGCTTTGCGGGTAGCGAACGTTAATTGGGTAACGCTCTAGCCCTTCGATGGACTCACCCACATTCATTCCGCCAATGGCAGTGCTGATCACCTGCTGGATATCTTTGATGCTCAGTCCATAACGCGCCGCTTCTCGGCGTTTAATCTCCATCGTGATATAGCGACCACCGGCTACACGTTCAGCATAGACAGATGCCGTGCCTTGAACATCTTTCAGCAACGTTTCCAACTGGGTTCCGATGTCTTCTATCTGCTTCAGTTCAGGCCCTGCTATCTTGATTCCTATTGGAGTCTTGATGCCTGTGGCCAACATATCGATCCGGGTTTTGATGGGCATTACCCAGGCATTGGTCAGCCCTGGGAATTGGATCAGCTGATCCAGCTCGCGGCGAAGACTCTCTTTGGTTACGCCTTCTCGCCATTCTTCGCGAGGTTTGAACTGAATAATGGTTTCAATCATCGTCAGTGGCGCTGGATCGGTTGCGGTATTCGCCCGGCCAATCTTGCCCCAGACAGTTTTTACCTCAGGGATTGTTTTGATCAGCTTGTCAGTCTGCTGTAACAGCTCTCGCGCCTTACCAATCGAAATGCCAGGGTAGGAGGTTGGCATGTACATCAGATCGCCTTCATCCAGTGGTGGAATGAACTCACTGCCCATTTTTTTTGCATTGGATAGTAGGCGGAGGCCATAAGCGTGATAGCAATCACGATAATGGTTTTCGGGAACCTCGTGCTTAAATTCAACAGCGGGCGGTATAGGCCGACAACGGCACGGTTAACGGGATTCTTATGTTCAGGCAGTATCTTGCCTCGGATAAAGTAGCCCATCAAAACAGGGACTAACGTGATGGCTAATCCCGCAGAGGCTGCCATGGCGTAGGTCTTGGTGAAGGCCAACGGCGAGAACATCTTGCCTTCCTGGCCTTCAAGGGCGAATACCGGTACAAAACTCAAGGTGATAATGATTAGTGAGAAGAACAGCGGCGTACCAACTTCTTCTGCGGCTTTTCCGATCACCTGCCAGCGGTTTTTGTCAGTTAACGGTGTGCGCTCAATATGCTTGTGCACGTTTTCGATCATCACGATGGCACCGTCGACCATGGCGCCGATGGCGATGGCTATCCCCCCCAGAGACATGATATTGGCGTTAATGCCCTGCCAGTGCATCACAATGAATGCGCTGAGAATGCCGATCGGCAGGCTGATCATTACCACCAGTGACGAACGGAAATGGAACAGGAAGAGAGCACACACCACGGCGACCACAATAAATTCTTCCAGCAGCTTCTCATACAGGTTCTCTACGGCGCGGTCGATCAGACTTGAGCGATCGTAGGTCGGGACAATCTCTACGCCCTTAGGCAGGCTGCGCTGAAGATCGGCCAGTTTGGCTTTGACGCTTTCGATGACTTCTCTGGCATTCTCGCCGAACCGCATCACGATCACGCCGCCGACAGCTTCTCCTTTGCCGTCCAGTTCTGAGATCCCGCGGCGCATTTGCGGCCCGAGATTAATGTCAGCGATATCTCCCAACAGTAACGGAGTACCTTTGGCGGTGACTTTTAGCGGCAGGTTCTTCAAATCCTCGACGTCAGAGACATAGCCCGTAGCTCGAACCATATGCTCGGCTTCGGCCACTTCCACGACTGATGCGCCGGCTTCTTGGTTTCCCGCCTGAATCGCCATATTGATCTGTTGCAGGGTCAGGTCATAGGCCCGTAGTTTGGCAGGATCAATTTGTACTTGATATTGCTTGACCATGCCGCCGACGGTGGCGATTTCAGAGACACCGTCAACAGTTTGAAGCTCGTATTTTAGGAACCAGTCTTGCAGGCTCGTCAGTTCACTCAGATCATGCTGGCCTGTCTTGTCCGTGAGGACATAGCTGTAAATCCAGCCCACACCCGTCGCATCCGGTCCAGTGTTGGCTTGGCACTTGAAGGTAGGTTCGGTGCTACCTGGCTTAGATATTCCAATACCCGCGAGCGGGCCCAGTACATGTCGGTATCATCATTGAAGATAATATAGACATAGGAATCACCGAAGAACGAATAGCCCCGGACGGTTTCTGCACCCGGCACTGCCAGCATAGCGGTGGTCAACGTAGGTGACTTGATCTTCAACTACCTGAGGAGCCTGGCCCGGATAGCTGGTCTTGATAATGACCTGCACATCGGACAAGTCTGGTATGGCATCAATCGGAGTTTTCTTGACGCTGTACAAGCCTGCCGCAACTAGAAAGACAGTGGCGATGAGAACCAGAAAGCGGTTTTTGATCGACCAGCGGATTATCGCTCCAATCATTGTGCACCTTCCTTCTCGCTATTGCTCATTGCGTCATGGTTCATTTCGTCATGGTTCATTTTGCTATGATCCACTTTGTTTTGATCAACGCTCCCTTTTGGCAAGGAGGGTTCAACTTGGCTGACGGCAAATTTGCCATCGTCATTCTTTTCGAGGATGAAGCTTATGGGTTGACCATTTTCCAATTGTTTTAAATTGCTGCTGTCACTGACAGTGAAGTCCATGGTCATGGCCGGCCAGTCCCATTGAGCAATGGGAGCATGCTCGATAGTCAACATGCCGTGGTCTGGGATGATATTGCGGATCACACCGGTTGCGATGACTGTATTATTGTTTGGTTCTGCTGGTTGAATTCCTGCGATACGGCTCAAGTCGGCGCTCTGGCTCGATTCGGAATCAAGCAGAAAGTGAGCCGATGTCACAACGTTGTCTTGCGCTGTCAGGCCGTGGACGACTTCTACCATTCCGCCAGCAATGCGGCCTGTTTCAATCCGTGCTGAACGATATTTTCCTTCACCCAGAGCCAATACCACGCGGGTCATATTGCCCGAGCGGATCACTGCCTGATCCGGTACGGCAATAACGCTTTCGTTACTACGCGGCACCATGGTCAGGCTAGCAAACATGTTAGGCTTGAGTTCACCATCCGGATTCGGAAATTTGAGCCGAACGCGCAGGGTACGAGTCTTGGGATCCAAGATCGGGTAGATGTAATCAACCTTACCTTGCCACGCTTTGCCTGGCAGGGCATCAATCTTCATGTCGGCATTGGTGCCAGACTTAATCCAGTGCGCCTGACGTTCGAACACTTCGGCATCCACCCAGACATTATTAAGCGAGCCGCCGCTTATCACGGTCTGTTGAGGGGAAAGATACGCACCGTTACGAACGTTAAGGGTGGCTATCACCCCGTCTGCAGGTGCTTTGACGGCTATATTTTGTTTGGCCTTTCCACGGCGAAGCACGTCATTGATTTGGCTGTTATCTACCCAAGAGATCTGAGGCGCTCTTTGGCTCCTTTCACCAATACGGCTTTGCCTATGCGTTTAGCATTGAGTAACTCTTCCTGTGCACGAACTAAATCTGGTGAATAAATTTCAAACAGGACATCACCCTTCTTGACCTTCTCGCCAATAGCATTCACATTGAGCTTTTGGATCCAGCCACTGATCCGGCTGTTGATTTGCCATAGTTGGCTCTCGTCGAAGGTGACGTAACCAACGGTGTCAATTTCAGGCACGAGTTTTTGCAGACTCGCTAGTACGGTTTTGACGCCAAGACTATTTTTAACTGCCGGTGATACCGATACTGTGCCCGCTTCCTCCTTATTTCCTCCCGTTAGATCGTCTTCATACACTGGGATCAAGTCCATGCCCATCGGTGATTTTCCCGGCTTGTCGCGTTGATAATTAGGATCCATTGGGGCGACCCAGTATAAAGGTTCGTTACTGTCGGCATTCGCGGCCTGACCTTCGTTTGAATGTGTCTGAGTTGCCGCGTAGTAGCCCAAAGCGCCGCCGACAGCGAGTGCCAGTACGGCAATAGTGAGTGATTGTTTCATTGTCTGTCCTAATATTTGTTCAGCATGTAGGCGAGGTTGCTATTGGCCAGTTGTAGATCGGTATTGAGCCGAGCTTGTTCAAGTTCGATAGTGAGTTCTTCACTGGCTGCGCGGATGTATTCGTCTAGCTGGCTGGTATTGTTCTGGTAGCCGCGCTCGATTGCGCGGGTTTTTTTTCCTTGGCCTGGCGTAACAGCGAACGTTGGTAGCGGGCTAAACGCTGCTCGATATTGCTGCGGTCGATTAATAATGCACTCACTTTTGCATTCATTTGCTTGAGCATCAGATCACGCTGTGACTTGGCGGCACCTAGCTGGTATTGGGCCGAAGACAGTTTTTTTTGTCCTGGCGCTTGTCGGTAAAGAGGGGCAGATCCAATGTCAGAAAAGCACTAACCAGATCGGAGGCAGGTTGCCCGTTCATACCATTTGCCTGCCGATAGCCGTACATGACTTCAATACCAAACTGAGGTTGGTAAGATTCGTTGGCAATGTCGATGCCAGTCTCGGCGCTCTCGATCAGCTCATCAACCATACGGACTGATGGGTGGGCTGCCAGTACCTGATAGTTATCTGTGAGTGCCGTCGAGAGGTAAGCGGTGAGGGCCGACCACTGTGGATAGCCATCAACGGTGACTTCGGTTGCTTGGTTGCCTAACCATTCTGAAAGCTGTGCTCGGAGTCGTTGTTGCATTTGTTCGTTGGCTTGCAGCTTTTCATCCATTAGGCTGATTTGTAACTGTGCCTGAATGATATCCTGAGCCTGATTTGCACCGACCCCGTAGTTAGTACCAAGAAAATGTTCCAGTTCTTTAAATAGCGTCTGGTTCTGGCGCAATAGCTGATGGGCCTGCTGCTGATAGGCTAGCTCTATCCATCGGGTGGTTATGGCATTTTTGACATCCAGCTCGCGAACTCCCATTTTCTCGTGCAGGCTATTGGCCTGCTGTGAGCTTTGTTTTTGTTGCAGCGCCAAGGTGTTGCCACGACCGAACTGCTGCATCAGCCCGACAGAAATATTGGTCATGGGATCGTCGTCGAAGGTAAAGCTGTCAACCGGCAGTCCGCCGACGCCGATCTTGAGCTTGGGATCCATCCATTGGCTGGAGGCGATACCCATATCGACCATAGCATCGGCTTGGTATTGGATCTGTTGTTTACCGGCGTCGTTTTCGAGAGCCAGTCAATGAGGCTGTTTAGCTTAGGTGTTGCTGCGGCAGTTGGTGCCCATGCCGCAATCAGCGCTACACCCAGTACACGGGGCAGTATGCGTTTTTGCATAAATACATCCACTACAAAGAGTAAGAGTTAATAGGCTGGCTAACTGGCAGTAAGCGGCGATAAATCGCCTGTCTAACTGGTCAGAGAGCTGCGTGTATTAATTGGCGGAGAGGTATTTACAGGATCGGCGGACGGAACAGGGTTTCTGTTCGGGATACAGGATGGACAGGTGTCAGTTGAGGTATAAGGCGGTCATGCGGAAAATCAGAAAATGCCTCATTGCCGATTGGCAAATAGCTACTGTAAGGCTGGCAATGGGCCTGGTCACAGTCAGAGCAGGACGATGTTACTGAATCGGTATTAGCGCAGCATTCTGACGGTGTTTCGGATAGCAAATGGGCTGGCTGGTGGCAGTTATTGCTCGCGACATCTTCACTGGCTGTAACGGGTTGTTGGTGAGACACCAGAGGTATCTGAGATGTCGTGGGTGGTGTTGTAATCATGTTCATCTGATGCGCAGACATACCGAGTACTGGCTTGGTGATCAGGCTGATCATCAATACCAGAATTAGAGCTAGCAAATTGTATGTGCTATTTCGATATGTCATTAAAACCATTACGATTACATTGGGGTTACGGGGAAAACTGTAAACTCTTCCCTAGGGGGAAGGTCAAGGTTCTTTGCTGAATTATAGCCATAATCTTAAATGCATGAGTATTAATGGTTATAAAAGAAACGCCCCTTGGTATGAAGGGGCGTTTGGGGGGATTGTCTTACTTGGTTAAGTCTTATCCGATTAAGCAGTAAGACTAACTTGCTTCATTTGTTGTGGCCGTTGTTACCGTAGTTGTATCGGCTTCTTCTGCAACGGTTGCACTTTTCACTGGTGTGACTTTTTCAACCGTAGCGGCTGGTGCCTGCTTAGTCGCAAGAAGTTGGGCTGATAGTTTGGCGATTTCTTTTTCTAGTATCGCTGTACGGGCTTTTTCATCAATGAGTTCGCTGCGGACTTTTTGCTGGGCAAGCATTGTTTCTTGTTCGCCCTGAAGGTTGCCTTTAATGTGCTTGACGAGGTTCTTACCCTGTTTGCTGATGGCTTGATCTCGCATATCTTCAGCACCAAGAGCGAGGGTGATCTCCAGCAAAATCTTCTCGTAGCTCAATACATGGCGTTCGTAATCTTTTTCAGGCATTGCCTTTAGCTTTTTCACAACGTTCGAAATTTGTTGGGCGTGCTTAAGCGAGAACATTGCTTCATCGGCTTTGTCGATGATCTGTGCAGTAGCACGCGGCTCTGCAGCAATGAAGGCCTGGGCTGCAGTCACGGCTGCAGCAGCACGGGCTAAGGTTTCAGGCGCATGCATACCCACTTTCGCTATCTTGAGGCGTTTAAGTTCTTTTTGTGCGTCAGATAAGTAGATACGAGTCACGGTTTTGACTTCCAGTGCTCGTTGTTTCCGAACCAACTCCGGTTGAGCACTAATGGCTTTATCCGCATCTTCATTGGCTACATAGTCAACAAGCTTTTTAAGCTTCTGTTCAAGCTGCTTGGCTGTTTTTGGATAGTATTTTGCAGCATTGATGGCTGTTAATTGTTCACGGTAACCAAAAGCATCTTCTAAAATGGTTAATACCTCGGCACGAATGGATTCAGCCTTGCTGATATGCACCTTAAATGTAGCAATGCCCTCTTCTGCGGCCTGAAGGTTTGTTTTGGAACTGAAGAAGCCGCTGCTGCTGTTGGCTTCGGATGGGTCTAGCTCAAATTCCGCATAATATTCTTTGGCCTCAGCCAAGGCTTTTTTTTGCATCACGGATTTGAATTGAAGCAAACCAATCGAGTTCTGCCTTATAAGATGAATCAAGTGTTTCTTCAGCTAAATCAATCGATTGCTTAATTCCATCAATTTGTATTGCAGTTTGAGACTGGTTTGTTTCCAAAGGGAGGCTAGCCGTTGAATCTGAATCGGATGCACAGCCTGACAGTGTAATCGCTGCGGCAAGTGCGGCAACTTTAAATTCCCTCTTCATGAGATACTCCTTGGCGGTGGAATTAACAATCAAATAAGTAGTTAGAGATCTAATAATAATATAAGCAGTCAGTATTCTAGATATATTTATAGCTAAATTAAATCTCATAGCTCTAATATATGATTATTATTTTTTTTAAATGCGGAGTTTGATATTTAATTGACGATATTTAGTGGTAGCCGTCATTAATATGACGCTGCTGGAGGTGGCTGGTACAGGAAGGATATATGCAATGGATGTATAGCCAAGTCACTTTACGTCATGAGGCACTTGGCCCTTTGGGAGTGAGCAAGCATCTTGAGATTGCTTGGGTATTGGTATCGCAACCGAGAGGCTGGCTGCATTGGATATCGTGTCGAGCCTTGTTGTAGGTTGGCCTGTTGTTGATAGCGACAGAATTAGAGGAGTAAAGCGGGTGAAAATTAGCCTTTACTTATCTTATTTTTCTTTGTTCTCTTTATTTATCTTATTCAATTGGGCTTTGAGATCCTGAGTCACAATTTCTAGCGCCGATAGTGCAACGTCAGGTGGTATTTCATTACTTTCAAGTAGATAAATAAGGTCAACGGCGAGTTTAATATCTTCTGGTGCGTCATCAAGTGACGGACTTGAATTATTGTTTTTCATTATGATTTTCTCACTCTTTATTTTGGGCTAACGATTGAACTGCGAAGTTTAGCATAGTCTGTCCGAGAACGAATTATTCAGAACGATAAACAGTTATAGCCGCTTGAATTAACTGGGCATGCAATTCAACCAGTTGCTGGTGATCTTGCCGATACCCGCCGCCCACAACTGCCGCAATTGGTATCTCGGCATGCTTGCAGCGATTAAGCACCAGGTGATCACGTCGATAGATGCCATCGAGGCATACATCAAAATAGCCTAGCTCATCATGTTGGTGGATATCGACACCTGCATCATAGATGATGAAATCAGGTTGGTGCTGGGCTAGAGCTAAATTTAATATGGCCTCAAATGTTTCTAGGTAATCGTTTGTTGTTGTATGTTTGGGCAGTGCCAAATCGATATCGGAAGCCGGTTTGCGTGCCGGGAAGTTCTTGTCGCAGTGAACCGAGAAAGTAATGATGTTGTCATCATCACTGAGCAGGGTTGCCGTACCATCGCCCTGATGAACATCACAGTCGATGATCATTACTTTATCGATGTTATCAAGCGTTAGGGCATGTCTGGCGGCAAAAGCCAGATCGTTGACGAGGCAAAAGCCACTGCCAAAATCGTGATGTGCATGATGATACCCGCCACTGAGGTGGATTCCGATCCCATATTGGCTTGCCAGATCGACGGCTAGCCGGGTGCCTGCAGTAGACATGAGCGTACGTTCGATTAATTGTTGGCTCCACGGAAAGCCAATACGGCGCATCTTTGCTGCGGGCAGGGTATTGTTAAACAGAGCTTCAATATAATCCGGGTGATGCAGGCCTTTTAGTTCGTCTGCACAAATAGCCTCGGGTTGGCAGAACAGGACCTCGGCTTGTTGATCTAGCTTCATCTCGTCGATCAGGTATTGATACAGCCGACGATATTTAGAGATGGGGTAGCGATGTTCGGCTGGTAGCTCGAGCTGAGAATAGATGGGTGGTAGACAGAGGCAGCATCAGTTATCCCTTTCGTTCCCGAAGGCTTATGTCCTTTTCTATCTTTGTCAGAGATGCCCGGCAGCGAGACAGGCGTCCTTCAACAGCCAGTATTTCTTTTTGCAGTTGTTGTTGCTCAGCAAGAGTAGAACAACGGTTCAACATCATTTCCTTGTCTCGCTGCATTGCAGCAAGCCTTCGTTCCCAGTCTTGGTGTTGGGCTAGATCCTGATACATTTCATGGATCGGACGTCGCCAACCTTGCCTGCGCTTGGTTCATTTTTCCTAATTTGCAGAGTGGCGAGTTCGCGTTGGATTGCCTGAATTTGAGCAACAACCTTTTCACAGATATGCTGAGTCCGTGAAGCTTGTAGTTTACCTGCTTTTCGTTCATTTCTTAGTGCGGTAATTTCGCTGCGTATCTCTGTTACGCAAGGAGTCAGCAGTTTGCTGCGGCAGAAAAAAAAGTTGTTCGTCAAATAGCGGACGCGATGCCTCGCCCCGCTTACGATCAATCTGAGCAGCATTTTGGGCCAGTTGCTCAAGTATATTTTCTAGACGTTTTAGATCAGGCATCATCTTTTCTCGGATTAGAACCAGGCTTGCCAGGCAAGTTTAACAGCTAGCACAATGACCACGGTGACAAAGACCGGGCGAATAAACTTAGCGCCAAACCGAATTGCAGAATGGGCACCGATATAGGCACCTAGCATCAAGCATACGCCCATTGTGAGACCCAAGGCGAAATTAATATGACCAAGAACGATAAAGGTGATCAGTGAGGTCACGTTACTGGTGAAGTTCATTGCTTTGGCTAGTCCCGATGCCTCAGGATATCTAACCGGTATAGCGCCATATTGGAGACTGTCCAGAATGCACCGGTTCCCGGTCCCGCAACACCATCGTAGAATCCCAATGATGTACCTTGGATCCATTGCTTTCGCGAAAGCTTTTTACATGGCGTGGGAAGGCGATGAGAACTTCCTTTTGGGTGCGGATGCCAAATGGTATAAACCGCGACCGTTAAAATGATTAGCGGTAATACCTTTTCCAGCCAGGCGGTACTGATAAGATCAACGACTAGGGTGCCGCTAATGGCACCGATGAGAGTTGCGACGAACGACATGCGCCAAAAAGCGGGAGAAAATAACTGTTTTCTATAGTAGGTCCAGGCGGCAGTTGATGACGCAAATGTTGCCGCCAGTTTGTTGGTTCCCAGCGCGATATGCGGTGGCAGACCGATAGAGAGCAGAGCAGGAACGGTTAGCATTCCTCCTCCTCCGGCGACGGCATCAATAAACCCGGCAGCTAAAGCAACAAGACCAAGTATGATGAGCATACTCGGTTCAATCATTTCTATCATTTATCGTTATTCTTGATTATCGGTTTTGTTTAGGAGTATTCAATGACACGTTTAAAAGGTGGTAATGAATCGAGTAGCGCCTTACCGTAGCGACGGCTGATCACCCGGCGGTCGAGCAGCACGACTCTACCAGAATCTTGTTCTTTACGCAGTAGGCGCCCCGCTGATTGGATCAGTTTTTTTTACTGGCCTCAGGAACCGAGATTTGAAGAAACGGGTTTCCGCCCCGGCTCTCGATATACTCGGCATGGGCCTCCTCAACCGGTGAGGTTGGAACTGCAAAAGGGATTTTTGTAATAATCAGGTTTGTCAGTAAATCGCCGGGTAAATCAAGACCTTCAGAAAAACTTCCGGTCCCGAATAGAATGCTGGCTTTGCCTTTTTGGCAGTTCTCTTTATGTTTTTTTTAGGGTGAGGTTTCTTGATTCTTCGCCTTGTATCAACAGTTCCCACTTATTTTTCTTCATCAGTGGGCGCAATTCTTCGGCAACCTTGTTCATTTGCCAGTAAGAAGAAAACAGTACCAAGCTGGATTTCTCGCCTTCAAGGTACTCAGGCAAGGTTTTGATTAGTAAATCGGTAAACTTGTCGGCCTGGGGTTCAAGCGGCATGGCAGGGATCACCAGACGGGCATTGTTTGGTAGTCAAACGGTGAAGCCAAAGCCAGAAATCGAGTACTGTCTTTTTCAAAGATACCGGCCTGACGGCAGAAGTAATCAAACTGATTCAATGCTCTGAGGGTGGCAGATACCAAAATAGAACCTGCTGCGCGGCTCCAAAGTAGTTGATCCAGTCGATAACCCACCTCGAGTGGGGAAACTTCAATAATGTAGTCACCTTCACGCTCGGGATTTTTTTTCTATCCAGCGGGCGAGTGGGGCACCTTTGTCTTTATTGGGCTGCGCCATCAACGTCCAGACTTTTTCCAAGTTTTCTAGTCGCTGTAAATAAAAACCGGATTCAGCAAGCGCTTGCTCTCCCAGCCGAGGCAAAATTTCATTATCTTTGGTTCGTTCTGTGATGAGATCATGGACTTTCCCCAGTGACTGCAAGGCCTTCTTGCTGGCTTCTTTACAGCTCTTTGCTTCCTCAACTAACCAGTTAGGGATCTCGCCATGTTCAAATCGATAGATGCCATCGTTATTAAGCTGGGCAGGATCGATATTGGCCGCAATTTGTCGAAGTGACGGTATTAAATGGGTGATGGTTTCATTGAGGGCAGTTTGAAAACGACCCGATTTCTTATAATCCGCCAATTCTGCCAGTTTGCCGACTGACTGGTTAAGTTTTTCTAACCAGTTGGCTGCACCTTTAAGGCTGGCGGAAGCTGACGAGAAATCTCGTGCGACCTGGGGCAGGTGATGAGCTTCGTCGATGATATAAATTGTTTGCTCAGGTTCCGGTAGGATAATACCGCCACCGAGTTCAATATCTGCCATCAGCAATGCATGGTTGGCCACGATGACGTCAGCTTTCTCGAGGTGTTCTCGGGCTTTGGCAAATGGGCAGCTACGGTGTTTGGGCAGCCCGGCATGGCAGCTGTGCTTATCAGCCACGATTTGCTGCCAGATGTGATTGGGTATTGCGGTTGGCCAGCTATCACGATCTCCATCCACTTCTGGGTTTCACTTGCTTTCAGCATACGCTTTAAAAGTTCTAAATCTGACTTTTTAGGTTTTTCCTCCCATAGCGCAACCTGTTGATCTTTATCTGTAATACAGCAAGCTTCCAGTTTATGTGTACAACAGTATCGCTGCCTGCCCTTGGCGAGGATAAAACTGAATTCTTTAGGAAAAATTTGATTGAACAGTGGCAAGTCTTTGTTGATGAGCTGTTCCTGCAGTGCCACGGTTGCCGTTGATATCAGTATTTTTTTTGTTATTGAACAACGCAAAGGGGATTCCGCCCAGCAGGTATGCGAGGGATTTACCGATCCCCGTCCCCGCCTCTGCGACCAGCATGCGATGTTTGGGGTGGTATTCACCTGCAAGGGTCTTGGCTATTTCAGCGACCAGATAGTTTTGCGCGCGTCTGGGAATGAAGTTATCAAGCTGGGCTCCCAGGTTCTCATAGCATTGTTTGATATCACTTTTTATCTGGCTGTGTAACATAACTGAAACTTCATAAGGGCAGGGAGCAGCATTATAGCACGAACCTCTAAATGTGAGCGGTAGCGTGTTCTGAACATATTTATAAAAAAAATGAGATCTTAGTCACGAAATAAGATTGAACCTAACCTGAACGGCTAAGCTAGTTGTTTATAAACAAGGGATTAACCACACAACCCGACCGGTGGTGGTGTTTTGTTCTGTATGGTTGTATTTTTTTTGCTGTTTTTAGGTTTTTTTTGTGTTGATTTTGTCGTTGATAAGAAATGTGGCAATAGCGTAATGTGGTGCATATTAATGATGGTGAAATAATCGAGAGTGACTGTATCTTATTGAAAGTAAAGATTTTTGATGTTTTTTTTGATGTTGCCTTTAGATGATTTGACATAGGGATAAATGTTCTGTCAGGATGACCCCACAAGTTACTTACCTTCGGTTTTTTATCTTTCTTTATGTTAAGAGAGGATTAGAAGT
>LLEN01000126.1_pt1 | contig 16395 bp, 24 predicted proteins | sample 595881 | NCBI WGS metagenome assembly LLEN01 (sample SAMN02919314, study PRJNA255460) | bioreactor metagenome | biome: chemostat; feature: culture 2012_10.3; material: sediment; isolation source: day86 10degC chemostat 2012 inoculated with Wadden Sea sediment taken from... | place: Germany: Bremen ...
CGCGATACTTAACTGATATTATTATAAATAATAGTGGCAAAAGTTGAATGAGTATCCGTCGTGTGTGGGTTTTTAGATGCCATTTTCTTGAGTGAAGCTTTGGTTATCTGTCAGCTATTAGACGATATTCAATCAGTTTCAATTTATATCATCGTGGTGTTATCTGTCATAATCACCCATTTGTCACCGCAATCATTGTTAATCATTTAAGCGGTTGGTATAGTTTTTGGGATAACTTATTTTATCTGTGCCAGGTGCCACAGTAGTTTATGACTGAGTTCTTTTATGTATCTGTCTTGCTGGGTAAATATTTTATTATCTAGCAATGTTAGTAAATCAGCATATTTATCTAATGCATCGAGTGCGGCGGCTTCAATATTAAGGCCGTCAGCGACAGCATCATTGGTTGCTGTTTCAACGTCTTGATTGGTTAATAGCTGAATATAAAGTTCGAATTCTTGAGCTTGCTTTCGGTCATTATTTTCGTTCGTCTGATCTCTAAGTTGTTCCAGGTGGCATTGAACCTTGTCGCGGGCACGATAGAACCGGATCATTTCAGTTTCGAACTTATTTTGTCCGATATTATAGCGTGGTATCGACAGGTGCTGGTTTTTGGGTACAGGCGTTTGGTTATAAGTATTATTTTTTTTAACGTAGTGATCCCAGCGAGCATGATAGCCTCTTGCTTAATAAAAAAAAGGCCTGTGGGAGCAGGCCAAGAGATAGGAGGGTTGCTACAGAGTGTTCCCCTATGGGGATACAATCTCATTTGTTGCTAGTATTGATTACCAGTATTTATTAATTTCGGTGCGCAGTGCTTCTGCGGTTTCTTTACCGGTATCATTGGCTAGTGCACGGCCTGCGATAAAGGTTTTTGCCTTGATCCCCTCAAACAGATGAATGTCCTGTGGCACTATGCCGCCTGTGATGGAGACTTCCAGGCCGAGTTCGGAAAGGACGCGCATACGGTTGATGTCGCTGTCTGTCCAGCTAACCCCTGCAAGTTCAGCATCGCGTGAACGGTGGTAAATGCTTGCTTGATACCAAGATCAACCACGCCTGAGCATCTTCCAGGGTCCAGTTGCCGTATAGCTCGATCTGGATTTCACCGCCGAGCTCATCAGCAATCTTTTTACACGCTTCAATGGTTGCAATGTGCGCTGCGGCGGAAACGGTAAGCCAGTTAGCTCCGGCCTCAAATGCCATACGCGCCAAAATAGCACCGCCATCAGTGGTTTTCATGTCACAGACAATAATATGATCTGGGTGGCTAGCGCGAAGAGTTCGTACAGCTTCATTCCTTCGGCAAAAGCTAGGATAGTACCGACCTCGATAACATCAACGAAGCTCTCGACATTATTGGCAATTGATACGGCTGTATCTAGATCGGTAGAATCAAGCGCAATTTGGATTAATGGCTTAGTCATGATTATTTCTCTCAATAGTTTTAAAGTTAATAGCGTTATTTAAATAATGATTGGTTCATCTTCCAAATAACAAATTGAAATTTATTTTCAGTATTATGACGACGTAATAATGTCGATAGTTAGAGACTATCTAAGATAGAGCGATATATTTTTTTTACTTAAATCATTAAGGAAAAAAAATAATCTAACTGTTATTTCTGTCCATAATACGCATTCTTACCATGCTTGCGATTGTAATGCTTATCTGATAGTTCTTGCTGTACTTTAATTCCGCTATTTAGTGAGCGGGTTGCTAGTGCCATCGCCGCGACTTCTTCCAGTACCACCGAATTATGGACAGCATCATGAGCATTTTTACCCCATGAGAAAGGCGCGTGGCCAGAGATAATTGCGCTAGGTACCGCCTTTGGATCAATATCTCGTCGGCTGAATTCTTCAATGATCACCAGCCCGGTATTTTTTTTCGTATTCCGTTTCAATTTCCGTAGGGGTTAGCTGACGGGTACAGGGAATATCACCATAAAAGTAATCAGCATGCGTAGTACCCAGAGCTGGAATATCTAATCCGGCCTGTGCCCATACCGTTGCATTTCTTGAGTGGGTATGAACAATACCGCCAACGGAGCTGAATGCTTTATATAGTTCTATATGGGTTGCCGTATCACTTGATGGGTTGAGTGCTCCTTCAAGAACACGGCCGTCTAAGTCGACAATAACAATATCGCCGGCGCTCATTACATCATACTCAACACCTGACGGCTTAATAGCAATGACACCGTTTTCGCGATCAATTTCGGAAACATTACCCCAGGTGAATGTGACCAAATCATATTTTGGTAGCAAGAGGTTTGCTTCCAGTACTTTCTCTTTCAGTGCTTTAAACATAATAACTCTCTTATTGGGCGTGCTTCCCAATTAGGCCTCAACAAGCGCAGCATCAATCACCGCATAGACATCTTCTTTGCTGCGACAGGCGCGGAGTTTGTCAAGATCGACACCAGTTTCACTGTCGTCGTCTTCCAGTACCTGGGTGACCTCCATCAGACCTTCCATATGCTCGTCCGAGCAGCTGCCCGCTAAAGTAACCATCACATCAACCGGCTCATCTTCACCTTCAAAGTACACCGGCTCTTTTAGCGTAACCAACGCAAAAGCTGTGCGGTTTACACCGTCTTCCGGGCGCGCGTGGGGCATGGCGAAGTTAGGAGCAATAACAATATATGCGCCCAGCTTTTCTACGCTGCAGATGATGGCATCGTGATAGCTTTGCTCAACAGCGCCTGATGCAATTAGCATGTCGGTGCCCAGCTTAATAGCTTCCCGCCAGGTTGTAGCGTCAGCCTGTAGGTTAACTGAGTTATTTTCGATGAGTGATTGTTTAAAGTTCATTGCTCTTCTCCAGTTCCTGCCAACCTGTCGGCTGGCAGGATTTTCTAATAGCTCGTGGTGTTGTTTTTATTAGTTAGCGAGGTTTTTGTTGATAAGGCCTAATAGTTCATCGCCAAATGAATTCGGGTTCAGCATGTTCTGGACACCGAGGACAAACTTGCCTTCGCCTGCGTCCATTTCGCCCGCCAAGTGTTTTGATGAAACGATAATGTCAGTACTGGCTAGTTTCGACTTGTAGTCAGAGACTGCACACGAGTCCATTACATGAGGGATCCCTTTCTTCTCCAGATACTTGCCAATTTTCATCTTCATCATCATGGATGAGCCCTGACCATTGCCACATACTGCAAGGATACGTATGGCGCGTCCTTCGGAGCTTGCGATAGCCTGGTCGGCAATGTCTGCTACTCGTTCGTTGTTTGTATCGGTTGTAACTGTTGCATTGGTTGTAACCGCGGTTGCTGCTTCGGCATCTTCTTCGGCACGTAGAGCCTTGGAAGCGAAGAACATGTAGACGCCTGCCAGAGCCAGTAGGACATAGAAGAACATGGAAGAAGATGACAATCCTTGCATGATTGGCGGGAATACCAGAGCCAGTCAGCCATACCCATCCAGCCGTTAAATTCAGTGCCGTACTGGCTGAATAGATGAATAGCCCAGGCAGAACCGACAACCTCGATGATCCCCATTACGAAACAGATCTTCATGACCGCTTTCCAGCCGCCAAAGTGGTTGGCGAATACACCGATAGTGGCGTTCGAGAAGAACATCGGGATAAAGCTGGGATGATCATGATAGGTGCATCGAAGGCTAACATGGCAAGAACGGCAGTGAACTGGCCGATGGCACCCCACATAAAGCCAAATACCATGCATTCGGTGAGAAGGCGTAGATGGCTGCACAGTCAATCGCCAATACGGCATTAGGAATAACACGCTCGGAGATCCCTTTGAATGCTTCAGACAGCTCGGCAACAAACATCCGTACACCGGCAACAATTACCTGAATAGCTACGGCGAATTTCAGGCCAGTCTCGAGAATGTAAATGCTCCAATGGGTTTTACCGGCCATGGCTTGAAGGTTATCCAGGCCAAATGAAAGCAGAATGATACCGAAGAACAGTGTCATTACGATGGCTGTTGCCGCAATGCTGTCATGGAAGATATGAAGCCACTTAGGCAGCTCAATATGGTCGACACTGTCGTCCTTATTGCCGAGTTTTGGTGCAATTTTAGTGGCAATCCAAGAGGCAATTTGCTGCTGGTGACCGATAGAGAACCCGGCACCGCCAGTCACTTCTTCTGTTGGCTTGAACATGATGTTGGAGGAGATCCCCCAGTATAGCGCCATCAATATTGCCGAATAGATGATGGTTTCCCACATGGATGCGCCAAGAACAAAGTAGAACACGGCAACCAAACCCGCCTGCTGGAACATGATGTGGCCAGTCAGCATGATGGTGCGAATACCCGTGAAGCGGCGGAATACTACTAGCAGGATATTAATACCCAATGCCATTAATACGGCGTATCCAACCCAGGAATAGTTATCGCCCATGGTTTCCATAGTGGCCATCATTGTGGTGTAGGGGTCAATGACCGAGCCGGTTAGGTTGTGGTATTCGGACAGTTTCTCGATAACGGGCTTAAAGCCTTTTACCAAGTTCCGGCACCGACTTGAACCAGCATAAAGCCGACAATCGTTTTGATTGTGCCTTTAAGGATTGTGGTGTTATCACGCTTTAATAGGAAGTAGCCAATACATGTCACTAGGCCGAGGAGTAGCGGCGCTTTGGTCATGACCTGGCTGTAAAATATATAGAATATGTCGTATAGGGTTTCCATTATGATGCTCCGTCGCTTCATGTAAATGGGGGTGATAGCTTATTTGCCGTTTCTTATTCTCTGTTCTATCTACTGTTCTCCGTTCGCATAATCACCATAGCAATCATAAATAATCACAAAAAGACCATTTGTGATTTTGTGTGAGAGTGATCTCGTGTGTATCGCGGCAAGATTGATCGAAATCAATTTTCAAAACGACTAATTCAGCTCTGGCCATGATTGAATCACCGATGCCATATTTATCGGTGAGGGCGATTAATACGGTATTTTTATATAAGTTATTGTTTTTAATTAGGTTGTTGATTTCGCCTTTCCAAGAGGGATATTTGTTGGCAGCAAACTAGAGTTTAATCACAAAATACTCACAGCAATCATTGCTAATCATTTTTGTGATTGTTATATCGTACTGTGTCATGAGTTGTCATAGAGTGAGTAAGAGATATGACTGAGTCACAGCGCCACAATGCGTTACTGGATCTTCTTAATCAGAAAGGCTCGATCACGGTTTCAAGCCTGATTAACAAGTTTGGCGTCTCTCCCGCAACAGCGAGAAGAGATATCAACAAGTTAGATGAGAAGGGAAAGCTAAAGAAAGTACGTAATGGTGCTCAGGTTGTTGATCATCAGCGCGCCTACTGGTCGCCAATGAATATTCACCAAACACTCAATCATGATGAGAAGGTACGTATTTCGCATTATGCCGCCAATATGTGCGCACCTGGTGACAGTATCGTGATTAATTGTGGTTCTACTGCCTTCTTACTGGGAAAAGAGATTTGTGGTCGCGACATTCAGGTGATCACTAATTACTTTCCTTTGATGAGATACCTCATCGGACAGGACCATGATGGCGTGGTGATTGTCGGTGGGCAGTACCATAAAACACGCAGCTTAATTCTTGCGCCGCATCAGGAGATGACATCGTTCTACGCTGGTCATTACATGTTTACCAGTGGCAAAGGCCTGACGGCCGAAGGGCTCTACAAGATGGATATGCTCTCGGCGATGGCTGAGCACAAAATGCTTAATCAGGTCAGCAAGTTGGTTGCCTTGGTGGATAGCTCAAAAGTGGGCCAGAAAGCGGGCTTGCTGTTTGCGTCTTCCGAGCAACTAGATGTGGTGATAACAGGTAGGGCAGCAGATCCTGATGTGGTGAAACAGCTTCAACAGCAAGGCATCGACGTTGTCTTGGTTTAAAAATTTCAGTCGAAAGGTGACTTCGGACAACAACACTTTTTTTGGTTGATTACATCCCAAAACGAAAGGTTACTGTAATGAGCAAAGTAAATGAAATTACCCGTGAATCGTGGATTTTAAATACATTCCCAGAGTGGGGTACTTGGCTAAACGAAGAAATTGAAAAAAAACTGAAGTTCAACCTGGTACGTTCTCTATGTGGTGGCTGGGATGTACCGGTGTTTGGTTAAAAAACTGAAGGCAACACCAATATCTCTATGGATTTCTGGTGTGGCACAGGCAAGAAGACCCAACAAAACGCATTAATGAAAAACCAACATCAGATGATGCGTATGGGCGGTGTTCGTGAACTACAGCCAAACCTTCGTACTTCAATTTTCCCAATGGACCCGTTTGCAATCAAAGAAATCGATGCGGTGCTTGCCTCTCACGACCACGCTGATCATATCGACGTAAACGTAGCGGCTGCTGTGCTGCAAAACTGCGGCGACCACGTTAAATTCATTGGTCCGCAGGCGTGTGTCGATCTATGGACTGGCTGGGGTGTTCCAGAAGAGCGTTGCATCGTTGCTAAAGTGGGCGATGAAATCCAAGTGGGTGACGCACTGATTAAAGTGCTTGATTCCTTCGATCGTACCGCGCTTGTGACGCTGCCTGAAGGTACGTCTTCTTATGACAAAGCTATCCTGGACGGTATGGATGATCGCGCCGTTAACTATCTCATCGAAACGACGGGCGGTTCGCTATACCACTCTGGTGATTCTCACTACTCCAACTACTACGCGAAACACGGTAACGATCACAAGATCGATGTCGCGCTTCTTTCTTACGGGGAAAACCCTCGTGGGGTCACGGATAAGATGACGGCTTCTGACATTCTTCGCGCAGGTGAAGCGCTGGATTGTGAAGTGGTTGTTCCTTTCCACCATGATATCTGGGCCAATTTCCAAAATGATCCTCGTGAAATTGAAGTCTTGTGGAACATGAAGAAAGAGCGTCTGCAATATGGCTTTGCCCCATTCTTCTGGCAGGTCGGCGGTAAATACACGTACCCGACAGACAAGGGCCGTATGCATTACCAACACTTCCGCGGTTTCCGCGATATCTACACTGATGAGCCGGAACTGCCGTATAAGGCCTTCCTATAAGGTAATTGGCTTAACACTCGGGTAAAAATACTGGGCTATCTTCCTGTTTTCGGTTCGCATCGTATGTTGGAAGGTAGCCCTTCTTTTTAACCCTGAGGTATATAGCCGGCCATAACTGGCATGTTGCTTACTGTTATTAGAGTCAGAAAAGGTGAACCCGTGAAATATAAATTATTAGCTCTTGACCTGGATGGTACGACGCTCACCTCGCAGCATGAAATATTGCCGCAGGTTAATAAAGAAATTCAGCGGATCAAAGATGATGTCGTCGTTTTGCTGGTAACCGGCAGACACCACACGGCCGCCAAGCCATATCATTACGAGCTGGGGCTAGATACCCCGATTATTAGTTGTAACGGTACTTATATTTATGACTTCAGTAATGAGTCGATAGTTAAAGAAAATGCTTTGCCCAAAGATAAAGCCAAGCAGTTTCTTCAGCTCGCCCGTCAGCACCAGTTAAATATGGTGATGTATGTAACGGATGCTATGACATTTTCATCTGAAAACCCGATTGAATATATGAAAGCATTGGAGGCATGGCTGAAGACTTTCCCGTAGCTATTAAACCAGAGATCAGGCGTATTGCTTCGTTTGAGCATGAGCTGGAACAAAATGACTATATTTGGAAGTTCGTTGTAGAAGGGGATATCGAGCAAATTGAATCATTTACTCAATTGCCATTTATTCAAGATGAATTTTCCGGGGAAAAGTCATGGTCTAACCGTATTGATTTTGCCAACAAGGGCAATACCAAGGGGGCTAGGCTTGCTGAATATATTCAAACCATCGGCATAAAGCATCTGAAGTTATTGCTATTGGCGATAATCATAACGATATATCGATGATCGAATTGGCCGGTATTGGAGTGGCAATGGCCAATGCAGACGATGTCGTCAAGCGCGCGGCAGATATATTGACTCCTGAAGGAAACGACGGACAGGGCATCGCCGATATCATCTCAACTTACTTTAGCGCGTGAGCAACTGATTAAATACAACAGGGGGAAATATGCACAACTTTGATAAAGAATTCCGTTTGGGGATATATGAAAAGGCCATGCCTAATGAATTATCCTGGGAAGAAAGACTAACGAATGCCAAAGAGCTGGGCTTTGACTTTGTTGAAATTTCTGTCGATGAATCTGATGAGCGTCGTTCTCGCCTTGATTGGAGCGATAAAGAGATTTATGCCTTGCGTCACCTATGTGAAAAATATGGAATGCCGCTGCATTCCATGTGTCTGAGTGCTCACCGCAAATTTCCATTTGGTTCTGAAGACGAAGCAACACGCAAAGAAGCTTACGTTATTATGGAGAAGGCAATCAATCTCGCCTATAAACTGGGTGTGAGATGCATTCAGTTGGCTGGGTATGATGTTTATTATGAGCCTCAAAACGATATCACTCACCAGCGTTTTATCGAGGGAATGAAGGCATCAGCAAAAATGGCTGAGCGGGCAGGGGTGATGCTTGGCGTCGAAATTATGGACACGCCTTATCTTAACTCCCTCAGTAAATTCGAGGTATTGAAACGTGAAATTCCATCGCCCTATTTTATGGCCTACCCAGATGTCGGCAATATCACCGGTTGGAATTACGATACCTGCACAGAGCTGAAGCTTAGTCGTGATCATATTGTTCAGATCCACTTAAAAGATACCCTCAAGGTGTCTGATACCTGCAAGGGGAAGTTTAGGGATCTGGTGATCGGCGAGGGGCAAGTTGATTTCAGTGCAATATTCAAAACACTGGCACAGATTGACTACGCTGCGCCTTTGGTTATTGAGATGTGGGCACAGGACGAACACTGGCTGAGAATATCAGGGGCGCCAAAGCCCGTTTGGTCGATTTGGCCAATCAGTCCGGCTTCAATCTCGTTTAATCATCCAGTTCGAGCCAAATGTCTATTCAATAAGAGCTTCAATAAGAGCTGTTCAGTTCATTGCACCAGACAAATCCTATGCTGAGGGGATTTGTCTGCTGCGTGAGTCTTAAAATCATTCAATAATTCATATTATCCCCTTTTCATCTCAATTTTACGATTATAGAATCAGGGAATAATCATTTTTAATCATTGAAAGAAATTAGGGTGTGGTATGACAGAAGCACAAAGGCATGGCGCTATCCTCGAATTGTTGCACCATAAGCGGCATGTAACGGTTGCCAACCTTATTGAAGAGTTTGATATTTCACCGGCTACAGCACGTCGTGATATCAACAAGTTAAACGATTCTGGGAAAATACGAAAAGTGCGCAACGGCGCAGAGGCTATCGCCCAGGAGAAAACCTTTTGGTCTCCTTTTAATATTCATCATGCATCAAATATTGATGAGAAAGTGAGAATCGCGCAGGCTGCGGCAGCGTTGTGCCAGCCAGGTGAGAGTGTCGTGATCAACTGTGGCTCAACGGCATTCCTGCTTGGGCAAGAAATTTGTGGTCAGGATATCCAGGTGATCACCAATTACTTTCCACTCGCAAATTACCTGATTGAGGAAGAGCATGATGGTGTTGTGATCATTGGTGGTCAGTACAACAAAACGCAGTCAATTACGTTGGCCCCGCAAGATGAAATATCGTCGCTTTATGCCGGTCACTGGATGTTTACCAGTGGCAAGGGTATTACGGCAGACGGCCTTTACAAAATGGATATGCTGACTGCTATGGCCGAGCAAAAAAAATGCTGAATCATGTCGGTAAGCTGGCTGTGCTGGCCGATAGTAGCAAAGTTGGCCAACGTGCAGGTATGTTGTTCTGTAATGCTGATCGCATTGATGTATTGGTAACAGGTAAAGATGCCAATCCTGATGTTGTTGCCAACCTACGAGATAAAGGCATCGAGGTGATTCTGGTGTAGGGTGCAGCTACGGCCAGCTTAATTGTCAAAATTTTGACCTCTGTCACTCTATTTGATCTTAATCTTGATAAAACGCATAGTCCTTTGGTGGCTACGTGCATAATGTCCCTGAAGTCCCGTTTTAGTTAAGTAAAAGGTTACAAATATGTCTGATGTACCAGCGTCTGTTACAAAAGCTGCCGAAGTGGTTCAGCCGGTTGTCGAATCTTCAGGTTCAGTTTGGGGGTATGTAGCAGGTGGTGCTGTCGTACTGGTTCTTGCTGGTTTCTTTGTTTATAGAAAACTCAATACGCCTGCATTCATTATCAAGCAGGTAAGAAAGAGAAACCTGAAAGAGATACAGAAGCAGGGCATTGAGAGCTCTGAATTTGTGCTTGATTTGGATAAGTTGCTGGACTCTGTACTTGAGTACGCCAATGCCAACAAGAAAAAGGGTAGTGATGTAGTTAAGATCATTAGTCCGCTGAACGACACAGCTCGTATCAAAACACCACGAGATATGTACCAGGCGATGATATATATATCTAATGAGATTCATGATGCGGCTCTGGCTCGTGAATTTAAGAATAAGTCCAAGCAGGTGAAAGGCAGCTCTGCATTGATGACTGGTTTGTTGAAACGCGCTGGTATTTAACTAGTTAGCCTGTTTCAAAGAAAAGCTGCGTTGAGCTCTCACGCAGCTTTTTTTTATATGTATATTTTCCCCAAGTTTTGTCAGTACTGATTGAACTCTGAGGTTTAGTGGCTCAGTCTAGTGTGAAATCCTATCGTATTAATGACCTTGTCTGCTTCTTCCCTTGAGAAATCGAGACGGCAATTGGTCTATAGGTATCACCTCGATGATTTGCCCTGCGTCGGTTAGTCTACCGCTTACCGGAGACCAAAATTTTCCCTCTTCCGTTGTTATAGCCTGATGGATAAAACTATCCCGTTTGGCATTATGCAGGCACATGGAAATTGGGCCGTCTCGAGTCATGGTATTAAATACGCAACAGGCGATTCTTTCCTGATCGAGTTGGCAGGCATCCATAAAGTTATGAGTGAAAAAAAAGAAAGGGTAGTGACTTTGCCCCGGCTGGCAGTTAAATCGTTTCTCAACTGCCATAATCTTTTTGCTCCCCATGTTGCTAGCCGAATGGCAAGCGATGGGTGTTGCAGCAGCCAAAATACAAAGCGGCAGATTGATTTTCCCGGTTTGTTTCGTCGCCAGTTTACAGCCTTGCTGGCCCGAAGCACCTCACCAAAGAGGCGATTGTCATCGTAAAAATTGTGCACTTTTTTTTGTTCACTATCAGAGCTAAGCCATAACGATTGCAGTTGGATGCCCGGCCTGAACCGCATCGAAGTTAATGGCAGCTCTGCATCCTTGATTGATACGATCAAGAGTGCTTTCTAACGTTATTTCGTCTGTGCGTGTTGTCAGTGTCCCACGGCCGGTATCGGCCTGAAGCTGAAAAGAGACGGTACGAAGCTGCTCGGCATGGTCGCAAAAGAAGCGGACCAGCTCAGTGACTTCGTGAAAATTATCTTTATGTAATGTGGTATTGAACATCACGCTGACTGGGAGCCCTTTAACCCGTTCTAGGTAGGCTGTGCGGATAGAATTGAGCTCCAGCTCAGTGCTATATCCTCGGCGCTGCTGGGTAATATCGACATGGAAGCTACATCGGTTAATCCGGCTTTACACAATCTTTCAAGCTGTGTTCTGCTTGCTCTAATCCCGTTGGTCATTAACGTGGCGCGCATGCCTAGACTGCTGATCTTGGCGATGATGGCAGTTAACTCGCTAGGCTCCCTTAGGGTCGGCTCACCTCCGGTTACCTGTATATCGGTATTTTTACCGTAATAGTGATAAATGTTCTCTATCCGGCGCAAGACTTCTTCCAACGGCAAATCCTGAATCGACTGGGAGTGTTCTGACAAATAGCATAGGGTGCAGTCTAAGTTGCACCTTTGGGTAATTTCCAATGCAACGCAGGCAATTGGCCAGCGGCTTCCCATTTGCTGGTTGAGGTTCCACAAGCCGTATTTTTTTTCATTGTCGCCTTGGCGGCCTTCAAAGGATCAGCGACCCAGGAAATAGGCTCCTGCTGCTTAATTTGATCTTTGTTTAATGAGGGCATTTGGCAGCCTCCGATAAACCTAGTTGCTCATTGGTGACATTCGTGAATAAACAGACCTAGTCTCTCTGAGTTTATTTCTTTTTTTTCTAGGCTTCAGCGTGGTGCTGTTCTCATTTTCGACGTGGTAGATATTTGCGTTATTATCAGAGGTGGCCTAGCTTTGGTTGCATAATACGATGAAACGAGTTGTATCATGTATGGCAATAAAATCAAAAGCTTGCTGTTTGTTTTCTCTCTTCCGTTCCTTTGTTTAGCATCAACTGCCCATGCCGTGGAATGGCGTATGACTTTAGGTACGCATGATTTTATTGTGGAGCAAGCTGATTCGCACACCTTCGGTGCCGGAGTTGGTTTATTTGTCTCGCATACCACCGAATCGGGTGTTTTTCTGAGCGGGCGTATTAACACCTATTTTGATATCGATAATGACGAGCTGGATCCTGATCATATACCGATTTGGTTTCAGTCTGACTTTATCGCTGAAGGGAAGCTTGCTGATTTATCTGAACGTGTCTTCATCGATTGGTTCGTTGGGCTTGATGACAGGCGAAATACAGTTAGCTCTGTAGAGAAGCTGCAGAAACTCATGCCGGGTGTCAATATTGGCTGGAATAATCAGGCATATGTCATTGGCGTCAATGCCTCTGTGGGGTATTACTTTTTGGAGGTTGACGATGATGTTCCCAGAAATCGTGGTTATGGTCGCGGCGGCTTGAGGAATGAAACATCTGCGGCTTCTGTGCAAGTTTATACGCGTATAGATGTAGGCGAGAATGCTGATCTGAGTATTTCTGCCCAGCAATGGCATGATGGTAATGACTGGCTGGAAAATAAATATGTCATGGCATTTACTTATAACGCAAAACGCTGGCTTGAGGGGAGCTGGTTTGAAGGGGGCTTGCTTGTGTTTGATATTGAGCATACGGAATATAACCTGGATCCTTATGATAATAGACCAAAAGACGACCCGGATTACCTTCCTATTTTGCCATGGGACAACGACACATTTGTCCGAGCTTATGTTGATTTTCCGTTGAACTGGTGAGAGTAATTTGAGAGTAGAAGCTCTTATCAGGCATTTGATTGCCCAATAAGAGTTCTATCATCCAAATATATATGGATTAGTATGCATAATTCCGGAAATTATACTTTCAAATCCTTCATCAAGTTTTCCAGTACATCGGCCTGTTGGTAGAGACGGTGGATCTCTTCGGTAGACTGCGTCACCATGCCTGCAACCCGGCGAGACTGTTCCCGAACTTGCTCTACATCCGAGGCTATGCTGTCAGCAACCGCCCCTTGTTCTTCAGCGGCAGCGGCGATTTCGATACTCCGGCCGGCAATAGACTGGTTTTTTTTCTGAGATCTGGTCAATATCCTGGCTAACCGAACTCATCATTTTCCCGCTAGATTCGGCATTGCCTACCGTATGGTGCATTACTTTCATCAAGCTCTGGCTGTTGTTCTGCAGCGCTTCAATCATTTGTTGAATTTCTACCGTCGCATTCTGGGTGCGACCAGCCAGAGTGCGGACTTCATCGGCAACCACGGCAAACCCTCGCCCTTGCTCACCGGCTCGGGCTGCTTCAATGGCTGCGTTAAGTGCCAGCAAGTTAGTTTGTTCCGAGATAGCGCTAATCGTGGTGACGACATCACCGATTTGGGCAGTGTTACTGTCTAATTTTTCAACGGCCTGTGCTGCTGAATTAATCTCTGTGCCTAACTGATTTATAGCAGAGAGCGTGGTCGTTACTTGGGTTTGGCCTTGGGTTGTCAGCTGTGTCGCCTCGTTAGTCTGACTCGATGTGTCATGGGCATGACTGGCTACTTCGCGAACCGAGCTGGCCATTTGTTCTGTGGCACTGGCCAGAGAGTCGATACGTTCTTGCTGTTGTAAGGTTAAGGCTTCATTGTCCTGACTGCGCTGGCGAAGTTCGGAGCTGATTTGTTGGATTAGCGCAATGGCTTCCTGAGTTGCAATAACCAGTTTGTGCTCGCGTTCAGAAACACGGTCGACTGTTCTGGCGATCAGGTTAAAGTCATTTCGTGCCGGAGAATAATTAATTCGATAAGAAAGATCACCGTCAGCCAGACGTGTTACCGCATCATAGATATTGTAAAGGGCACCGCCCATAAAGGTCATGATGTAGTAGAGGCACATAATAATGAAAAGGCATGCCGCAACAATAATAGTCGCGTGGCTAATAGTGAGAGCAGAAAGTAGATTGGGTTGCTCGGTGATCGTTAAATTATAGCCAGAATTTGTTACCTGAACGGTATGTTTGCCGCTAGAACCTACTTGAATATTGCTTCCTGCCAGGATACGACTTACGTCACTCTGGCTTAAATTGGTTTGGGAAATGAGGGTCGCGACATTTTCCATTTCTTGTTGAAGCATCTGGCTTTGTTGGCTTTCCGCTGCATCAATCAGGGTGGCGCTAACAATGAGAATGGCAAAGAGCGGGGCAAAAAAAAGAGGATTAAAAAAAATTCTCTCTAATTGTCACATTGACTAAGTGTTTATCTATCCAGCGGAATGCAATTTCTTTCATCTTTCTGTCCTGGGTGTAGCTAGGTGTACAGCTTGAAAAGTTGGACGTTATTATGAGTGAAAAAGAATTCCAAAAACGTTGAAGGTGGTGATCTGAGTCACATAGGGGGAGAATTAAATAATTAGGTATTTTGTTTTTACACAAGAAACCTTTCTTGTTGTAAGAGATGGCTAAATTGTTCTGATAAAAAGGCAATCTGTGTAGATGGTCAATTTTACGTGATATGCCGAAAAGGTATGCCTAATGGCAATATTGTGACCGCGATCTATATTCCTTGAAAATAATGTTAGCCTCGTCAATAAATTCCCTGTTGTATATCACAACAATTTCCAGCAACTGTTACCATAACGTTTTGAGCTTATTACATGGTATCACGATGAGAGAAGTTGAATTCAGGACCGTTGATCGTCTGTTTATCAAAATGTCTATCAATGACAAATTCTGGGCATTGTTTTTGGCAATAGCCGCAGTCGTTGTTGGTGTATCAGGCAGTCAGTATTATTCTGCACTATCTCGTATCGAAACGGCCTCTGTTCAGCGCGTTGAGGCGCAAGTTGAAGCGTCGGTCAATACGCTGCAGGCAGCAGGACTTGCTACTCAAGAACAAGAACAGGCGCTGGCGAAGCAGAATATTAAGCTGGTTTCCTCTTCGACTGAATCTACACGTGACAACGATGTGATCACTGCGTCTACACCTGTTCAGGGTGGAGGCTACGCAGTATTGAGCCAACCTGCCGGAGCTGCTGAAACCGAAGCCAAAGGTCAGGCTTTCTCTCACTTTATTTATTCTTTATTGACCCTGGCACCGATAGCACTGATTTGTTATTGGCTGGCCACCTTCCTAGGCGGTGCATTGTGGGTTATGCACCAGGCAACACGCCGGATCGCCGAAGGTGATCTGACTTCTCGTCTGGGATTTCATGTTGGTCGGGACGAATTCGGTATTATTGGTTTTGAACTCGACCGTACGATGGATACACTCAGCGAACTGGTTGAAACCGTAAAAGGAAGTTCGGCCACTCTGCACAATACTGCCGCGACGTTTGGCCAGGAAGCGCAAAACTCTGAGCAGCAGATCAACCAGCAATATGCCTCGGTCGATTCTGTGGCGACAGCGATGGAAGAGATGACGCTTCGGCTAAAGATATAGCCAATATCGCCGTGCAAACCACGGATCAGTTTGATGCTGATACCGAAAAGCTTCAACAGAGCAATGAGAAAGTTCAAAATGCCATTGTTGTCGTGACCAAGTTGTCAGAGCAGACCGATGCAGCGTCTGCCACCGTTAGCAGCCTGAATGAAAAAGCCACCGAGATCAACGAAGTGATCACCACCATCAATGCTATCTCTGAGCAGACAAACCTGCTGGCATTGAATGCGGCGATTGAAGCTGCAAGGGCCGGCGAACAAGGCCGCGGCTTTGCCGTGGTTGCCGATGAGGTCCGCACTTTGGCTGGGCGTACCCAGCAGGCAACGGTCGAGATCCAGTCGATGATCGACAAGCTTCAGGCCGAAACCAACGGTATTTCGCAAATCACGTCAGAGACACTGGAGCGGGCTTACCAGAGCCGTGAGATGATCACTGAAATTGGCGCGGATGTGAATTACATCGCCGAGTCATCCAAGACGGTCATGGACATGAGTGCTCAAATTGCTACGGCGGCGGAGCAGCAAACCGCGGTTGCCAATGATATTGCCTCTGAGCTGCATGACATTCGCAATCAATCTAGCGTCATTCGCTCTGCTACCGAGCAGTCGGTTGCCAGCGTGCAGGAACTGTCTGATGCGTCTCAGTCTTTGGGCCGGATTCTGGAAAAATATCGAACTGCCAGTTAAGCCTATTATTGAGTGCTAATACAA
>LLEN01000127.1_pt1 | contig 16395 bp, 16 predicted proteins | sample 595881 | NCBI WGS metagenome assembly LLEN01 (sample SAMN02919314, study PRJNA255460) | bioreactor metagenome | biome: chemostat; feature: culture 2012_10.3; material: sediment; isolation source: day86 10degC chemostat 2012 inoculated with Wadden Sea sediment taken from... | place: Germany: Bremen ...
ATCATATCGATGAAATAGTTCATCAGTGAGGGGAGGGCGATTCGCGTTGCCTGCGGCAGGATGATCCGCCTCATTGCCTGCATCCCTGTCATACCAATAGACAGGCTGGCTTCCATCTGGCTGCGGTCGATACCGATAATGGCTGCACGAATACTTTCTGCTTTATATGCTGCAAAATGCAAACTCAAACCAATGACCGCAGCGCTGAAAGCGTCGAGGCCAACAAAAACCGGAAAGACTTGCGGCAGACCATAGTAAAGCAAGAAAAGCTGTACCAGCAGCGGGGTACCGCGAAAGAAGCTGATATAGAGCTGGCTTAGCTGATCCAGTACCGGTACTTTGTACACTCTTATCAGGGCCAGTGTCACTGCTATGACCAAGGCAAACAACAAGCCCCAGATGGCCATATTCAGTGTTGTACCAGGTACTTCAGCAGAATGGGCAACAGCGATAACATGTAGTCAAAATCAAAACCCATGTGGATAAGTATTCCGTTATTGAGGGATGAATAAGCGACAAAGACCCACCTTGCGGTGAGCCTTTAAGTATATGGATATTTAGAGAGAAATGTTGTCAGCGATATTACTGGGTGATATCGGCCTCAAACCATTTCACTGAAATTTCCGCCAGGGTACCGTCTTTCCGCATTGCCTTGAGGGCCTTATTAACCTCACCACGCAGCTTTTCACCTTTTTCACCTTTGATAAAAGGCCAGGCATTTTCAATGCGTTCGAAAGGTTCGCCAGCGAGTTGCAGCGGAAGACTGGTTTTTTTTGATCAGCTCGACGGATGACAGGCGATCCATGACAAATGCATCGGTTCGACCCAGTGCGACATCGTGCTCAATACCGGTATCGTATGTCTTGATATTTATCTTGCCGTCTTTATCGAGTTCTCGCAGCAGTTGCTCGTAGTTTGACCCCAGGTTGACCCCGACTGTCTTGCCATTGAGATCGCTGGTGCTCTTGATGCTGTCATTACCCTTGCGTACGACCAGCTGAGCGCCGTCGATGACATACGGGTCGGCAAAGAGATACTTGGCCTTGCGTTGGTCGGTCATGGTAATTTGATTCGAGATGGTATCGATACGGCCAGTTTCCAATAGACCGAACAGACCTGAAAAGCTGGCGGTGACAAATTCAACGTTGTAATCATTGCGTTTGCCGATTTCGTTCCACAGGTCGACTTCAAAGCCCTGGAGCTGATCTTGTTTTACAAAAGTAAACGGGAAGTAGCGTCCTGACATACCGACTTTCACGTCTGTTGCGGCCATGGCTGCCTGGCTCGCCGTTAAAGTCAGTGCGACAGCGGTGAATGTTGTTTTTATCCAGCGTTTCATCCTGTTTACTCCTCAGGTGGCTGTGATGATGCTCTGTTTTTCACATCCTATATGCTTCTATCTCCTTTTTTTTAAATAACTTGGAGTTATTTAAAATAACTATTTGTTTGCTTGCAGGTGTTGCAACCTGTTAATAGTTTTGTGGGTAAGGGCTGATAAAATTGTGCTGATCTCGGGAATGATTGTGCGATCTATGTGAATAAGTCTGATCTTATTCACCGGATCTGCGATCTCTTTGCTGGCGATCCTGAGCCAGCAGGTATAAAATTGCATCCCTTTTCGTCTTTTGTTATTCAGTGTGGAGTCGAGCTTGTCATCTTCGCTTTGGTTGCAGTGCCTTCAACGCCTTCAGGAAGAACTCCCTGCGACAGAATTCAGCATGTGGGTTCGACCGCTTCAGGCCGAGTTAAGCGATAATACGCTGACCCTGTTTGCACCTAATCGTTTCGTGCTTGACTGGGTACGAGATAAGTACCTTAACAATATTAACCGGCTGCTGAATGAATTTTGCGGCAATGACCTGCCGATCCTACGTTTCGAGGTAGGAAGCCTTCCGGTATCAGCTCCGCCGCCACCACCTGTGGCTGCACCTGTTCTTCAACACGTTGCACCAGAGCGTAATGACTTGCCCTCGCGAAACTGGGAGCCGGCACCGTCACCGGTGCAGCCTGAGTCACAGTCTGGTTACCGGTCGAATGTAAACCCTAAGCATAACTTTAATAACTTTGTTGAGGGTAAATCTAATCAGCTGGGACTGGCTGCCTGTCGTCAGGTCGCTGACAATCCAGGTGCCGCTTACAATCCACTTTTTCTGTATGGTGGTACCGGCCTGGGTAAAACCCACCTTTTGCATGCGGTCGGCAATGCGATTGCGGATCGCAAGCCGAATGCCCGGGTGGTCTATATGCATTCTGAGCGTTTTGTTCAGGATATGGTGAAAGCCCTGCAGAACAATGCCATCGAAGAGTTCAAACGGTATTACCGTAGCGTCGATGCGTTGCTGATCGATGATATTCAATTCTTTGCCAACAAAGAGCGTTCGCAGGAAGAGTTTTTTTTCATACCTTTAATGCGCTGCTTGAAGGCAATCAGCAAATTATCCTGACCTCGGACCGTTATCCTCGTGAGATTAACGGCGTAGAAGATCGTCTGAAATCCCGTTTTGGCTGGGGCCTGACGGTGGCGATTGAACCACCCGAACTGGAGACCCGTGTCGCCATTTTGATGAAGAAAGCGGAAAATCACCATATTCGTCTGGCCGATGAAGTTGCCTTCTTTATTGCCAAGCGGCTGCGATCCAATGTCCGTGAACTGGAAGGGGCGTTGAACCGCGTGATTGCCAATGCCAACTTTACCGGCCGTGCCATCACCATTGACTTTGTACGTGAAGCCTTGCGTGATTTGCTGGCATTGCAGGAAAAGCTGGTCACTATCGATAATATTCAAAAGACGGTGGCCGAATACTATAAAATAAAGATGGCCGATATGCTGTCTAAGCGTCGCTCTCGTTCTGTTGCCCGACCGCGTCAGATGGCCATGGCCCTGTCAAAGGAGCTGACCAACCACAGTCTGCCGGAAATTGGCGATGCATTTGGTGGTCGTGACCATACTACGGTGCTGCATGCCTGCCGAAAAATCGAGCAGTTGCGTGAAGAAAGCCACGATATAAAAGAAGATTACTCAAACCTAATTAGAACGCTGTCAACTTGATATGAAATTTACCGTCGAACGCGAACATTTATTAAAACCGCTGCAGCAGGTCTCTGGTGCATTAGGCGGTCGGCCTTCCTTGCCGATCCTGGGCAATATTCTGCTGCAGGTCGAAGAAGGCTGCCTGTCGATGACAGGTACAGATTTAGAAGTCGAGCTGGTTGCCAAACTGGCATTGGAGGCTGATTTTGAGCCGGGGGCAGTCACTGTCCCGTCGCGTAAGTTTCTCGATATTTGCCGAGGGCTGCCTGATAGCGCCAATATAGTCGTTGCCCTCGAGGGCGACAGGGTGCTTATCCGCTCTGGGCGTAGCCGCTACTCATTATCGACGCTGCCGGCTGCCGACTTTCCGAATATCGACGACTGGCAGAGCGAGGTTGAGCTAACGTTGCCACAGGGCCGTATGCGCCAGCTGATCGACAGCACCCAGTTCTCGATGGCTCACCAGGATGTACGTTACTACCTCAATGGTATGCTGTTTGAAACTGAGGGAAAGCATTTGCGCTCAGTTGCCACTGATGGCCACCGAATGGCTGTGTGTGCCATTGAACTCGAGCAGGAGCTGCCTTCTAAACAGATTATTGTGCCACGCAAAGGGTACTGGAGTTGGTTCGCCTGCTCGATACGCCGGATGCTACGGTAGATATCCAGATTGGTAACGCTAATCTGCGTGCGGTGGTGAACAATTTCGTGTTTACCTCCAAGCTGGTCGATGGCCGTTTTCCTGACTATCGCCGGGTAATGCCGCAGAACAGTAACAAGTTTGTCGAAGCCAGCTGTGATGAACTGCGAAAGGCGTTTTCCCGTGCTGCCATCCTGTCGAACGAGAAATTCCGCGGGGTTCGCGTTAACCTGTCCAACGGCGAGATGCGTATTACAGCGAATAACCCTGAGCAGGAAGAAGCCGAAGAGTTTCTTGATGTCGACTACCAGGGCGAAGATCTGGAAATTGGCTTCAATGTTAGCTACGTACTAGACGTACTCAACACCCTCAAATGCGAGCAGGTTCGTTGGTCGCTGACTGACGCCAATGCCAGTGCTTTGGTTGAAGACAGCGTTAGCGACGAAGCTATGTATGTCGTGATGCCAATCAGACTATAGGGCATGGCACTTACTCGTCTTATTGTTAAAGACTTCCGAAATATTGAAGCTTGCGACTTATTGTTGTCGACAAGCTTTAATTTTCTGGTCGGCGCGAACGGCAGCGGAAAAACCAGCGTGTTAGAGGCGGTACATTATCTCGGACACGGGCGATCGTTTCGCAGTCACCTGACTGGTCGGGTGATCCGCCATGAGCAGCAAGAGCTATTTGTTCACGGTCGGATACAAACCGAAGTCGGCCTGGAGCTTCCTTTGGGGATCAACAAAAAGCGTGATGGAACAACCGAGGTCAAGCTCGGTGGCGAAGGTGGGCAAAAGCTTGCGCAGTTGGCACAAGTACTACCGTTGCAGCTGATCACGCCGGAAGGTTTCGAGCTGTTGATTGGTGGGCCAAAGTATCGCCGATCATTCATTGACTGGGGCGTCTTTCATGTCGAGCCCAAGTTTTATCATGCCTGGAGCAGGGTAAAACGGTTGACCAAGCAGCGTAATGCGCTGTTGAAAACGGCCCGTAGCTATCGAGAGCTCAGCTACTGGGATCAGGAATTGGCGGTGTTGGCTGAAGAAATCAGCGAATGGCGCAGCCAGTACCTTGAAGCCGTTAAGCGAAAAGCTGCAGAGATCTGCCAAAGTTTTTTTTGCCTGAGTATGATATCCAGCTGGGTTATTACCGAGGCTGGGAAAAAGACACCCCTTATGCCGAGCTGCTAATGCGTAATTTTGAGCGTGACTGCCAGCTTGGCTATACCGCAAGTGGCCCGCATAAGGCCGACTTGCGAATCAAAGTTGCCGGTACGCCCGTTGAGGATGTATTGTCCCGCGGACAGCTGAAACTGATGGTTTGTGCCTTGCGTTTAGCGCAGGGACTCCACCTGACAGAGGCAACTGGCAAACAGTGTATATATTTAATTGATGATTTTGCTTCCGAGCTGGATAGCCATAGGCGTGCGCTACTTGCGCAAAGGTTAAAGGAAACCAACGCCCAGGTTTTCATTAGTGCCATTAGCCGTGACCAAATAGCGGAAATGCATGATGAAAATGGCAAGATGTTTCATGTGGAACACGGTAAAATAACCGCAGGATAATTTAAGCGAGAGTAACTCAATGTCCAACAATTACGATTCATCAAGCATTAAGGTGCTTAAAGGCCTCGATGCGGTACGTAAGCGCCCAGGGATGTATATTGGCGACACCGATGACGGTACTGGTTTGCACCATATGGTGTTTGAGGTCGTCGATAACTCTATCGATGAAGCTCTTGCTGGCCATTGTGAAGACATTATTATCACCATCCATGAAGATAATTCTGTTTCTGTTAGCGATGACGGACGTGGTATCCCAACGGATCTGCACCCAGAGGAAGGTGTGTCTGCTGCCGAAGTGATCATGACAGTACTGCATGCCGGTGGTAAGTTTGATGACAACTCATATAAAGTATCGGGCGGCCTGCACGGCGTAGGTGTTTCAGTTGTTAATGCTCTATCTGAAAAGGTTGAGCTCACGATTCATCGTCATGGTTCCATCCACAACCAAATTTATCGGCATGGTGAACCGGAAGCGCCACTGGCTGCTATCGGTGAGACTGACAGAACCGGTACCCGCATCCGCTTCTGGCCTAGTGAAGAAACGTTCACCAATGTTGTTTTCCATTATGAAATATTGGCCAAGCGCCTTCGTGAACTGTCGTTCCTGAACTCCGGTGTTTCAATCAAGCTGATTGACGAGCGAGAAGACGGTAAACAAGACCACTTCATGTATGAAGGTGGTATTAAAGCCTTTGTTGAGCACTTGAATCGCAACAAAACGCCGATTCACCCGAAAGTGTTCCACTTTGATTTTGAGCGAGAAGACGGTATTTGCGTCGAAGTCGCAATGCAGTGGAATGATGGCTTCCAGGAAAATATCTACTGCTTTACCAACAATATTCCACAACGTGATGGCGGTAGCACCTGGCTGGCTTCCGTGGCGCGTTGACGCGTACATTGAATACCTTTATGGATAAAGAGGGTTATTCGAAGAAAGAAAAAAAACGGCAACCTCAGGCGATGATGCTCGTGAAGGCCTAACAGCGGTAGTTTCGGTGAAAGTGCCGGATCCAAAATTCTCAAGCCAGACCAAAGACAAATTGGTTTCGAGTGAGGTTAAGCCAGCGGTTGAATCAGCTATGGGCGAGAAGCTGGGTGAATTCCTGCTGGAAAACCCGAGCGATGCGAAAACCGTTTGTAGCAAGATCATTGATGCCTCGCGTGCGCGTGAAGCCGCTCGAAAAGCGCGTGAAATGACCCGTCGTAAAGGTGCGTTAGATTTAGCTGGCCTGCCAGGCAAGCTAGCAGACTGCCAGGAAAAAGATCCTGCATTATCTGAACTCTATATTGTGGAAGGGGACTCTGCTGGCGGTTCAGCCAAGCAGGGGCGTAACCGTAAGAACCAGGCTATTTTGCCGCTTAAAGGTAAAATTCTTAATGTAGAGAAGGCCCGTTTCGACAAAATGTTGTCTTCGCAGGAAGTTGCAACTCTTATCACTGCTATGGGCTGTGGTATCGGCCGTGATGAATATAATCCGGATAAGCTACGTTACCACAACATTATTATCATGACCGATGCCGATGTCGATGGCTCGCACATCCGTACGTTGCTATTGACCTTCTTCTATCGTCAGATGCCAGAACTGATTGAGCGCGGTCATATCTATATTGCTCAGCCACCACTGTACAAAGTGAAGAAAGGCAAGCAAGAGCAATACATCAAAGATGATGAAGATATGAACCAGTACCAGGTTGCCCTGGCTCTGGATAATGCTGCATTGTTTGCTGCGGAAGGTGCACCAGCGCTTTCCGGTTTGTCACTTGAAGAGTTGGTGAAACAATTCAACAGTGCCAATAAGCTGGTTGATCGTATGAGCCGCCGCTACCCGACGCTGCTGCTGAACGAGTTTATATACCAGCCTCGTCTAGCTGTTGAGATGCTTAATGAGCAAGCTGACGTAGAAGCGTGGACTAAATCTTTGGTTGCCGCACTGAACGAGAAGCAGTCTGGTGAAAGTCAGTACAACTTTGAAGTTAACCGTGACGAAGAGAACAATGCATGGCTTCCTAAGATTGTGGTACGTACCCATGGTGTCGATCATGAGTATGCATTGAGCTTTGATCTGCTGAACTCGAAAGAGTACAGCAAGCTGGCGGATCTGTCAGAAGTCTTGAAAAGTCTGCTTGATGACACTGCCTATGTGCAGCGTGGCGAACGCAAGCAGCCGGTAAGCAGCTTTAAGCAAGCATTGGACTGGCTAATTAAAGAGTCTCGTCGTGGCCTATCGTTACAGCGATACAAAGGTCTGGGTGAGATGAACCCGGATCAGCTGTGGGAAACCACCATGGATCCTGAGTCTCGTCGCATGATGCAGGTGACGATTAACGATGCGGTTGCGGCCGATGAGCTATTTACGACACTGATGGGTGATCAGGTTGAACCTCGCCGTCACTTCATTGAAGAGAATGCTCTGAATGCCAACCTAGACGTGTAGTTAAAGCTGATATTTGCTGTATTCAAAAACGCCGCTTCCTGCGGCGTTTTTTTTATGTCTGTTGATTTTCGTTAGGCTGCAGTGATAAGCCTAACGAAAATTACCCTCCTTGTTGTTTCCCTGATAGCTGTTTTAGTTGCAACAAACTTTAGCTGTAGAGGGCTGCTATCTACTTTGGCAAAGAGCACTGAAAAATAAATTCAAAAAAAATTTGGCACGAACACTTGGAAAGTAAATAGCCCATCCCTATATCTATTAATGAAGCGCTGGTGCCAGATATTGGGCCTGCAACAGGTTTGTCCTACAGAGGAAAACCACTTCAACTATTTAATATCGTTATTTTATTGCTTCTTAAGAAGGATAGTTTATATGCGTAACTTAGATTTCACTCCTCTATATCGTTCTGCTATTGGCTTTGATCGTCTGTTCAACCAGATGGAGAAAAATGTCAGCAATACTAATGCGGGTTACCCTCCGTATAACATCGAACAGCAGGATGAAAACCACTATCGAATTACAATGGCTGTCGCCGGGTTTGCTGAAGAGCAATTAGATATTACCCAACAACAGAACAAACTGATTGTTCGCGGTACCCGCGAAGTTGAGAAAGATGAGCGCCAATATCTCTATCAGGGGATTGCTGAGCGAGACTTTGAACGTAAATTCCAATTAGCCGATTATGTCAAAGTTGTTGGTGCGGGTATGGAAAATGGACTGCTGCATGTTGATCTTGAACGAGAGATCCCGGAAGAGCAAAAGCCGCGAAAGATTGCAATCAATGGCCATCGGTTGTTGGTAAACGAGTAGCATTAAGCGATTGTTGATGCGATAGAGAGTGAGAGGTCAGCCATGTGCTGGCCTTTTTTTTATACCGCTTCTAAGTGATTGTTCCCAGGCAGCTATCTAAATAAGTCCTTATCCTTATTGGTATAGTCACCCCAGAGCAATCATAAATTTACTCCTTTTGAGCTTGTTGCAATTTGTTCTAGAAGCTACCGGAAGTCTTGCTTGTGACTGGAAGGGTATAAGTTTTCGGATGAAACACGCGAAGATAATTAGAGGTGTTTCACGTGAAACGCTTCAGTATGCCTACTTATTATTTCATTGAGATCGCTATGTCAGTAAAGACTCGTTACATCACCACGGATCTTGATATTTTCTCAAACCAAGATTTGTCAGAGTTGGCTGCTTTTTTTTCCAGGAACGGACGTACATTCTTCATTGCGGCTGGCGCAATGAGGATCTATTCCATTTATGCCTTGAGCCGAATACAGATACAGGGTCCCAGCTCGATAAGGATTTAGATAACTTATTGGGGGCTGTAGAGCTGCTACCCGATAGACTAAAAGTGCTATGGCAGTCAGCAACTGAGGTGGATTTTAATATCGGTATCGAAACAGGGGACTGCCACGGTCATAACATTAAGGTTGCAGCAAGGTACCTGCAGCGTGTGGCAAAGCTGAATGGTACTCTGAGCGTAACGACATATCCTGCTGAGTAATAATGGAATAAGAAGAGCTACCACTATGGCAGCTCTTATGTTTTTATAAGGGGAACGAGTTACTCTCCCTGATAGGCTTTGGTAACTTCCTCGGCGATGATAGCAATGCCTCGTTGCATGTCCTCATCACTCTGAACATAGTTCATACGAAGGCACTCATGACCATGGCTCCAATCATCTTCGAGTCCTATAAAGAAGTATTCGCCTGGAACTATCAGTACCCCGCGCGCTTTGAGCCGTCGGTATAGCTCCATTGTCGTGATTGGCAATTCGTTAAACCACAACCACAGAAACATCGCTCCTTCCGGTTTGTGGATCCTAAAGCGTTCATCTGTAATGGCTGTTTGCAATAGCTCGACCGCATGCTGAGATTTGCGAAGGTAGAACGGCTTGATAACCTGTTCGCTGAGGCGGAGTAGGTCCTGGTTCTCAATCATCTTATTGGCAATCGCCGGACCAACACTGCCCGGCGCCAAGCTGAGTACGCCATTCATATTCGTAATTGCGGTGGTAATTTCTTCACTGGCCACCACAATTCCGCAGCGAACGCCGGGTAAGCCAAGTTAGACAGGCTCATACACAGAATGGTGTTTTCATTCCAGAACGGTGTCACATCTTCAAAAATGATATCCGGGAAAGGGATGCCATATGCGTTATCAATGATCAGCGGGATGTCATGCTCGCGCGCTAAGACATCGAGGTGTCTGATCTCCTCGTCTGTCAGAACATTACCCGTTGGGTTAGTCGGGCGAGAAGCGCATATCGCGCCGATACTACTATCGACAGTGAGTTTCTTAAAGTCGATATGGTATTTGAACAGACCGTTATCAAGCAGGGTGATTTCCGGTCGGTAGGAGATAAACATATCTTCACTGAGTCCCGAATCTCCGTATCCAATATATTCAGGAGCCAAGGGCAGCAATATCTTTTTCCGGCTGCCGTTGCCAAACTCACCGGCCAGCAGGTTGAACAAGTTGAAAAAGGCACTCTGACTGCCGTTGGTCAGGGAGATATTTTTGGCACTGATCTCCCAGCCATAGGTGTCATGCAATAGCTGGGCGAGGGCACTGATAAACGTATTTTTACCTTGCGGTCCATCATAGTTAGTCAGTGCTGCGGTGAGTTCGCCTGTTGCAACCATTTGTCCACTGAGCTGGTTAAAGTACTCAACCATTTCTGGAATTTGAGCAGGATTGCCGCCACCGAGCATAATGGCGTCAGGGTTACGCAAGCCGTCGTTTAAATCGTCCATTAGCTGGGTGATACCAGAGTAACGGGCAAACTTGTCTCCGAATGTAGAAAACTCCATTTTTACTTCCGACCTCAGTCTATTGTTCTTATCTTTGGTGATATGGTTACTGTATAGGTTATGTACAGTTTTCAACATACCTCATTGTGCTGATAAGGGAAAGAGTAAGAGATTCTGTTTATGCCTTGTGGGCTGGCACCTTTGTCATATAGCAATAGGTTAGGGCAAAAGCTGGGCTGGTGGTGTTTCACGTGAAACGAAATCGGCCATGGAGGTTACTAGGAAGGGCTACCGAATACTGGCATAAAAAAAACCCCATGCTTGGCACGGGGTTTTGATTTTCATTAGCTTGGTTATTTCTGAAGTAGCGAAATGTCCGCGACTTTCAGGAACTCGTTACGTAGTAGGTTCAGCATGGTTAGACGATTCACTTTTAGTTTCTCATCATCTGCCATTACCATCACGTTATCGAAGAAAGCATCGACGGCTTCACGCAGTGTTGCCAGCTCAGAAAGTGCTTGCTGGTAGTTGCCTTCGGCGAACACAGGTGTCAGTGCAGCTAGTTTAATTTCGATTTTGTCAGCCAGTGCCTTTTCTGCATCTTCAGCCAGTAGGCTGCTGTCGATAGCCGATGGTAGTTCGCCATCGAATTTCGCCAAGATATTACCTACACGCTTGTTTGCTGCAGCTAAAGATTCTGCGGCTTCCAGTGAGCGGAAGTGGGTAACGGCCTTAACGCGTTTATCGAAGTCAGCTGGCTGTGTTGGGCGGCGAGCGAGTACTGCCTGGATAGCATCAACGCTATGGCCTTCATCTTGATACCAAGCGCGGAAACGGCCTAGCATGAAGTCAATTACATCTGCTTCAACGTTATGGTTAGTAAGTTTGGCACCAAATAGTTCTTTTGCTTTGGTGATCAGATCTACTAGATCCAGGTTGTAGCCTTTTTCTACCATGATGCGAAGGGCACCAAGAGCAGCACGACGAAGAGCGAATGGGTCGTTGGCACCTTTCGGGTGCTGACCAATACCGAAGATACCGACAAGGGTATCCATCTTATCTGCCAGGGCAACCGCGGCTGCAACGTCAGATTGTGGTAGCTCGTCACCGGCGAAACGAGGCATGTACTGCTCGTTCAGGGCAACTGCAACATCTTCATGTTCACCGTCAAGGCGTGCGTAGTGCATGCCCATTACACCCTGGGTATCGGTAAACTCAAACACCATCGATGTCATCAAATCGCACTTAGATAGCAGACCTGCGCGTTCAGCGTGTTCTGCGTCAGCACCGATTAAGTTTGCAATAAAGCCAGACATTGCGGTGATACGGTCGGTCTTGTCACGCAGTGTACCCAGTTGCTTCTGGAATAATACGGTTTCAAGTTCCGGCAGGCGTTCAATCAGCGGACGCTTGCGGTCTGTGTTGAAGAAGAACTCGGCATCCGCCAGGCGAGGGCGAACAACTTTTTCGTTACCTTCGATGATCTGACGTGGGTCTTTCGACACAATGTTAGAAACAAAGATAAACTTAGGAACCAAGTTGCCTTGTGCGTCATACACAGGGAAGTACTTCTGATCACCCTTCATGGTATAAACCAGTGCTTCCGAAGGAACGTTTAGGAAGTCTTCTTCGAACGAAGCTGTTAGTACAACAGGCCATTCAACTAGTGATGTTACTTCTTCTACCAGTTCATCTTCGAGATCAGCAATACCGCCAACTTCATCAGCTGCTTTCTTGGCATCGGCTAGGATTATGGCTTTACGTGCTTCGTAATCCACCATGACCTTACCGCGCTCTTCAAGAATCGTCGGATACTGATCAGCATTATCGATGGTGAATTCAGCTTCACCCATGAAGCGGTGACCGCGGATTGTACGGGCAGATTTAGCGCCAAGGATCGTGCCGTCAATGAGCTCTTCACCCAGCAGCATGGTTAGGGTTTTAACCGGACGGATAAACTGGGTGTCGTAGTCACCCCAACGCATTGGCTTAGGGATCGGTAGCTTGGCAAGCGCTGCGGCCGTAAGATCGCAAAGCAGAGCTTGTACTGGCTGGCCTTTGACTTCCTGCTTGTACAGTAGCCATTCACCTTTGTCTGTCTTCAGACGTTCAGCTTGCTCAACACTAATGCCATTACCACGGGCCCAGCCTTGTGCTGCTTTGGTCGGGTTGCCTTCGGCATCAAACGCAGAGCTAATGGCAGGGCCTCGCTTTTCAACGATTTTATCTGCCTGACCTGCTGCCAGCGCTGATACTTTCAGCGCTAGACGGCGAGGGGCTGCGAACCATTTAATACCTTGGTGCGCAAGATCGGCAGCTTTCAGCTCTGCTTCAAAGTTTGCCGCAAATGCTTCGGCAAGGGTACGTAGGGCTTTTGGTGGCAGCTCTTCGGTACCCAGTTCAATAAGGAAATTCTTTTCGGTCATGCGATACCCTTACTTGTCTTTTTTTTGCACATAGGGAAGCCGAGAGCTTCGCGAGATGCGTAGTAAGCTTCTGCTACTTGCTTCGTCAGGTTGCGGATACGCAAGATGTAGCGCTGACGCTCGGTAACCGAGATCGCTTTACGTGCATCAAGTAGGTTAAAGGCATGTCCTGCTTTCAGAATACGCTCATAGGCTGGTAATGATAACGGGTTTTCCAGCTCTAGAAGCTCCTGACACTCTTTCTCACACTGGTCGAAGAAAGTGAATAGGAAGTCGACGTCTGCGTGTTCAAAGTTGTACGTTGACTGCTCAACTTCGTTCTGATGGAAAATGTCACCATAGGTCACTTTGCCTAGCGGGCCGTCGGTCCAAACCAGATCGTAAACGGAATCGACCCCTTGGATGTACATAGCCAGACGCTCGATACCGTAGGTGATTTCACCGGTAACAGGTTTACATTCAAGGCCACCAACCTGTTGGAAGTAAGTGAACTGGGTCACTTCCATACCGTTTAGCCAGACTTCCCAACCAAGGCCCCAGGCACCTAACGTTGGGTTTTCCCAGTTATCTTCAACAAAACGGATGTCGTGAACTGTAGTATCGACACCGAGTACTTCTAATGAGCCCAGGTACAGTTCCTGAATATTGTCTGGTGATGGCTTAATGATCACCTGGAACTGGTAGTAGTGCTGAAGGCGGTTAGGGTTTTCACCGTAACGGCCGTCAGTCGGGCGGCGAGATGGTTGTACATACGCTGCTGCAATAGGTTCTGGACCCAGAGCTCGTAGACAAGTCATTGGGTGAGAGGTACCTGCACCTACTTCCATGTCTAAAGGTTGCACAATGGTGCAACCCTGCTGGCCCCAGTAATCCTGCAGCGCGAGGATCATGCCCTGAAAGGTTTTAATATCGTATTTCTGCATTGTCAGCTTCGCGAGATTAGTGGATTAAAAGTCATTTTAGTAACAATCCAGTATACCTTGCATGGCATTTTCCGAGTAGAGCCATTGCGTGTTTTTTTTGGTCATCTTTGATAAATTTGCATAAAATAGTTGGGAAATACGGTAGGGTCTATGCTGGATGATGTTTTTACATTGTTCTGATGTACTGGTTTTTTTTCTCTCTATACAATAATCAGGTTCCTGTCTGTCGCCGTATGCAATACAGGTTATGGGCCGATACAATCACATCGATATTAAATCGAGAACAAATGGACGAAATGATGGACTTCAATTTTTCGCTAGCATCCGGTAAATGGGTGCGACATGTAATTTTGCTACTGCGACGGCTGTAGTAGCATCTGGCTGTACGACGGTTAATCCATACTCAGGTGACGAGCAGACAGCCAAAGCGACAAGCGGTGCGCTTATTGGTGCTGTGGCCGGAGCTGCAATTGGCGTCGCTTCCTCCAGTAAGAGTGACCGCGGAAAAGGTGCATTAATCGGTGCTGCCTCGGGGGCTGCTCTCGGGGGAGGGATTGGTTACTATATGGATGTGCAGGAAGCCGAGCTGCGTCAGCAACTGCAATCAACCGGGATCAGCGTAACACGTGACGGTGACAATATTGTTCTGAACATGCCAAATGAAATTACCTTTGGTGTTGATCAGACAGATCTGAGCTCCCGTGCGAAGCAGGCGTTGTACAATGTTGCCCTGGTTGCCAAGGAGTACGATAAAACCCTGCTGAACGTATATGGCTTCACCGATAGTTCCGGCAAGGAATCATATAATCTCCGTCTGTCACAGGTTCGTGCCAGTGAGGTCAGCAATTTTCTTATTCGCGAGGGCGTTGTTGCCAATCGTGTAGTAACCAAAGGTATGGGGGAATCGCACCCTGTAGCGTCCAACAGTACCAAACAGGGCCGCGCGGAAAACCGCCGAGTTGAAATTGTACTGACGCCAACGTCATAGCATAACCCTCCTATATCGTTGCTGGCCGGTATCGACCAGCAACTCTTTACGGCCTGATCCGCACTTCTGCCAATAGCACTTGATCCGACTTTGCATACTGGTTATTATTCCCGCTCCTTTGGGGAGTAGCCTCTCGATCTATCGAGATAATCGTCAACATAATTGAAGCAAAATCTTCATGGCGATTATGACTCACACTAATCCTACTAGTGAGTTTGGCGAGACCATTGGCAAACCAACATGAACCGGGGTGGGGCATGTGCGTTTGTCCATGGTTATTAAATACAATCCTCGCCCCAATGAGCATGCCGTGAGTGTTTTAGCTGTTTCAATTACTACTGTTGCCCTGGCCGAGATTGGGGATAAAACTCAACTACTCTCCTTATTACTAGCGAGCCGTTATCGTAAGCCTTTACCTATTATTTTGGCCATTTTCCTGGCAACTATTGCCAATCATGCTCTTGCTGCATGGCTGGGTGTCGTTGTGGCGGATTATCTAACGCCAGACGTATTAAAGTGGGTACTGGTAGCTAGCTTTGTGCTGATGGCCGGCTGGATCCTGATCCCCGATAAACTTGAAGACGATGAGAACATTTCTAATCGCGGGCCGTTTGTTGCCAGCTTTATCGCTTTCTTTGTTGCCGAGATTGGTGATAAGACTCAAGTTGCCACCACGATGCTGGGAGCAAAATACCACGATGCGCTTTTGATGGTTGTACTGGGAACAACGGTTGGAATGCTACTGGCGAACGTGCCCGTCGTGCTGATTGGAAAACTGTCGGCAGATCGTATGCCGTTGGGGATCATTCGTAAAGTGACGGCGACGATGTTTGCTGGGCTGGCTGTTGCGGCGGTACTGGGATTATAAATCTATTAACTGGGTGTTTCACATGGAACACTGGGTTAAACCGTCACTTAATTAAATCACCTAGATGACGGTGAGATGACAGCTTGGTGAACTGTGACTTTGTTTACAGTGTGCAACTGGATGCCATGCTAAGGTGAAACCAGTTACGATAAGCTGTAGTAGGAGGGAGTATGAACCGTTATGTCGCTATTTCTCCGCAAAGCCAGTTTTGGTTGTTCAATGTTGCCTTAGCCCTCAATATTTTGGGTATGGTTCTCACTGATATGTGGTTACCAATGGTGGTCGGTGCAATCGTTACTACCTACTTGTCTGTGGATGCTTTGGTACGACTGCGCTATGTGATCCCAATGAAAAAAAAGAAATTCGTGAATTACGACACGAATTGGAGAAGGCACAAAAGACAATACGTGATAACTATCAGTAATCACATATTGGATAGTGAATAACAAGGAATAAGCAAAAGGCAGCTCGGTGAGCTGCCTTTTTTTTAATTGGTGCCTTTTTGGATCAGGTATCGGTAAGGAAGCTGATCGGTGTCTGCGGCAAGCAGGGTGTGATCCATAAAGCGACAAAAGCTTGGAATGTCGCGAGTTGTCGACGGATCATCTGCCGTAACCAGAAGTGTATCCCCATTAGCCATTTTTCGGACTGTCTTACGCACCATCATTACCGGCTCAGGGCAGCGTAACCCCTGCGCTTCTAGGCTGTGAGTCGGATTTTCAAAAATCGCTGTCATAACATATACGTGTAGTTTCGAAGACTCCGATCAT
>LLEN01000128.1_pt1 | contig 16350 bp, 21 predicted proteins | sample 595881 | NCBI WGS metagenome assembly LLEN01 (sample SAMN02919314, study PRJNA255460) | bioreactor metagenome | biome: chemostat; feature: culture 2012_10.3; material: sediment; isolation source: day86 10degC chemostat 2012 inoculated with Wadden Sea sediment taken from... | place: Germany: Bremen ...
TCATTTTGAAAATTGTTTAACTCACTAGAGTGGCCGACAGTTTTCTGGCTTCAAAAGCCAACAGCTAGCAACACCCCGTGGAGGGGTTCCCGAGTGGCCAAAGGGATCAGACTGTAAATCTGACGGCTCCGCCTTCGATGGTTCGAATCCATCTCCCTCCACCATCATTTATAAGCCAGTTGCGCAAGCAGCTGGCTTTTTTTTGTGCACTTTTTTTTATTCAGTATTTTTGTTCTGGCGAACCCAAAAAAAAGACTACCATATAACAAGAATCTCTTTTTTTTGAGACAAACTATTCCCAACGAACCAAGCTACAGTAAAACCAAGTGCATATTTGATACCAATCAAGGTAAGTAATACTTATGTTGGTTGGTATCGTGTTAACGCAAGGATGTGTTATGTCCCAGAGCAATAACATTCAGTCAATTAATATTGATTTCAGCAAGTTAAAAATACTGATTGTTGATGATCAGCGTTCTGCTGCGTTGATATTAAAAAGCCTGCTGAACAGCCTTGGCGTTAGTGATATCGATATCGCACAGACCCATCAAGTGGCCATAGCGAGTTGTAAAAAAAATCACTATGACCTGTTGCTAACCGACTATCACCTTGATGCTACCCTCAATGGATTTGAGTTACTCTGTTTGCTGAGACGGCGGAAATACATATCGGCAGACTGCGGCATCATCATGATCTCCGGCGATAATTCTACCGAGGTAATCCTAACCTCGATGGCGGTAGAACCCGATAGCTTTATGACCAAGCCGGTTACATTGTCGGTTATCAAAAAAAAGCTGACTGAAGTACGTATCGCCTGTATTGAACGCAAACCTATCTACGAAGCATTAGAAACCCACGGGATTGCTGTGGCAATAGAGCTGTGTAAAAAGAAACTAAGGGAATTGGGGCACAACCATCGAATCGAGCATTGTTGCTGGATCTGCTCATTGAGTCTGAGCAGTGGGAGCAAGCCGAACGGATTACCGATATCTTAAAGAAAGAAAATCCCACCCATAAAATAAACCTGGTTGAAGCACGCCTGTTACATCACAAGGGCAAATTAGCAGAGGCTATCGCCGTGCTTGAGCAACTCATCAAACGCTCTCCGCTTATCATCGATGCCTATGACTGCCTGTCTAACTACCAGAAAGAGAGCCAACACTTTTACGATGCACTGGCTACTGCCGAAGCAGCCTTGCACCTCACGCCAAGTATCAGCCACCGGGCATTGAAAGTTGCCCAACTGGCCGCCGATCTCAACAAAGATGACAGCCTTATTGCCGCGGGAAAAACACTCGCAGCAAGACTTCCTATTATCGATGTAGGCTGGATCATCCGTTTTGCAGAATTTACGGCCATTTTTGAGCAACTTTACTTTTCTCAGCACTCTAGTAAAAACCGCAGGCACCTCAGGTTAGAACTAAAAACCATCCATCACCGTGCTCATTCAAGGCTTCTACCGACCCAGCAACCATTTTTGACCAGCTTTGGTCATATCACCCTTGCAAGGTTATTTCTGGCTCAAGATCAGCCCCTCAAAGCTAAACGTCGACTGATGCTTGGCTTATCGACCTATTTCGACACCATTACCAAGCTGCCCTCGGTTGTTCTCGCTGACGTATTACCCGCCTTGGTACATCTTGGTGAAACAAAGATTATTGGAGAAATATACCGCGCCTTGAAATTAAGGGATCAGTTTGACGGCCACAGTCAGAATCGGCTTAACGCGCTAAGAAGCAATGAGGCCTTGATGCAATCTGTCAAAAATCTGGAAAAAGCCCTGGCTCATTGCTATCAACTTGCCAGTGACCAGCAAGCCGACCAAGCACTGGTTCTCTATGAACAGATTATTATTGACTATCCCTATTGCAGCGAAGCACATATAGGTCGGTTGCAATGCCTTTACCAGTTAAAACAGTTTGACGAGGCTAAAGTACGGCAAAGCCTCCAAGCCGTATCATCCATGCCACTGCCCGATGACTTAGCACAGTGGCGAGATCGGCTGCTCGGCCAGATGAGTGAGCCACACAGCTCTCCTCGCCAAAAACATATTGCACTGACTTATAAAAACAGAGCTAACCGTTATCAGCTTACCAATACTCCAACAGCACTTGCCAGCTAGCCTATACGCGGATTGGGAACAGTTCAAAACCTGTCACGACCATGCGCTGACAGCAAGTCCAGCTCAGGTCCTAGCGGAATAATTTGTGTTGGGTTGATCACTGTATGACTGAAGTAGTAATGGCGTTTGATATGGTGGAAATCAACCGTTTCTGCCACCCCGGGATATTGGTAAAGCTCTTTCAGGTATCCTTGGATATTGGGGTAATCGGCAATCCGCTTGAGGTTGCATTTAAAGTGACCGACATAGACCGCATCAAACCGAACCAAAGTCGTGAAGAGACGCCAGTCTGCTTCAGTCAACGAATCTCCTGCTAGGTAGCGACTGCTGGCCAGATGGTTTTCAACCTTATCTAATGCCGAAAATAGTTGTTCGAAAGCAGCGTCATAGGCTTCCTGCATAGTAGCAAACCCGCATCGATATACACCGTTATTAATCGCTGGATAGATATAGTCATTCCACTTATCTATATCAGCGCGCAGTGCCTGCGGATAGTAGTTATCTTGATTGCCGGTAATATCGTTGAACGCCGTGTTAAACATCCGGATAATTTCAGATGACTCATTACTAACAATTGTCTGAGTCTGTTTGTCCCACAATACAGGAACCGTTACCCGACCGGTATAATCTGACTTGGCTTTGGTATAGAGCTGATGCATGAACTGAAAACCGTTTACCGGCTCTGGCTCACTAAACGTCCACCCTTGCTCGCCCATATCCGGGCTAACAACTGTGACATCAATATGAGGGACCAGCCTTTAAGCTGGCGAAAAATCAATGTTCGGTGCGCCCAAGGGCAAGCTAGCGAAACATAAAGGTGATAACGCTCCGACTCAGCTTGAAGCCTTGTTGACCCTCGGGCCCGTTGCTGCCATCAACTGTTAACCAACGGCGGAATCCCGCATCTTCGCGAACAAACTCACCGTCACTGGATTCGGTGTCATACCAAACATCCCGCCACACGCCATTTACCAGCTTACCCATCACACTCACCTCGCATCAATTAATTGTCTTATACCCAACAAGCTATAAGAGTATAAGCGGTTCGCTCCTGAAGGTCGGTAACGACTATTTGATGGTATTGTTCGAAGTTTCTGAATAAGCGGGAGCAGCAACAAGGGGGGAAACGACCAAAATTATTATCGGTAGTGTTTTGTTACTGATTCCGATGCCATGCATTGCATTACACCATGGTATGAAAGGTGAAAACTCAGCGGCTCACCAATTTGATAACTACGATTCGCATCAGTAATATCGAGAATTAAAACGTTGTCAGTCGCCCCGACGATCACAATGCCGTCATCCACAGGTGTAAGTAGGTCGATATCGACATCTTGCTTACCTATCGCACACAATGCTCTTAACCTGACTCCGCGCTCACTGAACTGAAGTTCATCATTCGCTCGCTCGGCATGAATCGAATACATATAAACAGAAGACTTTTCTTTTATTTCAACAATTTCAGCCTGAAGACTTATCGCAGATTGGGGCACCTCCGGTTTAAAGACGCATTGAGTCCAATCCCCATGATTAAAGAGCTACCCAAACGGAGTTGAGTCAAACGAGGCACTCCATTTCTTGGCATCCTCAGAACAACTCCCGCAATACCAGCATCCGATAGGTTTTCTACGTTACGGCAACTTGACCTGGTTGTTAGAGTACCCTGATAACCTAGCGAGTAACCATTTTCTGTCGCGGACTCCTTCTCACCGAAGCAAGCTAAATAGCTGCTAATACCACCAAACGTCAGGCCAGGGAGCGTCCACACCAGCTCCACCAGCATTTCGGTATCAGAACCAACGACACTGGTATCGAACAGGCTGTCTAAATCATGCATGAGAATCACCTCATGATTCTTGTTAGCGGCAACGGCCGCCCTCGATAGTGCCTCTAATACCGAACGCTCAGTATGAAGAGAGATATCAGTGTGCGCTATGACACTGTCAACCTCCGACAATAATACCCGTCGCAGCAACATTTTTCGTAACGGCAGATCGGCAAGCTTGATCAGGTTCTGAATTTGTGTGTCACCAATAGTTTGGATACCACCAAACATCATTGCACGTGCAATGGATTCTACGCCTTCTACTAGTTTGGAAATTCCAACTGGAATAACCCCTTTATCGCAACAAAGACGAGCCAACATACGGTATTGTCTTCAATAATACCAAGATCAAACGATAAAGAAGGGTGTTGCATAGAATGGAGCCTCAAACTAACCACAATTAAACGATGCGTAGTTATATCTATTTATCTCCAAACTTAAATAGCAATTTTATTATATCTACTTGGCGCATTAATAAAGTAACGTATGAATCACGATGCAACAGAGATATTGCCCATAATATTCCCGAGACAAATACAACCAGTTTTATATTACTTGCGTAGCTAGAGAGATGATTTATAACAGCGATTAATAAAGGATTTCCAATTAACAGTCCGTCTTCAGATTATGTGCATCTATTATAGCGGAGACTAAACCTTAGCGGCACAAGATTGATCCTGCTTATCATTAAAAGTCAAATAAAAATCAGGTTTATATTCCAACTCTGTTGTTGTGGGTATTTTGACCAGCTGCTGACGATCAATCCATATCTGTGCATAATGCTCCGGAAGATACCCAATAAAATATCCGGAAAGGATCATATGTGCAGTAGCTTCCATGTTTGTCGTTTTTGATTTATATGACAGCTCTTTGACATGGTTCAGCGGTGTAACAGGATGGGCCAAGCCACGGTCAACGACAGGATGAGCTACTACATCTTCAGCTGTAACGGTACGCCCTAAACCCAATATAGAGTGTGATGGGGTGCAATATAAGTGCTGTTGCTCATTAAAAATATAGATATATTTAAGGCCACTCTTGAACACTTCTGGTGACGTAATTCCAACATCAAACTTATTTTCCAATAAGTTTTTTTTCAATCATAGAGGTGTCAAAAATATGTGTATTGATATTTACTTTTGAATATTTCCCGCAGAAACTACTGATTGCGGCTTGAATGTGGCAATTATTATTCGTTGCTAGATTATCAGTTAGGCCAATCTGAATATTGCCACTCGACACATTACGAATATCATTAATTTCTTCTTGAAAATCACTGATATGTTCAAATAGCTTCTTGCTTGTCTCATAGACCTTCAAACCATCACTGGTTAAATTAAAACCACCTCTTCCCCGTTGGCATAATGTCATACCCAAGCGAGTTTCTAAATCACTCATCTTTTTACTTATGCTGGATTGGTGCATATTTAATTGATATTGGGCAGCAGAAAACCCGCCGCTATCGACAATTACCAGAAACAGCTTTAATAGCCGAATATCAAGATCATCTATTGGCTTCATTTTTATTAGGCTTGATAAATAGAAAGCACGAAAATTATCACACCTAATAATACATTTAAAGCATGATTTTAATTACCGTATAATATTTATAATTACCTTTCTCCCAGAAATATACCAGTCACCAACGGAGTTCTTTCACCGCCTCTGCAGTTGTATGGTAAAATCTGGTCACAGCTAGCAATCTGGCAGCATTTAGGAGTAAATAAAATGAAAATAATCTCCTTTAATTCCACCCATCAAATTAAATATTTAAATTCAACAACTTATGATCAACTTGAATTGGGTGTGGTGACAAGATAGTGACCAAGCTGTACACAAAAAAAATGTACAACAAAAAAAATTCTACTACAGTGAATATGTGCCTAAAGGTAAAGGTGTCTTCCCACTTTCCTCTGTCTGAGAGTTTTTTTTGTGATGATATGGCGTTTTTAGATATTTTTAATTGGTATGACTCCGAATTCAGCCTTAATATGCACCTTGGTTCGCTCATATACATCAGTGCGAATTCTTTTATTAAAAAAATTAGGTGAAATTCATGTCTAAAGCAACTGGTACCGTTAAATGGTTCAACGAAGATAAAGGTTTTGGTTTTATCACTCAGGATAACGGCGGTGCTGACGTATTCGTTCATTTCCGTGCTATCGCTTCTGAGGGTTTCAAAACTCTCGCGGAAGGCCAGAAAGTTTCTTTTGAAACAGAGCAAGGTCAAAAAGGCCTCCAAGCAGCGAACGTAGTTGCTTTATAAGTCGAAGACTTTACGTAAGAAAATGCTGGCTATGGCCGGCATTTTTTTTATGCCTATAGCCTGAGCTCCAGCGACTCTTTTCTAATCTATTAACATCTGATCAAAGACTCTCCAGGTGCCTTCTTCACATCAGTTGCAAGTAGAACCATTGCCTGGTGTTTTCCTTCCAGGAGCATTCAACCATCAAGCAGTGGTATATGCACATTTTCCATCAGTTCACTTGATTAAAATGGTAGCATTGAAGCGCTCAACACTCTAAAAACGCTCTAATTATAGGGGCGAAAAGTGGCGTCAGAGATCGTCTTATACCATCATTTATCGTATTGTTTCGTATAAGCCAATATCATAACATCCAGTAAAACAGCGCCATGCGGCACTATTCAAGGATATCAAATTAAAATGAAAGTAATCTCCTTCAACATTAACGGCCTCCGAGCTCGCCTTCACCAACTTCAGGCACTGATCGACAAACATCAGCCTGATGTCATTGGTCTTCAGGAAATCAAAGTTCACGATGAAGCCTTTCCTCTCGAAGATGTCGAAGCTATGGGCTACAAGGTTTACCACCATGGTCAAAAGGCGCACTACGGGGTAGCAATGCTTTGCAAGCACGAGCCTATCGAAGTGAAAAAAAAGGCTTTCCGAACGATGACGAGGATGCCCAGCGCCGTATGATCATGGCAACCTTCGAACAGGATAACGGCAAGAAAGTCACCGTCCTCAATGGCTACTTCCCGCAAGGCGATAATGTCAGCCATGAAACCAAGTTTCCGGCGAAAGAAAAATTCTATGCTGATCTGATGGGCTACCTGAATAACCACCACAACAGTGAAGAAGAAGTGATTGTAATGGGCGATATCAATATCAGCCCAATCGACCTGGATATCGGTATCGGGCCGGCCAATGCCAAGCGCTGGCTGAAAACGGGTAAATGCTCCTTCCAGCCTATTGAACGCGAGTGGCTGAAAACACTTATGGACTGGGGTTTCATTGATACCTTCCGCCAACTTCACCCTGACGTTGACGACAAGTTCTCGTGGTTTGATTACCGTTCCAAAGGCTTTGTTGATAACCGCGGCCTTCGCATCGATGTCGTGCTGGCGACCCCCTCACTGGCCGAACGCTGTGTTGAAGCGGGAATCGACTACGAGCTTCGTGGCATCGAGAAACCGTCTGATCATGCGCCAATTTGGTCTACGTTCAAATAACCGCACTCCGAGAAAAGCAAAAAGCCCAGAATATCTGGGCTTTTTTTTACGCTTACTGTTTTTCCGGAAACTAAATTCTAGGAACTCATTCTAGCTCAACGGCCGTAAATGCTTCATCCAATGGCCTTCTAGCTTTCTGAAACCCCAGATGATGACAAACGTAAGCATCATGTAGCAAATGCCTGCAAACAGGAATGATTCAAACGGTGCATAGTAACGAGAGTTGACAATTCGGGCCGCCCCCGTCAGATCAACGATGGTGACGATACCAGCCACGGCCGAGCCATGAACCATAAAGATCACTTCGTTACTGTATGCGGGCAGTGCACGTCGTAAAGAGCTCGGCAGGATCACTCGGCGGAATGCCTGTGGCGTACTCATACCATAAGCCTTCGCCGCTTCAATTTCACCTTTTGGCATGCTGTTGATTGCACCGCGGATAATTTCGGCCGTGTAGGCAGCGGTATTTAGAACAAAGGCGAACAGTGCGCAGAACCAGGCTTCCTGCCACAAGGTACCCTGAACAACAATCAGCTGACTTAGCCCATAATAAATTAGGTACAGCTGAATTAGCAGTGGCGTACCGCGGAAAAAAAATAGATGAAAGCCCATGCAGGCCCGAATACCACCGGTAGTTTGCTGTTTCTGGCAATGCCAATTGGAACCGCAATCAGCAAGCCGAAAACCAAGGCGACAAACACCATCCATACCGTGGTATAGAAACCTTCGAGGTATAGTGGCCAGCTTTCGATAAGAATACTAAAGTCCATCACTTACCTCGTATGAATACTGAATTTACGCTCTACCCACTTAAGTGCCGATGTGGAGAAAGAGGTAAAAATAAGGAAGATAACAGCAACCGTCATATAAAAGGTAAATGGCATCTGTGTGGTTCCCGCAGCTAACGCGCCTTTACGTACCATATCATCGAGCCCAATGATCGATACTAGTGCGGTCGTTTTCAGCAACACCAACCAGTTGTTGCCAAATCCCGGCAATGCATGGCGGATCATCTGCGGCAACAAAATGCGGTAGAAGGAAAGAAAACTACTCATCCCATACGCTTTGCCGGCTTCAAGTTCACCCTTATCAACCGATAAAATCGCACCGCGAAATGTTTCTGCCATATAGGCACCAAAGATAAAACCAATTGTTAAGATGCCAGCCACGAACGGGCTAATTTCAATATAATCCGGTAAATACTCCGTCCACTCATGGTTAGGATCCGATGAAGTGAAGTAGTTATTAAGCACTCGTTGGCACTATACAGGCTGTCATTCAACAGCATCTGTCCGCCGAAGAAGATCAGCATCATTAGGACCAAATCGGGGATCCCACGGATCACCGTGGTGTAGAGTGTGGCTATCGCCCTCGCCCAGCGATACGGAGAAAGCTTTGCCAAAGCGCCCAGCATACCTAAGATCATGGCCAGCACTAGTGATAGCAAAGCTACCTGCAGGGTAATCCATGCCCCTTCAGCCAGTGACCATTCATATCCTTTTAAATCTAACAAAAGGTTGCTCCTTTATACTGCAAAGGGAAAAGTAACCAGGGACGAGTAACGAGCACCTCGGCTCGAAACTCGCCTCTAGACACTCATACCTACAACGCTTTATTGCCCATAGACATCATAAGCGAAGTATTTCGCCGCGATTTCCTGGTAGACGCCTTTTTCACGCAGAGACTTGATAGCCTGATCCAGCTGCTTGGTGAGGTCTTTGTCTTGCTTACGCACGGCAATACCGAAACCATCACCGAACCATTCCGGATCAGTCAACGCCGGACCAATAAACTCATAACCATCGCCACCGCTCTTATTCAATAAACCTTCTTCCAAGGCAGAAGCATCACCCAAGATAGTCACAATACGGCCCGCTTTCAGATCCAGGTAGGCATCATCAAAAGAACCATAGCGAACAATGGATACTGAACCGCCGAAGTTATCAGTCAGGTACTTATCATGGGTCGTCGCACGCTGGACACCCACCTTCACACCTTCCAGACCGGCTTTGGTAAACTCAATCTCAGTACCCTTCTTGGCAACAAACTTGTTTGGAATAAGGGCGTATTTGCCAGTGAAGTCAACTTTCTTTTTACGTTCTTCAGTGATAGACATTGCCGCGATAATGGCATCATATTTACGAGCCAGCAGCGAAGGAATGATGCATCCCAGTCCTGGGCAACAATCTTACATTTCGCCTGCAGCTCTTTGCACAGGGCATTGGCCATATCAACATCAAACCCTTTCAGTTCACCATTTGGCTCTGTCCAGCTAAAAGGAGGATAGGCACCTTCAATACCGAAACGTACCACTTTCCAGTCTTTTGCCTGCACTGATGTCGCCCCTAGTGCTGATACCACGCAGCTGCCAAAATCCATTTTTTTTCATCTTCTACTCCTGTTGTGTTTGCATCTGTCCCGGCCTGTCCCCAAACATAACCAGCACAGTGATTAAAATACCGAACTTTCAGTTTAGTAAATCGAAGAGATAAATTGCTGTAACCTTTCTGATTCAGGGTTGGTGAATAATTTGTCAGGATGCCCCTGCTCTTCAACCAACCCGTGGTGTAAAAACATCACTTGATTCGAAACATCACGGGCAAACGCCATTTCGTGCGTCACCACCAGCATTGTTCGGCCTTCCTGCGCCAAATCTTGCATTACGCCCAGTACCTCACCCACCAGCTCCGGATCCAGTGCTGACGTAGGTTCATCAAATAGCATCACCTCCGGGTCGACCGCCAAGGCTCTTGCTATTGCTGCCCGTTGCTGTTGGCCACCCGAAAGGTGACCGGGATAATAATTGCGTCGCTCGTACAAACCCACTTTCTTCAGTATTTCCTCAGCTTTTTCAATCGCTTCCGCTTTAGGCACACCCAAAACATGAATTGGCGCCTCAATGACATTACCCAGTACCGTCATATGAGACCAAAGGTTGAAACCCTGGAATACCATCGCTAGTCGAGAACGGATTCGCTGCACCTGTTTTTCATCTACCGGCAAAAACTCGCCCCGGCGATTATTTTTCATTTTTATCAATTCACCATTCACCCAGATTTCACCCTGAGTCGGTGTTTCCAATAAATTGATGCAGCGAAGGAATGTACTCTTTCCTGAACCGGAAGAGCCAATAATTGAAATGACATCGCCACGATGAGCCGTCAGTGAAATTCCTTTTAGGACTTCATTCTGACCAAAAGACTTATGCAGTTCCTTTACATCAAGCGCCACTACATCTGCCATGCGCGCTAACTCCTGTTGCTCCGTGAATCGGGAAATTTAGCTCTTTAACGACTCTCATTGACCATTCGTTCGGCCTGTCTGGCACATAAAACTAGTTATAGAGATTTAGTCTGTTTTCCGAGCACTTCATCGAAGGTATCACCACAAACCACAATTGGCAACATTTTGTTAACCTAAAACCACCAGGAATCAACAGTTAAATAGTGTGCATAATTAATCAGTTATCAGACAAATTTGGTTATTTGATAATAGCCCCAACTTAAGGTAGGTTATTGCGATAAAATCGTCATAGCGTAAGTCTTTCCGGATTGGTATATGTTTAGAGCCTATTTTAACCAAGTTACTCACCTTAGCATTAGGCTGTTACTAATTGGTTTTACTTTGTTTTCTAGTCAGTTAAGTGCATCTACATCAGAACATAAAAGTCGTAGTATTCTGACCGTTGTACCCTCTTATACGGATAGGGTTACTGCCAATTTCAATCCATATTCAAAAGCTAGCATGCCAACGACGCATGAGTTTATCTTTGAACCACTAATCATTTTCAATACTCTGCAAAACAACAAGCCTGAATACCGACTTGCTACTAGTTACCAACTGGATAAAGATCTCAAAGGGATCACTTTTACTCTTAGGAGTAATGTCACCTGGTCAGATGGAAAACCATTCACCGCTGATGATGTTGTTTTTTTTCGTTTTCACTAGCACAAAAATACCCAAAACTTGATTCACATGGCATAAATCAATGGGTAAAAAGTGTTCATCGTCGCGGATCCGCAGAGGTATATTTTAAGCTAACCAAACCCAATGCGCTGGTGGCATATACCTTAGTATTACTGCCGATTGTTCCTAAACATCAGTGGGAACAAATTGCAGACCCTGCCACATTCGAAAATGCCGCTCCAATTGGTACCGGTCCTTACACCCAAATAGAAGCCTTAAATGAAAATGGCTACTTGCAGTGCAACAATCCATTCTACTGGCAAGACGATAAGCGCCACATCGATTGCCTTCGCTATCCGAAAGTGACCAATAACGACGATTTTATTGCGCGAATAGCAAAGGGGGAGTTTGACTGGGCTGGCTCGTTTATCCCGGACATAGAGCGCCAATATGCATCCTATTCACCTGATTTTAAGTACTGGTTGCCACCTTCTAGCCCAATCAGCCTTCTGTTTAACTTCAAGGCTGCCGATCCGGAAATCAGAGCGGTCTTTGAAAAGGTGGGATTTCGTCGCGCAGTATCGATGTCGGTACAACGACAGCAGCTGATTGATCTCGCCGCCTTTGGCCAAGGTGTACCGTCAACTTTAGCCTCAGGTATGAGCCAACGCTTTACTCATTGGGCAGATCCGGTCGCTACTGAAAAATATCTACCTTATATGACACACAATCCTGAGTTGGCAAAAGATCAGTTATCATCCCTGGGCATCACAGATAAAAATGGTGACGGCTGGCGAGAGCTGCCATCAGGTAACAAGTTTGAGCTGACTCTTCTAACGCCAAGAGGCTGGTCTGATTTTAATATCACCGCCCTGCTACTGGCGGACATGATGGATCACATTGGTATCAAAGTTCATCCGGTCGAGGTAGATTTTAATCACTTCGTGGATCGCTTGACTGTAGGCGATTATACGTTGGCCCTTACCAACTTTCCTCAAGGCCCTACGCCTTTCAAGTACTTTGATTCCGCCTTCAATAGTCGTTACCAAGCCCCGCAATATCCGCGCTATGCAATGCACTTCTATCAAAGCTCCCGGGTAGATGAACTGCTCACACAATTTCCAACAGTCTCAACTGCTCACCAGCGCCTGGCTATTATTCGCGAACTCAATGAAATTATCGCCGGTCAGCAGATTACGGTTCCGCTCTACAACACCGTACAGTTTTATCAATATAACACTCAGCGCTTTACCGGCTGGTTCCATGAAAACAACCCTGTTGCCAGCCCGCTCATTTGGCCACAGGCCCCAGAAAGGTTATTGCACGTACTTGCCTTGCGGCCAAAAGAGTAACAAGGACACAGAAATACGGAGAAATGCAGTCTACATTTTCCCGTCACGCGGCAGTTGACTGCTACAACACTCATCCTGCAAAAAGCCCACGACACCTTCCAGCATGTCATATTGTGGGATGCAGTACAGTGTTCTCCCCTCTCGCTGTTGCTGAATCAGCCCGGCAGAGACGAGCCCGGAGATATGGTGTGACAATGTCGAACCAGGAATACCAAGTTCTTCCTGCAGCTTACCAACAGGCAACCCGCTATGCCCCGATTTCACTAAATGTTTATACACCCGCAGGCGCGTTGGGTGTCCTAGCTCTTTCAAGGCCTTAGCAACAATTTCCAGTTCCATGATCAATTCCGTCATACTTACATATTTCGATAATACCAGAAATAAATTGACAGCCCCAGTTCTCAATCTTGCATTCCAATAAAAGAAAAAGACAAGCCCGACTTAACGTCGAACTCGCCTTTCTTTACTTTACCTAGCACTTAGAAACTAGCTGCAAGAACCTAGAACTCAACCCCTAGAAACTCGAAACCAGGATCTGAAATCCAGTGATTACACCATCGCGGCACCGGCAAATAGAATAACAACTGTTACCACCAACACCATGATCACAAACGGCATCACCCATTTCAGGAAACGCTCATAAGGGATTTTCGCCAAGGCCAAGCCAGCTACAAGGTGACCCGCCGTCGGCGCAAAGATATTGATCCAGCCACTTGCAGACTGATAAGCAGTAATGATCAAATCACGACCAATACCGGAGAAGTCAGCCAGCGGTGCCATCAAAGGCATAGAGACCGTTGCCAAACCCGATGTTGATGGAATAAAGAAGCTCAATACAATGTGGACAAAGTACGTCACTACAACAAACACACCAGACGACAAGCCAGTAACGGCACCTTCAGCCCAGTTGAGAATGGTGTCGATGATCACACCGTTATCCATCACAACATAGATACCACGGGCAACCGCTACCACCAATGCAACACCGATCAGATCTTTGGCCCCTTCAAGGAAGGTCTTGATAAAATCGCCTTCGGACATCCGGTTGATCAGCGCAATCAAAATGGCAGAAGCCAAGAAGAGAGTCGACAGTTCATCAAACCACCACCACAGAGTCGGGATAGCTGTAATCCCCATGTCTTCCCATGGGATCACACCGTAGATCATCACCAGGAAAGCACCGAAGAACACGCTCATCGTCAGTTTTTGCTTGGTCGTGAACTCACCGGTATCTTCACTTACATGAGAAAACTCATCGTTGAACTCAATGTCAGCAAGCACTGACTGCGACTTGTCGGCTTTGACCTTCGAGGCATAGCGCATCACAAACCAGGAAGCCAGTGCAATCAAGATAACCAGCTGAACCACACGCAATCCAATACCTTCACCAATTGGCAAGTCGGCAAATCCGGATGCGATACCTGTAGCAAACGGGTTAACGGTTGATGCCAGTACCCCGACCCCCGAACCGAGCAGAATGATACCTGCGGCGACCATACGGTCGTAACCGGCAGCTGCCATTACCGGCAAGATCACGGCCCAGAAAGCCACCGTTTCTTCCGCCATTCCGTAGGTCGACCCCCCAGTGCAAACAAGCTGATCAATACCGGGATCATCATCTGCTCGCGACCGTGGAATTTACGCACAATCGCTGCCACACCGGAATCCATCGCACCAGTTCGCATTGTCACAGCCAGGAATCCGCCGATCACCAACACGAACAGCGCAACATCTACCGCTTTGTGAAAACCTTTGATCGGCGCCATCAGCACATCAATGAATCCTTGCGGCGAAGATTCCAGCTCCTGATAAGAACCCGGGACCGGCAACAAGCGTTCCCCGCCATCATAATCCAGCACTTCCGCAGCCGGAATAATCTGATCAGTACCGTTAACGATATAATCATACTTACCGGCTGGCATAATCCAGGTTAGCAATGCCACGAGGGCAATGATAATAAAGAGAATGGTGTAAACCGTTGGCATTTTGAATGATTTTTTTTCACTTTCCCTGCCTCAGTTGCTGTGGTCATAGCTCTACTCCCTGCAATTGATAGATCGCATTTGCATACACGTTCATCGCTTTAAGCATGTCATCAATAATGAGGTGTTCGTTGGGCATGTGCTCAACTTTGTCACGACCGGGAAAAATAGCCCCATAGGCAACACAGTTAGGGATAGCGCGAGCATAAGTTGCCCCCCCAGAGGTCATAGGCTGACTTTCCAGATCACCGCTTACTTCCTGATAGGCAGCCATCAACGTCTGAATAACCGGGCTTTCTGCCGGCATATACAGTGACGGCAATACATCAAATTCTTCATACTGAAGATCATACTGCTCGGTAACAGCCGCCATATCGCTGTCAAAATTGTCTTTGCTAAAGGTCACCGGCACCCGAATATCAATTCCTAGCTTGCTGTACTGAGAATCAATGCAGAGCTGGGCGACATTAAAGGTCAGCCTACCGCTGACATCTTCAACAGGGCCAAAAATTTCTTTGGCATTGGCATCTTGGCCAATCTGCTCGGCCACGAAGCGTACTGTCGGATGCGTGACGCCAAGTTCGCACAGGGCAATACACAGGCGGGCAATTGCGTTGACACCTTTCATATCCGATGCTGCGGAATGGGCTGCTTTACCAAATACCGTGACTTCGGCATCCTCGGCGGTAAAATCAAAACCAAGCTCATCGAGTTTTGTTACGAGCTCTTCCCAAAGCGGACCTTCATATTTCGCCAGATCCGGTACCGCATTCAAAGTCCCACCACAATCCAGTTGCAGCTGTTCATCTCCAGGCCCATGAAGCCAGGATTGGATCAGCATTTTTTTCCGCATGGATCAATGGAAACGCAGCATCCGGCGTAAAGCCGCACTGCGGAACTTCTTCTTTTTCTAAGTAACGGTCAATACAGCGCCATAATGTTTCTTCATCGGTACCAAAAATAAACCGAATCCGTTTGTTCAGCTTTATTCCGCTATCAATCAGGGCCTTAACAGCAAAGATGGCAGCCAACGTTGGGCCTTTGTCATCCTGTGTGCCCCGGCCATAAAGCTTGCCATCTCGGATTTCCGGTTCAAATGGTGCTGAATCCCAGGCTGAAAGCTCGCCGGTAGGCACTACATCCAAGTGGCCCAGCACGCCAATCATCTGCTCACCGTCGCCAATCTCAGCGTAACCGTAATAGCCTTTATGATCTTTATAGATAGCAAACCCCAGTTCATGGCAGAACTGCAGGGTTTCCGTTAAGCAATCATCTATAGGTTGCCCAAATGGTGTATCACTGTCGTCATCCTGGTAAACACTGGGTATGGCAACTAAACGCTTCACTGCGGCAATATAGTCATCACGCATTGCGTTTATATTTGATGCTATCGTTGCTTTCATCGTATCCCTCTTATTCTCATCTTGTTTAGTCTGCATTAATCAAAAACGGCGGACTAAAGTAATGAATAATTATCAGTAATCAGAATAAAGCATTGAACTATACTCATCTGACCAATTCATTCTGCTATAGCATGGGAAATTTAACTGTGATTACTTTCACTTGGTGTGATTTCAATATGGGACGACGGTCAAAAAGTCAGCATTTACTTTTTTTTAGGCACAGATAACTCACCTCTCTGGAGAGCAAAATATTACTTACACAGCATACTAATATGCCAAGTCGGAA
>LLEN01000129.1_pt1 | contig 16277 bp, 17 predicted proteins | sample 595881 | NCBI WGS metagenome assembly LLEN01 (sample SAMN02919314, study PRJNA255460) | bioreactor metagenome | biome: chemostat; feature: culture 2012_10.3; material: sediment; isolation source: day86 10degC chemostat 2012 inoculated with Wadden Sea sediment taken from... | place: Germany: Bremen ...
CTGTTTGGTCCTGCCGGACAGATGATTTTGTCGCTGATCGTTTTATTGGCTTGTTTGACGACGGTTGTTGGCCTGATAAGTGCTTGTTCCGAGTACTTCTCGACACTAACTAGTTGGTCATACGAGAAATGGGTAACAGTACTTGCTGTGATTTGCTGTGTGGTAGCCAATGTAGGTTTGAACCAGTTAATCAAAATTTCCTTACCGGCACTGTTTGCTCTGTATCCGATTGCGATGGCTTTGGTTATTCTAACGTTTATCCGTCGTTGGTTACCGAATCCTGCATTGTCATACCGAGTGGTTATGTTGGTAGCATTGTCATTCAGCATGATTGATGCTGCTAAGGTGTCAGGCTTTGATGTCACGGCATTTAAAATTATTCCGTTATTTGACTACGGTATGGCATGGTTGCTTCCAACCACAATTGCTTTGGTAATTACACGCTTTGTGGGTGGCTCTTCCATCCAGGCAGAACAACAGACTGCTTAATTTAGTCTGTTGAAAAACAATACGGGATGCCAATGGCATCCCGTTTTTTTTGGGGCGAGCCGGATTACAGCGTTTCGCTGTACTCTGTTAGAATTTGCTCGCACCATTGGGTGATACGATCATCACTAAACTCATACTGGCTGTCTTCATCCAGCGCCAAGCCGACAAAGAACGTCTTATCGTCGGTCAAGGCTTTTGAGGCTTCAAACTGATAACCTTCGTTAGGCCAGTAGCCGACAAAGTTTGCGCCAGTAGGAAGCAGTTTGTCATGCAGCATGCCCATCGCATCGAGGAACCACTCGGTATAGCCTTCCTGATCACCAAGGCCGAACAGGGCGACGGTTTTTCCTTCTAGCGTTACTCCGTCCAGCTGTTTCCATACGGCTTCCCAGTCTTCTTGCAACTCACCAAAGTCCCATGTCGAGATCCCTAGGATCAGCATGTCGAAATTATTCATCGTGCTGATATCCGCGTCTTTGATGTTGTGCAGTTCGACCAGCTCTGCGCCGATACAGTCACGGATTTTCTCTGCTGCCATTTCGGTGTAACAGGTGGTTGAGCCGTAGAATAAGCCAATTTTCATGCTGCTAGTCCAGTTGGTTTGTGCATTAGAACAATAGCCGGAGATTTTACCTAGGTTGAAGGCTATTGACTAATTCTGTGTGCTGTTGGTTGGCACAGACACTAAGTGAAGTAAATATAGCCATCAAACCGTTGAGAAGTTTGGCTGCTAAATGACAAGTTACTTTTGCCCTTAAATAGACTACCATGACAAAACTACTGTGTATTTATCCATGCGTTATGGATTGGTCGATTGGTTAGAGGTTGTGGTGGAAAACGACGAAGTGGTCATTGAGCGGTTTCTCGATGCAATGTGGATGGAGCGGGGGTTGTCTGAAAATACCCTCATTTCGTACCGCAACGACTTAAGCAAACTGCGCCGTTGGATCGAGCAGGAAAAGATCAGCTTTGAGAGCGCCTCGGTAGACGATTTGCAGCGTTACCAGCAATGGTTGTTTGACGCTGGCTATAAGCAGACCTCCCGCGCACGGATGGTCTCGGCGATCCGGCGGCTCTACCAGTATCTGCACCGGGAGAAAGTTCGGGAGGACGACCCTAGTGTGATGCTGGTCAGTCCGAGGCTGCCTAAGCGGCTGCCGAAAGATATCAGCGAAGAGCAGGTTGATGCCCTGCTAGATGCGCCCGATCCCAATGATCCTATTGAGCTGCGGGACAAGGCGATGCTGGAGCTGCTCTATGCGACAGGGTTGCGTGTTACCGAGCTGGTCAGCCTGACGATGGAAAATGTCAGCCTGCGTCAGGGGGTGGTACGGGTCATCGGTAAAGGTAACAAAGAGCGGCTGGTCCCGATGGGAGAAAATGCCGTTGACTGGATTGAGCAATTTCTTGAGATCGGTCGTCCGCAGTTGCTGGGCGAGAAAAGCTCTGATGTTGTGTTTCCTAGCAAGCGTGCCAAGCAGATGACACGACAGACCTTCTGGCACCGGATAAAGCACTACGCCGTGTTGGCAGGTATTGATTCGGATAAACTCTCTCCCCATGTAATGCGCCATGCTTTTGCTACGCATCTACTTAATTACGGTGCTGATCTACGGGTTGTCCAGATGTTGCTTGGTCATAGCGATTTGTCTACCACGCAAATCTATACACATGTGGCAACAGAGCGACTCAAGCAACTACACGAAACACATCACCCAAGGGCTTGATGAGCGGCCGTAGGGCTAAAGCGCTAAATGCGATATACTAGTTGCTTATAAATGGGATGGTTATACTGAAAGAGCCGATTTATTAATTGAACTATGAAAGATTTTCGGACTCTTAAGGGTCTTATTGGTTATCCATAATTTTGCTGAAAGGAAATAGTCGAATGCACTTTTTTTTGGCCGTACGATACTTGCAACCGCTGTGGCACTCACTGCTTTTACAGCAGCGGCTAAACCTGATGATGCTGCAATCAAGACGAAACTGAGTGGATTGGGACTTGCTCCGGTCTCTATTACACCATCTCCGTTTTCTGGTCTGAACGAAGTAGTGACAGATCGTGGGATCATTTATGTTTCTGATGACGGTAACTATTTCCTTGCTGGCCAGCTATATCAAAATGATGGTGCTCAGCCCGTCAACCTGACGGAGCAGAAAATGGCCAAGCTGAACAAGGTTAAGCTGAAAGGCATGGAAGACGAGATGATCGTGTACCCTGCCAAAGACGAGAAATATGTCGTTACCGTATTCACCGATACCAGCTGTGGTTACTGCCGCAAGCTCCATAGTGAAATGCAGTCCTACAATGATGCTGGTATCACTATCCGTTACTTGGCTTTCCCGCGTGGTGGTGAACGTTCGCGCAACTTTGCCGAGATGAGTGCTATCTGGGGAGCGAAAGATACAGCCAAGGCGATGAATGATGCCAAGAACGGCCAGTTTGATATCAGTGGTTCTTCCCAGCGCGAAGATCTTGTTCGTAAACATTATCAGCTTGGTGTTGCGATGGGAGTCAGCGGTACTCCGGCGATGATTCTGGAAGACGGTACCATGCTGCCGGGCTACCAACCTGCCGGTATGCTGCGCAAGATGCTAGATAGCCGAAGCTAACAGTATTGCCAGACGGTTATACTAACCCGAGTTCGAGAGATCGAATTCGGGTTTTTTTTATATTGGGTTTTTTTTATATTGAGTATATAATGCCTAGATTCATCCCCTCAGAACCCAGCATAGACTTAGCCTTGTTATGATTGAAATTAAACGTCGCCCACCGGCCGATACTGCCGGTTTTTCCGATGCAATCCACCCGCTGTTAAAGCGGATTTATGCCAGCCGAGGTTTGGCCGGTGATGCTGATCTTGAGCGCGGAGCCCGAGGTCTGCTGGGGTTTAACCAGTTACACGGCATTGAACCTGCCGTGCAGCTGCTGGTGTCGGCGCTGGCGGATAACCGGCGGATCATTATCGTCGGTGATTTTGATGCTGACGGCGCGACGAGCGCGGCGTTGTCTGTGTTGGCGCTTAAGATGTTGGGCTGCCGCAATGTTGATTACTTAGTTCCCAACCGTTTTGATGATGGTTATGGTTTGAGCCCGGAGGTGGTTGCTCAGGTAGAGGAGCGAGGTGCCGAGCTGATCATGACGGTGGATAATGGTGTCTCGTCGATTTCGGGCGTGGCGGCAGCAAAAGCCAAAGGCATTCAGGTATTGGTGACTGATCACCACTTGCCGGGGGGAGAATTACCGCAAGCTGATGCTATCGTGAATCCTAATCTGCATGAATGCGGTTTCCCGTCTAAGTCGCTCTGTGGTGTCGGGGTAGCATTTTATCTGATGCTTGCCTTGCGGGCAGAGTTGCGTCAAAACGGATGGTTTGGCCAGCAGGGGATTGCGGAGCCTAATTTGGCCGAATTGCTGGATTTGGTGGCACTGGGCACCGTTGCTGATGTTGTCGCGCTGGATGGAAATAATCGTATTTTGGTTCACCAGGGGCTGCAACGTATTCGTGCAGGTAAATGCCGGCCGGGGATCCAGGCGCTTATTGAGGTTGCCAACCGCGATCCGGCACGACTGGTGTCGAGCGACTTGGGTTTTGCTCTTGGCCCTCGAATCAATGCCGCAGGACGTTTGGATGATATGTCGTTCGGTGTCGAGCTGCTGCTGTGTGACAATATTCAGGCAGCCCGGCGAATGGCATCGGAACTTGATGCACTGAACCAGACCCGAAAAGAAATCGAGCACGGCATGAAAGAAGAGGCCCTGGCTATCTGTGAGCGCCTTCAGTTCAACCAACAAGACATGCCCTATGGTTTGGCTCTGTTCCAGCGTGACTGGCATCAGGGAGTGATTGGCATTCTGGCTTCACGGATCAAGGAGCTGTATCACCGTCCGGTGATAGCCTTTGCCGATGCCGGCAATGGCGAAATCAAAGGTTCGTGTCGTTCTATTCCTGGCCTGCATATGCGTGATGTCTTGATCTTATCGATACCCAGAACCCGGGAATGATAGCTAAGTTTGGTGGTCATGCCATGGCGGCAGGGCTGACAATCCCCGAAGACAAACTGGCAGCTTTTAGCAGGGCGTTTGATTTGGCGGTGCGCAAGGAGCTGGATGAAGACGCACTCAAGGGCGTTTTGTTGACCGATGGCGAGCTCAATAACCATGAGCTGAATTTGCAAACTGCTGAGTTGCTGCGATCGGGCGGCCCTTGGGGACAGCAGTTCCCGGAGCCAATGTTTGACGGTACGTTCCGTCTTCTGCACCAAAAACTAGTAGGGGGCAAGCATTTGAAAATGATGCTCGAGCCCGTAGCGGGTGGCAGCGTTATCGATGGTATTGCCTTCAATATTGATATCCGCCGTTGGCCGGATGCCTCGGTGCAGCAAGTTCAGTTAGTGTATCGTCTGGATGTGAACGAATTTCGGGGTAATTGCAGTGCCCAGCTGATGATTGAGCATATTGAAGCATTATAATCGAAGCTGAAAGTGGCGCTTTCCGGTGTCGTACTGTGATCAACATCGTAATCCCCTCGTCGCCGAGGGGGTAAACAAATTATTTCAAGACGGTGACGACACTGTTTCTGTGACCAAGGTTGAAAAATAAATTCGCCGATAACCTTTCTTCCCCTCTGTATATTCTATCTACAATTCGATAGAATTCATCGGATATGTCCGTTTCGGCTATGAAGAGTGGCAATGTTCGAGATTAATCCTATTAAAAACCGACTTGAGGATGTGTCAGTACGTACTGATATCCTTAGGGGGTACCTTTGACTATGATGCCAAGAAAGAGCATCTAGAAGAGGTCAATGCAGAGCTAGAGCAACCAGATGTATGGAATGAGCCAGAACGTGCTCAGGCTCTGGGTAAAGAACGCGCAGCACTAGAGGCTGTGGTTGATACTATCGATCAGCTTGATCAAGGCGTGGAAGACGTTGAAGGTCTGCTTGAGCTGGCCGTTGAAGAAGACGATCAGGAAACGTTTGACGAGATCGAGCCGGAACTGGCAGAACTGGAAGCCAAGCTTGCTAAGCTGGAGTTTCGCCGTATGTTTGCTGGCGATCACGACGAGTCAGATTGTTATATCGATCTTCAGGCGGGTTCTGGTGGTACCGAGGCTCAGGACTGGACCTCGATGCTGCTGCGCATGTACTTGCGTTGGGCTGATGCGAAGGGTTTCAAGACTGAAGTTATCGAAGTGTCTGAAGGTGAAGTCGCGGGTTTGAAATCAGCAACGGTTCGCATTAGTGGCGAGTATGCTTACGGTTGGCTGCGTACCGAAACCGGTGTTCACCGTCTGGTACGTAAATCACCGTTCGATTCAGGTGGCCGCCGCCATACCTCGTTTGCTTCAGCATTTATCTACCCTGAAGTTGATGACAACATTGCCATCGATATTAACCTATCTGATCTACGTATTGACGTATACCGTGCATCAGGTGCAGGTGGTCAGCACGTCAACACCACTGAGTCTGCGGTGCGAATTACTCACCTGCCGACCAATACTGTGGTGCAGTGCCAAAATGACCGTTCTCAGCACAAGAACAAAGATCAGGCGATGAAACAGTTGAAAGCAAAACTGTTCGAGCTTGAGATGCAAAAACAAAATGCTGAGAAGCAGGCCAACGAAGACTCGAAGTCTGACATTGGCTGGGGCAGCCAGATTCGTTCATACGTACTGGATGACTCCCGTATTAAAGATTTGCGTACCGGGGTGGAAAATCGTAACACCCAAGCGGTACTGGACGGCGACTTAGACCGTTTTATTGAAGCTAGCCTGAAATCAGGTCTGTAACCGAATTCGGTTAAAAATTTAAGGTTAACCCATGACTGATCAATTACAAGATGAGAATAAGCTGATTGCCGAGCGTCGCGCGAAACTGGATATGATTCGCGAGAACTGTAAGGCAGCTGGTCACCCGAATGACTTCCGTCGCGATAGCTTAGCGGCAGACCTGCAGGCCAAATTCGGTGAACTATCGAAAGAAGAGCTGGAAGAAGCGGGCAACGTAGTTGCTATCGCAGGCCGTATTATGGCCAAGCGTGGTCCATTCCTGGCAATCCAGGATGTGTCTGGTCGTATCCAGGCATACGCAGATAAAACGGTTCAGAAAGAGCTTAAAGAAAAATACTCTGGTCTGGATATCGGTGACATCATCGGTATTAAAGGTGCGCTGCATAAGTCAGGTAAAGGTGATCTTTACGTGAACATGAATGAGTACGTGCTGCTGACTAAAGCACTGCGTCCGCTACCGGAGAAGTTCCACGGCCTAACGGATCAGGAGATGCGCTATCGTCAGCGTTACGTTGACCTGATTGTTAACGAAGATTCTCGCAAAGCGATGGTGATGCGTTCTAACGTCGTTAGCGCGATCCGTAACTTCATGACCACGAAAGGCTTCATGGAAGTTGAAACACCAATGATGCACGTGATCCCGGGTGGCGCGACAGCACGTCCGTTCATTACGCACCATAACGCGCTAGATATCGACATGTACCTGCGTGTTGCGCCAGAGCTTTACCTGAAGCGTCTGGTTGTCGGTGGCTTCGAGCGTGTGTTCGAAATTAACCGTAACTTCCGTAACGAAGGTTTGTCTCCTCGTCATAACCCTGAATTCACGATGATGGAGTTCTATATGGCGTATGCAGATTACAACGATCTGATGGATCTGACCGAAGAAATGCTAAGCAGCATCGCGACGGATCTTTGTGGTTCACCAAAACTGCCATACGGCGAACACGAGATTGACTTTGGTGGCCCATACACTCGTATGAGCATGCTAGATGCAATCAAACTGTACAATCCAGACCATGCTGCGATCCAGGCGCTGACTTATGAGCAAGTTGCTGATCGTGAGCACATGGCAGACATCGCACGTGGTTTAGATATCTACGTTGAGAAGTTCTGGACCTGTGGCCAGCTACTGGAAGAGATCTTTGGTGAAACAGCTGAGCCTCAGCTAATGCAGCCAACGTTCATCACTGAGTACCCAGCAGATATTTCTCCGCTGGCGCGTCGTAATGATGATAACGACTTCATTACTGACCGTTTTGAGTTCTTTATCGGTGGCCGCGAAGTGGCGAATGGTTTCTCTGAGCTTAACGATGCACAAGATCAAGACGAGCGTTTCAAGGCACAGGTAAATGCTAAAGACGCTGGTGATGATGAAGCAATGTACTACGATGCTGACTACATTACGGCACTGGAACACGGCCTGCCACCGACAGCTGGTCAGGGTATTGGTATCGACCGTCTGGTGATGCTGTTTACCAACACGCACACGATTCGTGACGTGATTCTGTTCCCGGCAATGCGCCCTCAGAGCAATGCTTAATACCGGATAAGGTATCTCGATATAATAAGCCACCCCCGACGGTGGCTTTTTTTTATATAATAAATCAGAGCTTTATCAGAAAGATGTATCCCTTAGTTGCATTTGGTTGGTGTATTATTGCCGGTGAATCAATTCTCACCTCAAATAATCAACAATAAGGGATTACCATGAAATTCCGCATTGCGTCATTGGCCATTGCTACCACCTTGTTATCTGGTTGTATGTCAACCCAGCTAGTCCCGCCACCGTCGGATTTTGTCGGCAATCTGCCTGACGAATACAAAGAAAAACTCAATACACTGAATGATCAGCCTTCTACTCCGTTCCGAGGCGGTGTTCAGACTTTCCAGTTTGACGAAGCGGCGTCTTTGCTGACAGTTGTCTACCGTTTGCCCAACCCGCGCTGGTACTGGAATACACGTAAATCAGAAGCGGAAAAAGACGTATTTCCATATGTTTGCGAGCAGTTTGGCGGCGTAATAGATCATGGGCTGGGGGTACGCTACTGGTATGTTGGCAATGGTGGTTTTACCACGGATGTTGTTACAACAGAAGTCTGTACCCAGCTTGAGCAGTCTAAAGACAGCTAATTATTGCTAATTTTTACCATCTCTTCAGTTGCCATTTTTTTTCAGCAACTGCAACTGAAGAGGTGTTTTTATCGTATTTTGCCTGATTTCCTATAGTGGAAAATGTTCAGTTTTTATTCCTATAGTGAATTAATGTGTGTGATTAAATTCACATTACCAGTATTTCCCCCCTCCATTAACAGAATGATATTCTGCGAATATTGTTCTATTTCTCCTGCTGATAAGTCGCAGATATCTAAATGATTTAGTCTGTTGTTCTGTGATTTGTCTGATCTAATAGTGTTTAATCTTGTGTTTTATTTGTGTCATATTTGTAAAGATTGTTCTTTTCAGTCGAATTGATCTGTGTAAAATGTCGCCCAACCCACGAGGAACAGTGGGAACAGGAAGTAAGCGAAACTTAAATAAGCACAACCTACTGGAGGTGGACGATGAAGAAATCGCTATCAGGAAAAATATTCGCAGGCCTATTTGCTGGTCTGATTATAGGTACCGCGATTCAGTACCTGTTTAACGGCGTGACATTAATGGATACCTACGCACTTGGCCTGGCAGAAGGTGCTGGCGGGATGTTTGTATCACTAATTAAGCTATTGGTCGTGCCATTAGTCTATGTCTCGATTGTATGCGGTATCGTTGATCTGAAAGACATCACGGCATTTGGTCGCTTGGGTGGTAAAACCTTTGGTCTCTACATTATTAATACCATCATGCGATTACTGCGGCCCTGACGGTTGGGATGATTTTCCAGCCAGGTGCAGATGCGAACTTGGCAGGTACGGTCTCAGAAGCGGTTGAGCTGACAACCACTGAAACCCCGGATATTTTCTCACTGATTGTTAACATCGTCCCTAGCAACCCAGTACAAGCTTTTGCCAGTGGAGATATGCTGCAAATTATCTTCATGGCTATTCTGACAGGTCTTGCTATTCAGGCTCTTGATAGTCGTGGTGGCCCTGCCATCAAGACATTCAAGATGGCTAATGAAATTATGATGAAGCTGGTTGGTCTGGTGATGAGCCTGGCACCGTTCGGTGTGTTTGCCCTGATGATTCAGCTTGGTGCTACACTGGATGGCAACACCTTGATGTCGGTTGCCGGTTATGTCGCACTCGTTGTTGCCATGCTGGTGTTCTGGATTTTCTTCTTTTATCCGATGATGGTTGGCCTGACTACGGGGATCAAACCGTCTCAGTTCCTGCGTCATACCCGTGAGCAGATCCTGTTCTCTCTATCAACAGCAAGCTCGAATGCAACCATTCCGGTTACGATGCGTACTCTGACAGATAAGATTGGTGTGTCGAAGTCAGTTGCTGGTTTTGGTGTACCGTTAGGTGCGACCATGAACATGTCGGGCGTATCTATCTATATCGCATTGGCTACTATCTTCGTTGCCAACGCTTTTGGCCAGCCTATCAACAGCGCTGACCTGTTTACTCTGGGGCTGACTATTCTGCTGCTGTCTATCGGTGCCGGTGGTGTTCCTGGTGGCGGTGTGGTCATGGTAGGTGTATTGCTTCACCAACTAGGTCTACCGCCAGAGGGTCTAGCGATTGTTGCTGCTGTTGACCGTATCAATGATATGTTCTGTACTAGCTCAAACGTGGTCGGTGATACTGCTGTTAACACCATCGTAGCGAAAAGCGAAAATGAAATTGGTGTTGAAACTGCCGACGCTCAGGCAGAGACAGTAACAGTGAGTTAACTCACAGTAAGATGATGATTTAAAAGCGCCTTCGGGCGCTTTTTGCGTTTTGGTACGATAAATAATGTGAAACCATTACCAAGATATTAATTATAATAGTAAACGAGTTGCATTATTTTGAGAGGGCGACTTATCATCAAGTAAGTGGTGGTTTTATTGCAGCAATAAGCCAAAGCCGTTAGCAACCGGGTTTGATTTTTGATAACAGGCAGATGGAAAGGCGGTAAAGGAATGAAGACAGAATTGAAGCGAGCTTCAGCCCTGGGAACATTAATCGTTCTAGGGGGCAATAATATACCCTGGATAACGACATTAGAGCAGGCAGGTTGGCGCTGCCATCGCTGCTGTGATCTTCGTACTGCCGAATCATTGTTATTGGAGGTGGGCCCCTGTATTGGTGTGGTTGATCTTACCCAGGATAACTTCAGCCTAAATGGTATTGCCGGAGTGGTTAACCGCAACAAGCAAGCGCGCTGGTTGGCGTTGGTGCGAGAGGAGCAGCTTGATACTGAAGCTAGCTGCCAGTTTATCGTGAACTTTTGTATCGATTATTTTACCTCGCCAGTACCCGAATCCCAGTTATTGAAAACCATCGGCCATCAGCTGGGAATGCTGAGGCTGGAGCGCAAGGTATGGCCCGAACTCGGGCAGTTTGGCCAGCACGGGTTGCAGGGCAATACCACCGCAATGAAAAAGCTGCGCCATCAGGTGAAACGAATGGCCGCTGCAGATATGCCGGTGTTTGTGCAGGGCGAAATCGGGACAGGTAAAGAACTGGTTGCCCAGGCGATCCATCAGGCTTCAACTAGAGCCAAGGCTGCATTTGTCGGCGTCAGCTGCGAATCGCTCAACGCCTCGTGGCTCATCGATGAGGGCAACTCAACCGATCCCGGTCGATGCTGTTTTACGGCTGCCGATAAGGGCGTGTTATTTCTTGATGAAATATCTATGCTCAATGATGAGCGACAGCAAGAGCTGTTGCGCTTATTGCAAGATGGCTGCTTTACGACAGTTTGCGGACGCCAGGTGCAATCGGATCTTCGTTTGATTGTGTCAACCCGCTATTCGCTCGAAGAGTTGTTGGCTGAGGGCAAAATTCGTGAGGATCTCTACTACCGCCTGAATGTACTCGGCCTAGCCGTCCCGGCACTGCGAGAGAGGGGAAACGACATTGTGCTGTTGGCGGAGTACTTGTTGCTGAAATTCTCTCGTCAGTACAACAGCATGGCCAAGTCATTGTCGGAAGATTCCCAAAAGTTGCTGCTGAGTTATCCGTGGCCGGGTAATGTTCGCGAGCTGATCAGCCAGCTTAAGCGGGCGATCTTGCTGACTGAAACCAAGGTTATTGAAGCCGATCACCTCGACCTGCCCCGGATGAATGATGATAAACAGAGCCTGAAGACCATTCGTGAGGAATCTGAGCGTAGTGCGCTGCTGACGGTATTGGAAAATAACAAGGGCCAAATTTCTGCTGCCGCTCGTGAGCTTGGCGTATCACGGGCGACGATGTACCGCCTGCTGAACAAACATGACCTGGTACCCCCTCCCCGACATTTACGGTAGAGCTGACGGTCAGAATAAAAGCGCCAGAGGCGCTTTTATTGTTTATGCCGAGTCTGTAATTCACTGAGATACAAAGATAATCCTATACTTCATGTTGAATGATGATAATGGATTAATGCTGTTTTTTTTGACCAGAAGCAGGCCATTGTTAGGAGATATGAGTACTTGAATCAGCAATGCTAGCATAAAGTATGTTTATGAATTTGGGTGATAATATAGACTTGTTTTATTTGTTTGACTGGTTAAAATAAACCCAACTTTACCCCATTCTTATTTATTACCAGGAGGAAAATATGAAGACTATCAGTATCTTGAACTGTCTGCGTCCTGCTGGTGATGTCTTGAAACACACCAACCAATAACAGCAACCTGCTGTGTAAATGGGCCGCGGATATCTGTCGCGGCTAGCTAAGTTGTCAGCTTGTTTCGGCAGTATCTGTGTCCCTCCGATAATCTATATAATGGAGAGCACTATTATGCGCCAATCAGTCTATTTACGTATCGCCGTTTTATTAATTCGTCTTGACGTTCATCGTGAAGATGCCGCCTGGCGTCGCGAGCATCGTCGGATCCGTATTGATATTCCCCACTTGTCTGAACACCTGCTACAGGATATCGGCGTAGGTAAAGATCATCGTGTGGAAAATTACCTTGTTTCCGATAAGGCCGGTCGTATGGTTCGTCATCTGAGGCGAGGGTATAAATCGCGACTCGTGACATAATTACAGCGCCTTACTCTTAGACGCGAAGAGTAAGGCGCGATGACCGGAGCAGGCCTGAAAATATCAGGCTGAGGTTCAATCTTAGCGTTGACTTAATACAATTAAGCCCCTGTCTGACTGGGCTTTTTTTTATTTTCTGAGATTTGATGTTATTACTGAAACTTGTTGTTATTGCTATGCCTACGGACAAGGGTTGGAGTAGGTGATCCCCGCCTCTTCCAGATCGGCCAGTATTTCACTGCCAAGTGTGAGGTCGATACTGTCGATGTTGGCCTCTAGCTGTTCAAGGTTTGTCGCCCCGATTATATTGGAGGCAACGAAAGGGCGCTGATTGACGAAGCGAGAGCCATTTTAGCGGGATCCAGGCCGTGCCTGTTGGCGATGTCGATATAGGCTTGGGTCGCAGCAATACCTTGCGGGTTGAAATAGCGCGAGAATCGTTCGAACAGAGTACAGCGGGCACCTTCGGGCCGAGCGCCATTGAGATATTTTCCGCTCAGTGTACCGAATGCCAACGGTGAATAGGCGAGTAGCTCAACCCCTTCATGGTGCTGATCTCCGATAGCCCGACCTCAAAACTACGGTTGAGGAGGTTATAAGGATTCTGAATCGTGAGCACGCGAGGAAGATTGTGCTTCTCGGCTAAGCGAAGAAATGACATAACGCCCCACGGCGTTTCATTGGACAGGCCGATGTAGCGGATTTTACCGGAACGGACCAGTTCGGCCAGAGCCTCTAGGCTATCAGTAATCGTAACGTCGGAATGGTCTTCTGTGTATTGATAGTTCAGGCTGCCAAAGCAGTTGGTTTCCCGCTGTGGCCAGTGGAGCTGGTAGAGGTCGATATAATCAGTTTGCAGGCGGTTGAGGCTGGTTTCAATCGCATCGTGGATATTGCGTCGATCCAGTGCCATGTTTTCACGGATATAAGGTAGGCCTCTAGGCCCGGCGACCTTGGTTGCCAACACTACTTTATCTCGCTTGCCGGATTTTTTTTGAGCCAGTTGCCAATATAGCTTTCGGTGAGTCCTTGTGTGTTCGGTGTCGGTGGGACTGGGTACATCTCAGCGGTGTCGATGAAGTTTACCCCGCGCTCAATTGCCAAGTCTAATTGGCTGTGCGCTTCCGCTTCGCTATTCTGCTCGCCAAATGTCATGGTTCCGAGGCAGATCTTACTGACTTCGAGCGAGGAATGGGGGAGTCGATGATATTCCATAAGCCCTCCTTGGACTGGTTGCTATCTATTGAATATAACCTGTCTTTCGGAGGCTGAGAAGACGAAATACTGAACAAAGCAGGGACTTAATATATCAGTTACATCTTGCCGATATGGTTAACGTGACACATAGTTATACACTGAAACAGTAAAATATCTGATGGTCTGACAGGCTCGGGGAGATGTAATGAAACTATCGCAGTTGAAGCACTGGCTTAAAGTCGATGATGGAAAAGTTCCGAAATGCATTGTGACTAGCTATGCGGGTTGCTCGGATTATTTAATGGAGGTTGAGTTCAAGCATCAGCTAGAGCCTTGAAGGATGATAATGACGAGATGGTTCGTTTTCAGTCCATCGAGCAGGTGAAAGATTTACTTCGCCCGCTGGGGATCACTTCAGTGATATTACGTGTGACGGATCCGTATGACGAGTTTTCTACCGATGGAAAACTATCAGACTGTCGGGAAGATATGACTATCTCGTTATAAAATGAAGTAGCGCTCAAGTAGCTCTGCGGTAAAGTGGGTTTTTAGGTAAAAGCCACGAGGTAGGGTTTTGATCGGCTGGCCATTGGCACCATAGGCTTCTGTCAGTGCCTTGCTGTTTGCTGCTTTTGGCCGTAGCTGCAAGATCTCGCCGTGGCGTGCCGTGATTTGTTCGACATGCCCAAGCACGATCATATCCATCAATTCTTCCCAGTCCCTGCGTAACCGCTGTTCTTCATCGGCTGATGGGCTCCATAACAAAGGTGAGCCTACATGCCGGTCTGCCAGGGGGATATCTCGCTCTCCTTCAACGGGGATCCATAGTACCTTTGCCAGCTTGTGGCGGATATGGCTCTTTTCCCAACTAAGGCCCTGGAGCCCAATGAGCGGTGCAACACAGACAAAAGTTGTTTCTAGCGGTTTGCCGTTGTAGCCAATCGGGATCGTTTTCAACTCGATACCCAGCTCAATGAAATCAGGGACTGGTTTGCTCCCTGCGGTAGCACCGAGGTGCCACTCCAGCAACTGGCCTACCCAGCCTTTGTCTCGTTTTAGATCCGGAGGCGGAACGATACCTGCCTGCAGGGCGAGCTCGCCGAGAGTTAGACCTGCCAAATCCCGAGCGCGGCTAAGGAGTTCTAGCTCAGTTTGTGGAGTTGGGCGCATATCAATATAAAGGCACTCTCGTGCAAATAGTCGTTGGAAGCGGGCATACTACCACAGCACTTCTATGCTGATAATAGTATGAAAGAAGATCAAGGAAGTGACGACGCATAATATTGCACGATCTTCATGGCAATAGTGCGAGAAATACTTGTATTGCTTAACGGTTTTAGCTTTAACTCATTGAAATTAAATTGTTTATTTTGATTTTACTAGCGAAAAATAAGCTTGTGCAAGAGGAATGCAAGGATCTTTCATAAAGATATCCACAGGGTGTTTGGGCAATTATTTTAAATTATCACTATCTGGTTATTTATCCAGGTGTTTGGGGGTATTTTGCACAGCTGGTTGGGTGAGAAACCAGCAGTTTGCGGTGTGTGATGTGGATAAGGCTGCTGCTGGTTGATCTTTGACCGATCTGTTTTTCTTAGGAGCTAGATCTTTGAATGGCAGTAATATTGAATATTGTATGATGATTTATTTTATTGTTTTTTTTAGAATGTTTGTCCTTTTTTTTCTTGATGCGGATGCAAGGATTTTATTTTCCGGAGATATGAGTAAATACGACTGAAATAGGGTTTCTGCACAAATCTATCCACAGAAAGCGTGTATAAATGTGGCATAGGTCTCATTTGTTTGTTTATAAACTCGGCATGTGTTCGAAGTTATCCAGAAACTGAGTGCCAGGTAGGAAAAAAAATGGTTATTAATTAGAATGTTTGTTTACCCGTTGCATCGTCTGTGAAAAAATCACTGTTAATAGAGATATATACTTGAGGTCGTCCAGTGATTGATGGCGATGGATACCGCCCTAATGTAGGATCGTGATCTGTAATAGCCATGGCCAAGTATTCTGGGCTCGACGATATGGACAACATTCCTGGCAGTTTCCGCAGGGTGGTATTGACGAGGGGGAAACCCCTGAGCAGGCCATGTACCGGGAATTGTATGAGGAAGTAGGGCTTACTAAAAAAAAGATGTCCGAATTTTAGCGTCAAGCCGACATTGGCTACGTTATAAATTACCAAAACGTCTTGTAAGGTGGGACTCTAAACCTGTTTGTATCGGGCAAAAGCAAAAATGGTTTTTGCTCAGCTGGAATGTGATGAGTCAAGGGTGAATATGCAGCGTGGCAGCACGCCTGAGTTTGATGGTTGGCGTTGGGTAAGTTACTGGTACCCGGTTCGACAAGTCGTGTCTTTTAAGCGTGATGTCTATCGGCGGGCGCTGAAAGAGTTTGCGGCGATGGCTATGCCGTTTAAGGAGAGAAAAGAGCGCAAGGTAAAGCGCAGAGGCAAGCGAGGATAACTCAGGATTAGCGGATAGGGTTTATTATGCTGACGCAGCTTAGAGAAATTGTTGAGAAAGTCGCAAGCGCCCCAAGCTTAATTGAAGCGCTTGATCAGCTTGTTGTCAGCACCTGCCGGGCAATGAAGACAGAGTGCTGTTCTGTCTATATTGCCGATCACGAGCGACAGCAATATACCCTGATGGCAACACAGGGACTGAC
>LLEN01000130.1_pt1 | contig 16001 bp, 22 predicted proteins | sample 595881 | NCBI WGS metagenome assembly LLEN01 (sample SAMN02919314, study PRJNA255460) | bioreactor metagenome | biome: chemostat; feature: culture 2012_10.3; material: sediment; isolation source: day86 10degC chemostat 2012 inoculated with Wadden Sea sediment taken from... | place: Germany: Bremen ...
ATACTCCAGTTCACTCCAGCAGCCCATTTCCAAGGTCTGCTGAATACTCTCGACATTATTGGGAGCAAGGATCCGGCCATTACCCGGCACAGTTCTCACTAAATGATGAAACTGACGTTGGATGGCTTTCAAATCATCAAAAATATCTGCGTGATCGAACTCCAGATTGTTCATAATCAGCGTACGTGGTCGATAATGAACAAACTTAGAACGTTTATCGAAAAAAAAGCACTATCGTATTCGTCCGCCTCGACAACGAAGAACATACTTTCACCTAACCGTGCGGAAACGCCGAAGTTTCCAAGCACACCACCCACCAGAAAACCCGGCTGATAGCCGCAATCTTCCAGAATCCACGCCAACATACTGGCTGTCGTGGTCTTGCCATGGGTGCCCGCCACCGCCAACACCCAACGATCATGCAGCAGGATCTCCTGCAACCACTGCGGCCCCGAGGTATAGCGCAGATTGTTGTCCAGAACATACTCCACACAAGGGTTTCCGCGGCTCATGGCATTGCCGACGACAACGAGGTCGGGAGCGGGGTTGAGTTGAGATGGATCATAACCCTGAATAATTTCAACACCTTGAGATTCAAGCAAGGTGCTCATCGGCGGATAAACATTGGCATCACAACCGGTAACTTTATGGCCCAACTGTTGGGCCAGAATCGCTGCACCGCCCATAAATGTGCCGCAAATTCCTAAAATATGGATATGCATAACTGTCGGCTCACTGGATAAATTCTGTTAATTTCACGCTTATGTGTTACTTCAGTACCATAAAAAAAAGATCTTTATATACAATTCTTTATACGCAATTAAAGCACAAGAAAACAGGCGATAAGCTAATATAGAGGTACTTAAACTGTCCGTATAGAGACATTGTACCTGACTTAACTGCCCCAATGACAACATGATGCAAGGATTGTATATGTCCGATATTAGAACCCTTGGTGAGTTCATTGTCGAGAAACAGACCGACTTCCCCCATGCCAGCGGTGAGCTTTCCTCACTGTTGGGATCAATAAGCTTGCGGCTAAAATCGTGAACCGTGAAATCAACAAGGCTGGCTTGGTTGATATTACAGGATCGGTTGGCGGCGAGAATATTCAAGGTGAAGATCAGCAAAAGCTCGACGTCTATGCCAATGATAAATTCAAAGCGGCACTTGAAGCCCGAGATCAAGTGTGTGGTGTAGCCAGTGAAGAAGAAGACGAAGCCGTTGCCTTCAACAAAGAGCTAAACCTCAATGCGAAATACGTTGTTTTAATGGATCCATTAGATGGTTCTTCGAACATTGACGTAAACGTTTCCGTAGGTACTATTTTCTCGATTTACCGACGTGTTTCCCCTGAAGGCACCCCTCCTACTGAAGAAGATTTCCTTCAGCCGGGACACCGCCAGGTTGCTGCTGGTTACATCATCTATGGTTCTTCGACCATGCTAGTTTATACCACAGGAAATGGCGTTCATGGCTTCACCTATGACCCTTCGCTGGGTGTATTCTGCCTGTCGCACGAAAACATGCAGATCCCGGAAGATGGCCAAATTTACTCAATAAACGAAGGGAACTATATCCGCTTCCCTATGGGGGTGAAGAAATACATCAAGCACTGTCAGGAAGACGTACCTGATGATAACCGTCCTTATACCTCTCGGTATATTGGCTCTCTGGTTGCCGACTTCCATCGCAACCTGCTCAAGGGCGGCATTTATATGTATCCAAGCACAGCAACCCATCCCAATGGCAAGCTGCGCCTGCTATACGAATGCAACCCAATGGCATTTTTAATTGAGCAGGCAGGCGGTCTGGCATCTGATGGTAAAAAAAACGGATCATGGATATCAAACCGACAGAGCTCCACCAGCGAGTACCATTCTTCGTTGGTTCAACCAACATGGTTCGCAATGTAGAATCTTTCATCGAAGAATTTCCTGAACAGCACTAATCCCGATTAAAACACCCGACTAAAACAGGCTGCTACGGCAGCCTGTTTCTTTATCTGCCAACCTTCCTTTACCTACCAACCATCACCCTTGGGTTAAACGGTCACCAAATAGACAACTCGTTAACAAAGTTGGTATTATAATTCTTACATCGTCAACAATTAGTTAACTCACTAAAAGGAACACATCATGAGCCTTAATCAGGTGCCAGCAGGAAAGGACATCCCTGAAGATATCTATGTTGTTATCGAGATCCCGGCGAATGCCGATCCCATCAAATACGAAGTAGACAAAGACACTGGCGCAGTATTTGTCGACCGGTTCATGTCTACGCCGATGTTCTACCCTTGTAACTATGGCTATGTAAACCATACTCTGTCACTTGATGGCGATCCGGTCGATGTACTGGTTCCAACTCCACACCCTCTTGTTCCGGGTTCAGTGATCCGTTGCCGTCCGGTTGGTGTGCTTAAGATGACAGATGAATCAGGTGAAGACGCAAAAGTGGTTGCGGTACCACATACTAAGCTCAGCAAGGAATATGATCATATTCAGGACGTCAATGATTTACCTGAACTGTTAAAAGCTCAAATCACTCACTTCTTCGAACGTTACAAAGAGCTCGAAGCCGGTAAATGGGTGAAAGTCGATGGCTGGGAAGATGCTGCCGCCGCAAAAGAAGAAATAATGGAATCTTTTAGACGGGCACAAGGGAAGTAGCTGTTCAGTTCTTTAAGAAAACGCTCCTTCTCTGACTAGGGGCGTTTACAATACTCGATATTAATATCAGAGGCTATCCACGCAAAATGCGAAGCAAAATACGTCAATTATTACTATTTACCATTCTGCTTGCTGCTCCGGTTCAGGCAGAAGTGGTTACACCTGAACAGTTTTGGCAGCTGCATCAGCAGGGAAATCCACTGATTGTGGATGTTCGCACCAATGAAGAATTTATTGCTGGTCACTTGCCTAAATCAATCAATATTCCCTTTAATGAAATCGACAGGCTGCCTTCAATAGCAAAAGACAAAACCCAACCAATCTTTCTTTATTGCCGCTCCGGCCGACGCTCGGGGATCGCAGAAGAAGCAATCAAGCAGCAGGGCTACCTCTATATCTATAACGGCGAAAGCTATGAGGCACTGCTCGAAGCAATGCCACGTCCCTAAATATTAACGAGACCCCACCCAGAGTAGACAAGACAGGCACAACTCATCTGTTAAGTGCCTCACTTTCGACACCAGTCACCACTCTGGATCAAAGGTAAATCGAGAATAGAAAGGCAGTAAAGGTAGATCCAGGCTACCCCGAATTCCGTATCGACCAATTCACGAGTGTACAACTCAGGGTATTCTTCCAGCTGATCGAGTAACGCCATTGTATTGCTATCAACATCATAGACTTCACCATACAGCGGGGTATTGCTCAAGCTGCTCTTTTTTTTGCCCCTGGATAACAACCAAGGTTGAATAGCAAATAACCTGACGCAAGCTGGCAGACTCCCAACTTGGAGGCCTGCCCTAACAAGTCATGATTGGACTGTCCTGTCCTTAGCGTACCGTAAACAAACACTCTTGCCACAACAACACGTCCCTTTAGTTAAACTCAAATTGGTACAGTAAATCGACGGCACTATCGAGGCCAGAGACTGCCTCAACATACAGATCTGTAATTAACCGGTATCGAACCGTAAACTCTGGAATTGAATTGAAAATTCCGACACCATATTTAACCTGCAAACCCGGGGCAATATAACCGCTAATCGTCACCTGAGAGTCATCACCGGAACCGGTAGTATCCAATGCTAAGTCTTGAACACCAAAGGCTTCACCCACATTACCGACTAGCTGGCCACTCTTGGCGAGCCCCATGCTGATCAGCGCCGTCGTCATCGCATCACCGCTGCCACCACCGCTGGACTCAGTATCAAGGTTCTTACCACGCAGCAGGTAAGACAGCGCATTTTGCTGCGGCATCGCCGGATCCGAGAATATTTCCACGGTCGGCTCATCAGCAGGGCCGCTTACCCGAATCCCGGCAATCACATCATCCTCAACATTGTTAGGATCCCGGATTGCTCGATAGCGAGATAAGGCTGATCAGCCGGACCATTAAACAGAATCTGCCCCTTGCGGATCACCAGTTCCTGGGCAAAAGAGCGATAAGTACCATCTCGGAGGTTCACTTCACCGTACACGAGTGGCCCCTTATCCTTCTGGCGCACATTCAGCTCACCGACCAGCCTAGACTCCAATCCGAATGCCGACAGTTTTACGTTTTTACCAATATTTACTGAGATATTGGTTTTTATTTCGAACGGCATTACCGGTTCAGCCTCAATAGGTTGCAAGTCACCGGTTAACAGTACTTCATCATCAGAAACTGACACCGCCGACTCTGGTAGCTGGTCAATCGTTATCCGCCCCCACGGAATGGCCACATTGCCAGTGATCTCGGCATATTGAGGTGCCGCTTTGATGGTCAGATCCGGCGAGACCTTCAGTGCTAACATTGGCGGCATAGTGACTTCAAGATCGCGGGCATTAACCTGCAGCTCTGACTTCCACTTCGCCAAGTCTTGCCAATCGCCACTGCCTCGCAACAGCAGCTTGCCATCAGGGTAATGATGTCGCCGTGCAACGTCGCATTGTAACCGTTAAACGTCGCGGTAATGTCCCCCTTCTCGACATCAAGTGGAACCTTACGCCCGACAGCTTCTAGTTTTGTCAGCTCAAACACGCCATTCACAGCGGGATGCATCACCGGACCGGCGACTGCCAGATTAGCATCGATCTGGCCGTCGAATTGCTCATACCCCTTAATCAAGGGCGCCAGAAAACCGAGCATAAAGCGATTAATCTTAAGCCTCGCCTCCAACTGCTGCTCACCGGTCAACTGAGTCACCGTTGCACTCCCCGAAATATCACCATTGTCTTTCACTGCCACCATCCAGTCGGCATTTAAGATATCCTGCTTCATCTCGGCGTTAACCGTCACCTTGTCCCAGCCGACCATCAGCGCCGGAGCTTCCGGATCATCTTGCTGAGAAACAGAGCCCGCAGGCAACCGGATCTGCGCCTTCACATAAGGAGAAGCTTCCGGAGCCCAGGTTGCTTCCATATTGGCATCAACTCCACCTTGCAACGTCACGGAATCTGGGATATACGGTGCAATACGCTCAAAACCAAAACTGTTGATGGCGACCTTAGCATGGCCCGATGTTCCGGCTTCCAACGCTTCGGTTAGGCATAATGAGGATGCTTCCTGCTGCCAACAATGGGCAGCAACATTCACTAACTGTGTTTTGAGGTTATAACCGAGCTTCGTTGGACGGTTTAGCTGCCATGGACCAATTTCCGTATCAATTTCACCTTGCTGCAATACCCCTTGCCACCCAGTCTTGCGATCCAGCTTGCCTTCAAGACTGATATTCGCGCTCACGGGTTGGGCATCGGCATTCAGTGTCAGACGGTGCTGAGCTTCGGTCCCCTTGAAGACCAAGGCTAACTCATCAAGCTTGAACGTATCGTATTTGCCTTCAGATGCCGTCAGTCTCACATCAGCCTTTAGCGCCGGCATTGGTGTTACCCGCCCCTTTAGTGCAAACTGCTGAAGGCTAGCCTGATCCTGCCAACCAGCGCCTCCCCGTCCAACTGAAGATCAATATCCGGTTCGGCAAGTTTTCCCGACAGCTCGAGGCTCCCTGAATGCGTCCACGCAAATCCGGTAACGACTGGGCCAAGTCCGGGGCATCAACCTGCGCAGACATCGCCCATTCTTTGCTCAAGGATCCTTTTGCCGTCAGTCCGTTCGGCCCATGTTTTAACCTCAGACGATCGGTAACCAGCTCAATATCTCCCTTGCCGGCGGTATCTTTGGCATCAAGCTGACCATCAAGCATAAATGGCTGTTCGAGCACCACTCCGTCTACGGATAGCTCAGGAAGCCTGACAAACCAGCCGCCTTGCTTGGTCAGGCCACCAGACGTTCGCAGCTTACCGCTGAGATCCCCTTTGGCATCCGGCCATTCGAGCCCGGGCTGTATATGGCTAAAATCTAGCTGCCCCTGCCAGTTAACCAACTCCTTCCAACTGGCCTTGGCATTACCGGAAATCGTGCCGCCGAGGGTATCGACAACCAGTTTATCCAAGATTACCTGAGTCAAATCCCCCTGCCCCGATAAATTTGCCGCAACAGCTGGCATCGGCGCTCCATCAACATCGGCTTTCAGCTTGAACTTGAACCCGTCCAAACTTCCCGCTGCAGTTAATGCCGTATCTGTGACTTCAAATTCAGCCTCCTTATCAATCGGCCACTGAATATGCCTGCTGGACAGGCTAAGATCGAAAGGCAACGTCGGATCCAGCGGTGACAACTTGCCGCTCAGCAATGCATCAACCGTACCTTTCAGGCTGGCATCAAGCGCCAGCTTAGCCAATGAACCGCCAGCCTTGAGCTTGAGGTTATGTCCCTCAAGGGGGGTCATTGCAATATCAAGCCCTGCTTCCAGCTGAAGCGGGTAATCACCGGCCAGCGAAACATCGGCAGTGGCATCTAGCTTGGCCTGCGGGATATCCAGTATCAACTTGCTCAGTGACACATCACTGCCTGTTGCCGTTGCAGCAATATCCAGCAGATTTACTCGCTGAGAAGACTCACCGTTCAGGATAAAGTTTTTCACGGTGAAGCGCTGAATATCAAAGGATAAAGGCAGTACGACCTCTGGCAATACCACAGGCTCGCGAGCTGGCTCGGCATCTGTATTGCTTGTCGTGCTGTCATCACCGGAAGCAGAAGCCAGTGTTAGCTCGATATCCCGCCACTCAGTCGGCTTCAGGACCAAGTGACTCCCAGTGATTTCAGCCGCCGTTAAGAAATGCTGCCAGACAACCTTGTTGCCCAGAACATCCAGCTCAATATCATCAAGCGCCACTCTATCAACGCGGATAGGCAGCGGCATCACAATTTCAGTCACTGGCTGAGAGTCAGTATCCAGATCTTCAACTTCTGACTGTGACGGAGGCAGCTCCGGCATTGCAAAACGAACGCCCGAGACACCTAGCTCTGTCACGCAAACGGCAGGGATAAGGAGGCAGCTATCTTCGATAACCAGTGTCAGATTGTCGGCTGCCAAGTCAAGATGCGAGTCTTTGTAGCTCACTTGGTCAAGCGCAAAGCCTTTCAGCAAGCTACCCGAGCTGTTTGCCACCGATAATGCCGGAAGAGCCTTCTGCGCCCCCCAAACGGCCACTTTAACGCCTGCCGGAGTATACAGCAGCGACGCGATGGCAATCACCAATACCAATAACAGTGCCAACAACCCTAGTGCTATACGTTTCACCCAGATCATATTTCAGGCCCCAGAACAAAATGAAGCTGGAACTTATCGCTATCCTTTTCAAGTCCCCATGCAAAATCAAGACGAATAGGCCCGACCGGTGATGCCCATCGCACACCGGTACCCACCCCTCGGTACCAATCCGGGGTATCAATCCAGGCGGAACCATAGTCATAAAAGACCGCTCCCCACCAGTTTCCGTAAACACGATACTGGTATTCAAGAGTCGAGGTCAGCATGTAGGTACCTCCACGCAGCTCACCCTTGCTATCTTTCGGCGCAATCGACTCATAACTGTAGCTCGAAGACTATTGTCGCCACCGACAAAGAAACGCAGTGATGGCGGCACATCTTCTATCCGATCAGCAATAACCGCACCACCATCAACTCGCAGCAGGCCGCGATGATCCTTACCGGAACTGCGGATCCAGGCGCTTCGCCCCCTAAATCTCGCCAACCGAGTATCTGAACCAAAGGCCGGGTCGGAATACTCAATCGAGATTAACTGTTTGTCTCCCCATGTTGGCATGGCACCGCCACGTAGCCGGGTTTTGTCATAGCTAATCCCCGGAAGTACCATAGCCAATACACCGCTCTCATCTGCCCCCTGCTTGTAATCTTCATAAAGCAGACGCACAGAGGCTACCCGCTTCCAACCCGACTCAAGACGCCAGTGCCGTTCAAGGCCAAGGTTATATTCAGTACTGACCGTGTCATGGTTATCCACATATCGAATACCACCAATAACCTGATAGTAATCATTTAAGACATCATCAAGAGGAATTTTATAGGTTGCCTCAATTTTGGGCTGTACCTTTGAGAGTTCGGTCTTTACATTGAGGCTGTGGCCAGCACTGTTAATCCAAGCTTTCGCCAGTTGAATTTCAGACGCATGCCAACATCGGTTGAATAACCAATACCGGTTTCAATTTGGTTTCTGACCTGTGGTTCCAGAGCCACTTTAACCGGTACGCTATTGTCCTTGAGGTTTGCGACATCACCGCCGACAAAGATCGATGAAAACCACCCGACATTTGATAATCGCTGATTAAACTCGCCGAGGGTAGACGCAAGATAAGGATCCCCTTCTTCATAAGGGATCAAAGACTGCAGTCGGTCTTCTTCAATCTGACTGCCAGTAAACAGCGTTTTACCAAAGTTATAACGTTGTCCAGCCGCAAACTCGATAGTAATAAAAGCTTCGTTACGGGTTGGCGCAACCTCCAATACACTTTTCTTTAATTCTGCATCAAAATAGCCTTTCCGCAATGCCATGCTACTCAAAGAAGACTTAAACGATTCATATTTCCCATGGTTCAGCGTTTTGCCAAACCCGAGTCCGCTTTTTCTGACCAAGGCAAGGAAATCCACATCGGCCTCCGCCATTCCTGTAATGCGGATGTCACTTCTTGCTATTGTTGTTTTCGGTCCGGCATTCACAGTCACGGTCAACTCAGTGTCTTTTCCATCCTTCTCAACCTGATAGGAAAATGTAGGCTGGTAGCGCCCCAACGCTTTCAGGGCGTCTTTGATCTCGCCTTCCAACTGTTCGCGAAAGCTATAGAAATGCTGTAATCATCTTCAGGAATGGCTGAGACATAGGCCTCAACATTATCATTCAGGCTTCCTTTTAACCCCTTAATGGCCAGTGTTGTACCTGCCAAGACCGGAGCAGAAACAACAACAGCAATTGCGGTAAGGCTAAACCGCTTAACGTTTTTATTCATTCTTATTTGGCTTCACTAATAAAAGCTTTCTTTTTGTTTGTCGCGCGCAGTAATAATTCTGACAAAGGGCAGCCATAAGTGCCAACATTAAATAGATGTAAATCAATCTATATTGATTGTCTGCCAAGATTCCTCTACTTTCTCTGTAAAGACAATGTAAAAGGAAATAACAATGTCAGCAAAGAAACAAATCATGATCTCACCAGAAGCGGCACTCATAGGCAGAGCGACGCCGATTCTTCCCTCTCAGCTACATGCTGTCAATGGCACTCCGATTAATGATAATAAGCCACAGGAGCTAGAGGAGATTATCGTAGGTATGGGCTGTTTCTGGGGAGCTGAGCGGTTATTCTGGCAACTCGACGGGGTCTACAGCACCTCTGTAGGGTATAGCGGCGGGTTTACGCCAAATCCAACCTATGAAGAAGTCTGCACAGGAAAAACAGGTCATACCGAAGTGGTCCGTGTTCTCTTTGATCCAACCCAGGTAGCACTGCAACAACTGCTCTCCCTATTTTGGGAAAACCATAACCCAACCCAGGGGATGCAACAAGGTAATGACGTGGGTACGCAATACCGCTCTGTTATTTATACGACTTCCCAGCCTCAACTCGAGCAGGCACTACAAAGCAAGAGTGACTATCAGGAAGCCTTGAAGCAACAGCAAATTCCACATGACATCACCACCGAGATTGAGCCTACTGGCAACTATTATTTTGCAGAAGATTACCATCAGCAATATCTCGCGAAAAATCCCGGCGGATATTGCGGTTTAGGTGGAACAGGAGTATGCCTGCCTCCCCAGTGAGCCCATAGTCCCATAGTCCCATAGTCCCATAGTCCCATAGCTAGAGTTTGAACCTGACTCTGGCTATACCGCTTCAGCGGCCAGTAACTGGATTTCCCTATTTACCTCAGAAAGCACATTCAGCGCTTTTAAGTCCTGTTTTTTTTAGGCGGCAGTAAGCGGCCGCAATCAAATTCAAATCCGCCGACCCCCATAATAAATAACCGACCACGAAAGTAACTCTTTACGTAGCGTGCAACCTGATTTGGACGATAATGTTTGAAAACTCTTAGCATATATCCCTCGCAACACTGATAAAGCAATAGACCCCGCCATATCAATAATGTTTCAATCTTCCGTCTAAATTAAAGCAACTTGCTTGCCATACTTAGTAACATATCCCTGAAAGTTGCATCAAGCCAAGTAACCACTGTAGAACAGAATTATCGCAAGTGCATAGAAAGCTAGCCCTAGTTATTCGGAGAACACACCTATACGCCCAGTAGAATGTCGAATATTTAGTGATTCAGTTCAATTATTCTCTACTGGTTTTACCAGTTATCTCTAGCTGTTCTAAGATAATGGAGCGTCTAACAATAAATGGAATAAATACAATGAATAAGAAGCCAATGATTGCTTTACTTGCTGCATTATTACCAGGCCTTGCATCGGCCCATACTATCCAGGTTGGCGAAACAATCCCAACCGCGACAGTATCAGACAAAGGCGAAATCACCTTACAGGGAGATGATATAGCCTATCAGAACTGGAGTAGCTCGCAGCTAGCAGGTAAGGTTCGGGTTATTCAGGCAATCGCTGGCCGCAGCTCCGCGAAAGAAATGAATACAGAACTCATGCAGGCAATCACCGCTGCAAGCTTACCGACTGATAAATATCAAACAACAACTATCATCAACCAGGATGATGCGATCTGGGGAACCGGCGGTTTTGTCGCATCATCGGCAGAAGACAGTAAACGTGAGTTTTCATGGTCTTCCATGGTGCTTGATGCCGAAGGCAATGTACATGCAACCTGGGAGCTTCAAGAAGAAAACTCGGCAATCATCGTTTTGGACCAGGAAAGCAAAGTATTGTTTGTCAAAGAAGGAAAGCTCAATCCTTCGGAAGTCGAGCAAGCACTTGGCTTAGTTAAAAATAATTTGTAACGAACTCCAACAAATCCCCTCTCGTTAACAACAAAGCCATGACCAACAGCAAAAAGTAATGTTATATTATTACACTTATGATTTGGTGATGGCTTTTGTTTCTATAGTGTTCCGTTTCAACTCTCGGTGGTTACACCTCTGTGCAATACTCTGTATCGGTTTAATCTGCGTGATTGGGCCGTTAAAGGTATTGCATAAATTTGAAATAGACAGCAACCATCATCATGTGCAGAAATGCAGTATCTGTCACTTGGTGCACGATACAACCACGGTTATTGAATTCGATTCCTTGCCGGCTCAAATGCCTGCACAACATAGTCGCAAAGCAATCGTTCTAAAAGGCTATAGCCTCCCCTCGCCTCCATTAGCCAGATCACCACCGATAACAGCCTGATACTAAAAAAAATTCATATATTCACTATTATTTTTAGACAGGAGTTATCATGACTTTCCCTTACCGTTTCTCATCGTGTGCACTAATGTTAAGCACACTGACAATGTCTACCACTGCATCAGCAGAAGACGCTTTTCGCCAGCACGACGCTCATGTACACGGTGTCGTTGAATTCAACATTGCCCAAGACGGCAAAGACTTACTGATGGAGATCACAGCCCCGGGTGCGGATGTTGTTGGCTTTGAACATGCTCCAAGCAACAAGCAACAACAACTGCAACTAGAAGGCGCGATTGCACAGCTTAACAATGCCGGAGAACTCATTGCTTTCTCCTCGGCATCAAACTGCCTACTGACCGACGTCCATGTCACCGAAACATTGACGGCTGATGAAGGCCATGAAAGTCATGCAGGACACGATCATGATGAACATGACCATGACGCCATGCGGAACACGATCACGACGAGCATGACCATGACAGCCATGCGGAACACGATCACGACGAGCATGACCATGACAGCCATGCAGGCCACGGTGAATTTTCTGCTCAGTATGTTTTCCGCTGCGAGAACATTGAACAGCTAACCTCCCTGCAGGTTAACTGGTTCCGCCATTTCCCGACCACAGAAACAATCACCGTCCAGGCGATTACAGAATCAAACCAAAGCACTGCACAGCTAACGCCGACCGATACGGTATTTAAATTCTAATCTTTGGCTTAATGCGATAATCCATTCACGATGGGGGACTTCCCCCATTTCAGGGAAAACTATGAACGTTATTGAACTCACCGACATAACATTCCGCTGGCCAAAGCAGACGGAGAATCTCCTCGACATTCCATCCTTGACGATAAAGAAAGGTGAAAAAGTCTTTCTGAAAGGCCCCAGCGGGAGTGGAAAGTCTAGCTTATTAAGTTTACTCGCAGGGATATCACAACCGACCACTGGCGAAATTAGCCTCCTGCAGCAATCTTTTAGCCAGTTAAAAGCAACACGCAGGGATCAATTTAGAGCAAACCACATTGGCTATATTTTCCAAATGTTCAACCTGCTTCCTTATCTATCTGTGATCGATAATGTATTGATACCGTGTCGCTTTTCTCATCAACGAAAAAAAACCGCCTATCAGGAACTATGGATTCAGAGGCTAAACGCCTGTTAAGCCAACTCCACTTACCTCAAGAATGCCAAGAACGACCAATCAATGAGCTGAGTATCGGTCAACAACAACGTGTAGCGGCTGCAAGAGCCCTCATAGGCCAACCGGAGTTATTAATCGCAGACGAACCAACCTCCGCACTAGATCATGACAACCGAGAAGCATTCATCCAATTACTCATGGCTGAGTGCGATAAAGCAGATACAACCTTACTTTTTGTTAGCCATGACGAAACACTAGAATCATTATTTGACCGCAGCATTGCACTCAACGATTTAAATCAAGCAGCAAAAGGGGTTAGCTAATGGGCGCAATATTTCGACTAGCATGGCAAAGCCTAACCAACCGCAAAACAACTGCATTTCTCACCCTGCTGACAGTCGCCATTTCCGTCACCCTCCTGCTTGGGGTTGAAAGAGTACGTACTCAAGCCAAATCCAGTTTTGCCAATACAATTTCAGGTACTGATTTAATTGTTGGATCTCGTTCTGGCCAAGTAAACCTACTCCTGTATTCCGTATTTCGAATCGGTAATGCCACCAACAATATTGATTGGAAGAGCTATCAGGAAATCAGCCAACACCGCTCGGTAAAATGGTCAATTCCAATATCTCTTGGTGACTCACATCAAGGATACCGAGTTATCGGCACCAACCAATCCTACTTTTCTCATTATCAATATGGTCGAAAACAGCCCCTCAGTTTTGCCGAAGGCCGGCAATTCACCGGGCTATTCGAAACCGTCCTAGGAGCAGAAGTTGCTAATAAGCTAAATTATCAACTTGATGACGAAATCATAATCGCCCATGGCATTAGTGATAAATCATTTAACCGTCATGATAATTTACCATTCAAAGTTGTCGGAATACTTGAACCAACAGGAACACCAGTAGATCGCAGCGTCCATGTCTCTTTAGGCGCAATCGAGGCCATCCATGTCGGCTGGGAATCCGGAGCCAAATTAGGTAATACACCTGACGCCGTAGCACTGGCAAATCATCAGTTCGAGCCAAAGCAAATCACAGCCTTCATGCTTGGTCTCAATTCCAAAATACAAACATTTGCATTACAGCGTTATATCAACACATACCCCAAAGAACCGCTGAGCGCCATAATGCCAGGTATTGCTCTCCATGAGCTTTGGGGAATGATGTCAATTGCGGAACAGGCCCTTCTCGTCGTATCGGGGTTCGTAGTAATCGCAGGCCTTCTGGGTATGCTGACGAGCCTGCTAACCAGCTTGAATGAAAGACGTCGCGAAATGGCAATCTTAAGAGCGATGGGGGCACGCCCAAGCCATATTTTCTTTCTCTTAGTAAGTGAAGCAACGGTATTAACAGCGTTGGGAGTTGCACTTGGCACACTATTGCTTTATAGCCTTATGACTATCGCACAGCCGTTTATCCAACAGCAATTTGGGCTATTTATCGAGATCAGTGGCTAACGCCTTACGAACTGCTATTGCTTGGGATTGTTCAGCTAGCAGGCATCACTGTTGGCATTCTCCCAGCCTACGCGCTTACCAACACTCACTTGCAGACGGCATGACAATAAAGGTTTAAAAGGATATAAAATGAAGAAATGGTTAATTGCACTATGTTGCTGGCTGCCTTTAATGAGTCACGCCAGCGATGTCCTCACTCTCGATTGGATTGATCTAGTACCTGAACAAGAACGGCAGCTATTCAACAGCAACAGTATGCCAGTACTCAACCACGAAAGTGAGGCAGCTAAACAATCTATGATCGGAAAGGTACGTAATGAGCTGAATGGAAGCAAAGTGAAGATACCTGGTTTTGTCATTCCACTGGAAGGGGATGACAAGGCTGTCACTGAGTTTTTACTTGTCCCTTATTTTGGAGCCTGTATTCATGTTCCACCACCGCCTCCCAACCAAATCATTTATGTGAAATTTAAAAAAAAGGGGCACCAATACAACAGTTGTGGGATGTTGTCTATGTGGTTGGCACTTTGCAAACTCAGCATATCAGCCATGATATGGCAGAAGCCGGCTACCTATTAGAAGGCACAGCGTTAGAAGAGTACGATGATATGTAATATCCGCAACTCATCTCGCCATTAAATTCACTGGCTTATTTTGCTTACTGCTTTAAACATGCATAGCAAGGTAAGTCAGTATCGTGGCATAGCCTAATACCAGTAGCACATCAGTTAGTCGTTTACCAGACTTATTCATCAGTACCTCCTTCATCACTCATACCATAAAAGTTAAACACGCAACAAATTTAACCACTCATTAACACAAAAGTCACGCGTATTGCCAAAATATACATTCAACTGGTAAAACTATAATCAGACTTTCCAACTTTGAGCTCGCGATGAACAATACAGACAAGGACACAAAAACAGACACTAAGACCCCAACAGTGCCTACAGTGAAAAAAAAGAAGAAACCATTAACTTCACACGAAGCAGTCAGGCCCGAACTAAAGAACTCGCCAGCTATTACGCTGTAAGCCATCTCATCTCTAGTGATTCAGACAAAGATATCGCAGAAAGGACTGAATATAGACAGCAAAAAGAAACTCAGCATGAACAAGAAAATCTAGAACGTATATTCAAGTTAGCTTATGACAGCTGTAGTGATGAAAGAGCTGGGGAGCCAGATCCCGATTGGCTTTATCATTTCATCTCCATCGCAAAGCATATTCGCGGAGCATCAATGCAAAAACTCTGGAGCCGGGTACTTAAACAAGAAATCATTATTCCTGGATCTACTTCCTTAAAAGCACTAGATACGCTGAAAAAAAATGACCCAAAAGGAAGCGCAAACCTTTCACCGAGCCTGCATGTTAACCTGCCATTTTGGTAACGATGAGAGTAAAAAAAACTCCTTACCAGCATAAAAGTCCGGCATGGTGCTCTCTCGTTATTTCGCCCCCCATCAAGCGATAAACTAGCTTTAGGGAGTTATCAGTTACCTTACTCTAATTTATTGGTGCTGATGGAGCTAGGATTGTTACTCCGCAGCGAACTGGAGTCTGGCGAAATCAACATAGAATCCCCCCTCGCATTTGGGTATCAAGACTCGCGTTATTTACTAATACCAACCAAGAAAAAGGTTACCTTAACCTATTACCGTTTATCGCCGGTAGGCCAAGAAATAGCGATTTTGCTAGGAAATAAAAATCATGAACCTATAGAGAAAGCCTACTTGAGTTACTAGCAAAAACACTTTATTGTTGAAAAAAAATGAAGGATCCCAAGTAAACCTAGCAACCTAGTTACACTTATACCAATTACATTAATTATGTGATCTAACTGCTGTACTGTTCATCAATGACACTACAGTTATGGCCGACATATCTTCCATTAGACAGCTAGCTCACAAAACTACAAATGCGCGACTTCGTATTCGCTATCTTGCCATTATGCATTTCCTCGAAGGGAAATCTCGCACTGAGATGGCGCAATATCTAAAAGTCAGTCGTCGTAGTGTCAATGTTTGGGTGAATAT